>ERZ1740052.557-NODE-557-length-12704-cov-12.338920_pt1 | contig 12704 bp, 10 predicted proteins | sample MGYA00581750_ERZ1740052 | MGnify/ENA primary metagenome ERZ1740052 (study PRJEB43018, sample SAMN04849743) | marine metagenome | isolation source: floating plastic debris | place: Pacific Ocean | collected 2008-08-30 | study: EMG produced TPA metagenomics... | reverse complement strand
CTGTCATTTGATTTTGGATTTTAGATTTTAGATTTTGGATTGTAAGTTGGTAATTGGTAATTGGTAATTGGTATTTGGTAATTGGTATTTTGTCTGCTATTTACTACTTGCTACTTACTACTTACTACTTACTACTCGCTACTTACTACTTGCTACTTACTACTTGCTACTTGCTACTTTTAAAACTCTATCGCTATAAGAATTCCCAAATATATTTTCTGGGTCTAACTGATAGCGTACTTTTTGAAAATCATCCCAGTGAGGATATAATTTTGCTAATTTCTCAGCATCTGGACCAAATCTTTTAGCCCAGTGAGGACGACCATCAAATTTAGACATTATCTGTTCATAGTCATTAAAATAATCTCGACAATCAACAGATTTCCCATAAGGCATATAATTAATAATTCCGATATAACAGCTATCTCTTCCCTGACAGGGACTTAACCATATATCATCCCCCTTTACAAAACGTACTTCAATCGGAAGATGGACTTTGTAATCTTTCTTTTGAATTAAATTGCGAATTTCTTCTAAAGCTTGAACCGTATATTCTACTGGAATAGCCCATTCATTTACCTGCTGTTTGAATAAACAATCAAAATTGAATTGACTTAAACTATCACCCCGCGATTGTTTTGGCTGACTAAACATTTGTTGAGCATACCAACGATTAATTGCAGGAATCAAATTTTGATTATAAGTTGCTAAATATAAGAAAAATTCAAAAGTATAAAATCCAATTAGCTTTTGTTGATACCAATCCCCCAAACGCTGAAAAATATTTTTCTCCTTAACTGTACTCTCCTCTGGCGATCGACGAGTAGCAGTCCATTCCCAAGCCATATCTACATGAGGTAAATACCAAAAACGATAGTGGTCGGATTTCAAAGATTCTGGTAAATTCTCAAATACTGCTGCTAAAGTTTGCGGCTGTTCTTTTACTTCTAAATCAAAACTCGTTGTGACCTTTAATTTATATTCCGTAATTAACCCCAAACTACCCAAATGACATTTAACAGCATCGAAGAATTGAGAATTTTCATTTTGGGAAACTTTGATAATTTCTCCCTTACCATTTACCAAAGTAATTTCTTCAATAATCGTCGGCATTATACCATAATTTAAACCAGTTCCATGAGTAGCGGTAGCCATTGCACCGGAAATTGTTTGAGCGGAAATAGAACCCAAATTTGGTAATGCTAATCCATATTTTGCCAAATTTTGACTTAAATCATAAATCGTAACTCCCGCTTCCACAACAACTATTTCATTTTCATAATCTATATCTTTAATAGTATTTAAACCATCAAGACAAACCAATTCCTCATCACTCATCGCAATATCGCTAGGAGAATGACCGGAACCAAATACCCGAATTTTGCTTTTTCTCTTGATAGCTTGACAAACAATATCTTTAACTTCTATGTCGGTTTTAGGATGATGTACATAATTAGGTGTGCATCGATATTCCCCCGACCAATTAACAAAACTGTTTTTATTCATGTTTTAAAGAACAGTAACGATTCCCCGCTGAATATTCGAGTATTTTAACTGTATTTCTGCACGGGATAATTTCGACGACATTTTCTGTTCATGGTACTTCTTACGTTTTAAATCCTTCCAATCATTAATCCACTTTAACTGAGCCAAACTGACTAACTTTGCATGAGCTTCATCGGGATAAAGCTGTTGTAGCAGCGAAATAGTTGTCACTTCTTCCATTCCCCCAGGTACATCTTTAAGAAGTCCGCTGGAAACTCCTAAAAATCCCGTGATATTCAATTTTGATAAATTCCACAAAGCCAAAGTATTCCAAGGGGAAGTCATTCCATCTATCGGTTTAACCCCAGCATCTCCTCCATGATTTAAAATCATCTTTGCTCCAACTACTAATGTATCTGCGGTTAGATGCAAATCTAGTATTTTTACGTCTGTTGAATTTACGTAAACTTCTGGACTTTGCAGTAGAAGTTTATCCCCACCCAAAGAAGTTGCTTCATAGACGATTGCATTTAGAGGATGAGCGAATCCTTTCCAGGGGTTGACCAAAAGCGAGTGTACTCGCTTCCCGAAGCAAGAAACAGTCTGAGTAATTTCCTCAAAAAGGTGTTCGTCAGTCGCTATGACCACATAATCTGCATACTTTAGTACTTGATTGCACCATTTTCTTAAACGGGAAAAATTGGGTGTATGGGTACCACAAGCACTATGAATTCTTGTTCCAATAATCAGAGACATGGATTTGAGTGGTATTAAGTTATGTAAATTAATCATTATTAAACATTATAAATTGTATTGCGAAAAACAAACACTATTATTTACCAAAAAATCCTTACTGATACCTGCTTTCAAGTAATTTAATCGGATGATTTGTTTTATTCTTAAACAAAAAATATTTGCATCAGTCCTAAGTGAGATAGTATTTATGAGTTTTTTTTGTCTGCGATATTTCATTGGTTGTAGCGATCTTTTCTGTAATTGAAATAAAATTCTTCCCAGTGTTAATAGTTTAGACAGTTGTCAATTTTTATTTAATTGTTTAAAGTACGGCTTTAATTAAAACAATATCTTATATCTATTTAAGTAAATCTACTAGCTTCAGATTTTATTAGTAGGTTGGGTTACGACGCAGGACAACATTTGCTTATTAACTCATAGTTGATATTGCGTCGTAACCCAACATTATTTGATTGTTTACTATGCTATTGTGATTGACAGTTACAAATGTAGATATAAATTGTAGTTGTAATACATTCAAAATTTATGGTGGGTTATGGCATGATTAAATTAATAACCTCTATTTTGACCTATTTGTGCCGTAACAGACTCGTGTAAAAGCAACATTGAATTGATCGAAAAGATCGGAATGTTGGGTTACGACGCACCCTTGAGATTATTTGTCGATTGTTAAAAATTATTTTTTATCGCATTCTAACCCAACATTTTAAAATTTAAAAATTAGTCTAAAAAAAATTGCATTCAAAAAGTTCGTATATTTACTGTTTCAATTTTACGGATTTTAATAAAAGCAAATAACTTGATAAAATAATTTTGTTATGATGTCGATTAAAATAATTATATTACTGTAAATAAATCTGATTTTTAATATTTAGTCTAAAGATAATCTATTTAATTTTTCAATTTATAAAAACCTGATTGTACAAGAATTTTATTACCATAAATAAGCTCGGAGTAATCCCAAGAGTGCATTTGGCGGAAGGGAAGACCCATCTTAATGCTATATCCTGGTAAAAACATGACTTTCTCTACACATTAAATAGTAGGATATTAAGCATACATTTGAAATGAGGTATTCAATAGCTGGTTGTTGTTCGCTTAAATTTAAACAGTCTATTCTTCAAGTATTTACAATTACGCGGTTTAGATATTCACGCATAAATATTTAGGACGCTAAATATAGTTGTGGAAGAAGTTAAAAATATTCAACCTAATAAATGCGATATAAATAAAACGAACTAGAAAGTTACGCACGCTAATCGAATACTGATAGTTCGTTCAAATATAAACGAACTGTAATCAGTCATAGTTAAAAATCGGGTATGTAAATTTAAGCATACTAAATATATATAATTTGAGCGCTGTTGATTTAGACATAAATGGTAAGCGCACTTAGTAAAAGCTGAAAAAGTAAGAATAAAGTAAGAATAACTTACTTGTTTAAAATTACAATGCCCTAAACACAGTAGTTTCACTAACTGAAACCGAGCAAGGTCTGCGCTCGCCATCGGTTATCGCTACGAAAGAATAAGGGTTTCAGCGATTTTACTAAAATTGCTAAGTAAAGGGAAGAATGTTACGTATACGAAATAAGTAAGTAAATTTTCTGTAGCTACTGGCTATCCAATCGCTATAGTCATGATACTTTTAACTAAGGTATTATTCTTTACAAAAAAAATAAATAAAAGCTGGTTTGAGCAGCCTATACTAAGTGATATTCATTAGCTTCCAGATTTATTAAAGACTTGCAAAGGTAAAATATGATTCGTCATAAATTAAAACTGCTTATAGCATTATCTAGCATTGTAACTATTACAACTCCTACAAACGCTGAAGCATTTGATATGAGTTCTATGGCATTTGATGCAAATAACGGAAAATTTGAAAGTTTACTTTATCCTAAATTCAGCGATAAGATTTTTGACTATAGTCAATTCGTATATACTACTCCTCTTAATAAGGCTAAACATAATTACTATAACGGTTTTTACGAATTCAGAGAAAGAAATACTGGTACATATTTTGAAGAAAAACAACCTTGGAGGAATTTTACAGGAATATCAGTACAGGGTTCTGACTGGGAATGGACTCCAATTAATAATGGTAGAACTAATACTGTTACTAATTCAGTGGGTATTGCTGAATTTAATGCTGTCAATTTTTTTAAAATTTGGTCAAAAACCAAAATTAACCTTGACTTAGGATTTAATACTAGTGCAGAAGGCAAGGTAAAAATATCAGGTTATGTAGGTGATGGCAAATCTACGCTGTCAGATGAAAGTATACCAGCAACAAACATTACTACACTTACGGCAGAGCCAAATCCTAAATCTACAAAAGATAATTCTGTAGACGTTACAGATTTTGTTAAAAATGCAGTAGAGTCTAAAAACTATTTTGTAGGTTTTCGATTTGAGCCTGCTACACCTGATACCATTGCAAGTATAGGCGCAAAATTAGTTTTTGAAGATGACCCTTGGGATATTTTATCTAATAGCAAATTAGCTGCAACACCAAGTTCTTACGATATAGAAAAAAATCCGGCTAATGAAAAAATTGAAATTTATTTTAGACCTTATAATAGCTTTGGAAATACTGTAGCAATTGATAAACTTGCTGATGCGTTAGGCTACGACGATTTTAACTTTCTTCAAATAGTAGAAGAAGTACCTTCTAGTGTAACCTGGTTTACAGGTTTAGGGAAAAGAGTTGTTCACCAAGGAAATATAACAACTCCATTAGGACATGGAAAATTTTTCGATTTTTTGAGGGGAGGTAATCTTATATGCTCTTATTCCGATTTTGATTCAATAAACCCGGATTTTAAATCCTTACTGAATAAAACTCAACTTAATCAGAAAGAAATTAATGAAATTCAAAAAATTGATGACACTCAAATTGGCTGTACTTTATTAAAAAAAGATAATTTCGCTTTTTATTTAAACTTTCCAAGAAATTCTTATTCTAGAGGAGGTAGTGAAATAAGTATGATTGATATACCTACATTAGGTCACAATCCTAGCTCAGAATTTATGAAATTCCATACTATGCTAGTAGGTGTAAAAAATGGGGGAACTCATTTTGATGTATTCGCAGATAAAAACGTAATATGGAAAAGTAACACAAGAGGTTGTAAAGTTGACTCTAACCTTAACTTTTCAGACTGCTCCGGAGAGTTAACCATAGTACCATGCAGACTTCGCAAACATTCAGTCTGTCCTGAAGATTTAAACGTAGCAGGCTCATCAAATGAATTATTAACTTTTCCAGTAACTGGCGGTATTGAAATAATAGACAGCGGCGTACCTTTTGACGAGTTTTCAGATGAACTCATAGCATTTTTACAAGCCAATAACGGTACTTTGATTAACTCCGATGGAACTATCTTTACTCGTGAAGGTAGTAATTCTAGTAATAAGGAAAATAGCGATAGTTCAGGTTCTGAAGACAATGGAAATGGTTCTAATTCTGGAATTCAAACAGTTCCTGAACCTTCTACTCTGCTTGGTCTAAGTCTTGTTATTGGGTTAGGATCTGTTTATAAGAAAAATAAGAATAAATCTTTGCCAAGTTAATTAAGAGCAAAAGCATTGCAAACAAACATAATTTGGAGTATTGCATGGACATTGGAATTCCAGGACTTACACCGTCCCCTAAAATCCTGCCGAAAGTGTCTGAGTTTAGCAACTTAATAAGTGATACAGTAAAGGGAATTTTTTCTCCAGCAGTCAAAGCTTCTCTTGATGTTGATGTTGATATTGGAGTCAAGAAGGAAATTTGGTCTTTAGTTGATCATTTGTTCGACAAACTGAAAATACTTTTAGGTGATATAGCCTATGTTGCAGATGAGCTGCTTTCTAAAACAGAGGAAATAGGAAAAAATTTAATTCAAAAAATTTCTCAAGAACTTTCTGGTTTAGTTCAACAGGTACAACGAGCCGTTAATGATATTTTAAGTGGTATCAAAGACTATTTAATTAACCCGTTTTTTGAGAAAGTTGATGAGCTTAGAAGAAATTTGGTTGAGGATATCCGTGGTTTAATAAATCAAATTTTAAATGGTGCTGGGGAGTTAGCAGACCGTATTCTTATAGAAGGTGATCGCATCCTTACGGGAACAATTAGCGAATTTAAATCTGAGGTAGAGAAGGTAGTAAAATTGGTTCCTAATCCTTTAGATTATTGTCGAAGACAGTTCGATTTGGAGTGGGTACCAGGTCATAAGCTTACAATTGGAGATTTATATAATCTCTTTGAATGTAACCTTCTTAGGCGATTGGAGAAAGAGGATACGGTTAAAGAAATTAAAACTATCTATGCAGATTTACAACATAGATCATGGCATCTATCTTGTGTTGCCAGAGGAACAGTTCCTGGTATTTCCAGCAGTTCTGCTTTACAAGATATAGCAATTAAAGATTGGATTAAGTACGGTCAACTTTATAGTTTATGGAATCAATTTGAGGATAATATGACACCACTTACAGCCCTTGAAAATCGTATTAAGCAATTAGAAGATGAAATTGCTTATTTTCGAGCTAAGTCAGATCAAATAGATGATGTAAGTACAGCAGTTCAGAGAGCGCAGCAAACCGCTGATGCTGCTCAGAATGCAGCAAATAAAGCCCAGAACACTGCTAACGATGCAGTAAATAGAGCAAATAAAGCCCAGAACACTGCTAATGATGCAGTAAATAGAGCAAATAAAGCCCAGAACACTGCTAACGATGCTTTAAAAAAAGAAACAATACACGTAAGAGATGTTTCGGCTGCTGAATTGGGGAACCCTTCTAATATCCCAGAAAGATTCCGTGCAATAAATGACTGGGCAGGAAGAAACGGTTACGCTGCTGCTTTTCCCAATTTTCATGAGGCTAATCATGGTCAAGGAGTTGTTTATGGGTCTATCTTAATTAAAAAATAAGCGTCACACGTTTACTCTATGGTGCTTATAGATATTGTCTGACCAATAATATGTAAACTGAGTTTCGGCAAAAGAAAAGGACAGGTCGTAAAAACAACACTATTTCAGCAACCCGTCCCATAATTCTGATACTCTGAATAGTCACAAAAAAAGCCCCCTACCAGATATACCAGCAGGGGGCTTTTAAGTTTGTTAATTAGTCTCCACAAAGGTTAATCAATTTCTAAATCTGTATCAGCATTGATTAAAGCTTTTTCTACTTCATAACGTGCATTTTGGATTGCTGTTAATGCATCTTCTAGCCGCAACTCTCCCCCATCTGGTAGCACCTCTCTAAACATAGTTGGATGGTTAGTTTTTAACTGTTCTAACTGTTGTAGAATTTCGGTTAATTCGTTGGTAAATTGTTCTAAGTTTTGGGTTAAGTTCATGGTTTTACTTGGTTGATTATTTCGTCTGCATAGTATCGGTTGAATAGCTTTCTTGTATCCTCGCCCCAGAAGTCATACTTATTTCCATCTCGAATACAAACACCTTGTTTTTCAAGAATTCCTAGTATGTAGCTTCCGTGTTCTGATTGCTTCCTTTTACTTCTAGGAACCATCTTTTTTAGATAACAAAAGCACTCATAAAACAATAAAGCCTCCAATTAAGCCAGCTAATCCAGCGAGTTTCATTTTTTGGTTGACAGAGCGTTCTGTCTCTTCCTGGTTTAAAAATTTGATTACTTTACGTTGGCTCGCAATCTTATTCTGAAAATCTTCTTGTGTATTTATCAGTGATTCAAACATTAAATTCTCGCGTTGCGTTAGCTGTTGAGGATGGGAAATATCGTAAACTTCGTAGAACTCTTTTGCGCTTTTCATGATTTTTAACTAATAGTTTGATTTGTGTTTGTAGATTACAAAAATATTTTGACCTAGTGACCCGACCCATGACCTGACCCATGACCCAGGGCGTGACCCGCTTGGGTCATCGTGGGTCAGGTCACTTTTTAAGGTGTTGGGTCGGGTCATGGGTCACGATTTAATATTAGGTAATACTGTATCCGTTATCTTCATCACCTGTGATAAGTTCTTGTTTAATTAGCTCAATTAAAGCTTCCCTTATCAAGTCTCTTTGAGCAAAGTCTGGTAAATTGCGTTTTACATGATTGCGGATTGCTTCAAAACTTACAGGCTCGGTTGCATCCGATAACTTATCAAAGTAAATGCAGTCAATTAGTCTTTCATCGACTTTATTAAACTGCTGTTCCAATTGCTGAATAACCGTATCTTGGTCATGCTTATCAATGTCGCGTATATATACACCTCTATCTCTATCAAAAGCAGAATAGTTGGTTAACTTATTCATTGCGTACCATTGGGCATTCTTGCCAAAGTACACCGCCCTATTGCATTCGCTTTGATCGACTAGTTCTGATATTTCTTCAGTGTCGAACTTCTTAAATAATGATGCGCGTTTCCAACTATCAACTACTGATAAGTTAGTTTCGTTAACTAATACTATTGGGGTTAATTGGCTAATACCGGAAGTGTCCGAACCATTAGCGCCAACAAAGGGAGTTTGAGCAACAAACCAAACATTCTTCCCGCTACTTCCACCACAGGAAGTAATGCCGATTAACTTATCAGTTAATGTGGTACATTTAGCGGTTTTTAGTCTTGCTCCGATAATCGTTCCTTCATCAATTACTAATAGCGCTCCATTGTTTGCCCCGGCAAACTTATCATAATCTTCCATTGCTGCATCAAACCAAGCTGCTACAGTTTGGGGTTTGGCTGATTCACAATGTAAGGGCTTTTCTACATCAACTATTCCATCAAAATAGCCTGCTTCTTTCGGATCAACTTTACCGTTAACCAAAAATATCTTCTTACCTGGATGCTTCCGTTTTACCTCTCTTAGAGCATTGGCTAAAAGCATTCCCTTCCCTGACCCACCAATTCCAACAACAAAGTAATTACCTATTTGGTTAGTCATCTCGCCAACTATATCAACTTCGTTATCAGCATTCGGGTTCCAAACATCTACTTGAGTAGTAGTTTGTGGAACGCTAGAGGGGAGAGAGGTAACGGCTACGGGTTGCTGCACGGATTGTGCTACCGACTGAGTTAACGCTAATTGCTCGCTGTTCGAGCCTGTAAGCTGCTTGTTACAGGTTCTAAGCCAACTTTCAGCAAACGGGGATAACTCTGCACCTGCATCTTTTGCAAAGGTTAATTCTTGATATACCGTTTCATCCCCAAACTGTTTAACGTAAGTCCTAAATTCATCTTCACTGAGGAGAAAAGCGTTACAGCCACAGTCGGGGACTAAACGTAACCTTTTACCAATACTTTTTGATGCATCCCACGCGGACTTTACACACCATGCAGCTGCTATACCTCCAAGTAATTCAACCCCAAAAGCTACACCAGCACCACCAACCAACACACCTCCGATAATTTTTGCAGCCATACCTGTATTTGAGGCTTTGCGCTCTGCAAGCATCTCCCATTGGTCAATATTCTTAAAATCACCTTGCGGGTCAAAGTTAGTCATAATCTGTTTAGTTTTAATTGGACAGAGCGAGTCGGGGAATTGCACCCCGTAAAGGCTTTTAACCTTGCTCGCTTTTACTTAATCCTTTAAATCGCGAATGATTTGGACGATTACTTTACGTAATTTGAGGAGAAATTGAACCGCACCAACGGTTGTTACTGCTCTCATAATGTTCTCCCAATCAATTCTAGAAAACTGTTGGTATTGGATGATATCTAGCAACTTCCAAACATCACCACCACCTTGAACGGGAGGGAATACGGTTAAGCAAGCGAAGAAGTCAACAACATAAATACAAACGCCTAAGATGATTAAAAACCTCAATACTTCAGTACTTAAACTGTTTCTCATCTTTTTAGCTATCTTGACTTCCCAGCTATCGTTTTTTGAGTCAGCGTACTGATTACGTCCTCCTCGTTGAATGTTCTTATCTAAGAAGCTTTCGTGTCCCATTAATTCCATTGGGATTAATTCTAGGATTTGAATAAATGCCCAAAGCAGCGCACCAAACCCAAAATTAATAAAGTTTAGAATAAACCCGAATACCGCACCAATTACCCATATACCTTTAATAAATTCTGCAATATCTGAATAGTTAATCCCTGAAAAATACCTACCTGCTATTATTTGTTAGAGTCGATAAGGGAATTGCTTCCCTTACCTCTCCTTCAGAACCGTGCGTATAACTTTCGCTGTACACGGCTCCTAGTTTAAGCAAGGAGAGCGACTGTATTAACTACCTATCCCAAAAAACGAAATACCATTTATCATCTAATAAGCTTCTGTTGTTTCTTTTGATAAGAGCCATCAGTTGCGGTTTTTGAATCATGGCAATGTCGGTGTAGAAGTTGCATATTTTTGTACACATCTTTTCCACCTTGGGACTTAGGGACAATATGGTCAACTTCCATCAAGTCTTCCGAATGGAATTTCAATCCACAATGTCTACATTTTCCATCTTGATTTTTGAGTAATGTTTTTACTTTTAAATCAATATCAGGATGTTTTGACATTCTTTGTCCCCAATAAAGGGTGTCACCGTCGTAGGGGCTGCGATTTTGTTTAACTTTAACGTGTCGATTACCAACCTTTATCGAGTTATGCTTAAAGAGCGTAACTTCTTTAGTTGTTTGAAAGTTCCAGCTTCCGTTTTTATACACAAAGTATTTACGAAATGCCTTTTTCTTCTTGGTGTGTCCAGTCCTTTTAAAAGCCCAATTCATTAAGGCATTAAAGGTATGAAAATAAGCGGTGTTGAAGACATCTTTACTAATAACCCTTTTATAGTAGTTGCACCATCCTCTAATCACTGGATTTAATTTGTTAATTAATTCCGTCTGAGGTGCTTTTGGGTTATTTTTTATGATGTTTCTAACTTTATCTAGATGTTTATTGAGAGCTTTTTTACTTGGCTTAATTAGAGTTACAAAACCTAAGTACTTTGTTTCCTTCATCTTGTAGGTTCTAAGTTTAGCCGAGTTACCTTTACTAGCTTTATATTGTCTAACGTTGAATCCTAAAAAGTCGAAACCATCACTTGTATGAGTTATTTTCGTCTTTTCTGAGCTTAACTTTAGACCTAAAGAAGCTAGGAATTCAGGTATTACCTTTTCTTTCAATGTGATGGCATCTTGTTTGTCATTTACCATGACCACAAAGTCATCAGCATATCTAATTACCTTAATCGGTAAATATTTACGAGGAGAAGGAATTCTTATGCTTTCAATTCCATCTAGAGCAATGTTTGCAAGTAATGGGCTAATCGTTCCACCTTGTGGGGTTCCCGATTCAGTTTCTTGGAATATTCCATCCATTACACCAGCTTTTAACCAAGCTTTGACTTGTCTTCTTAATGAGGGAAAAGTATTTAACTTATCTAGTAAGAAGTCATGATTGATATTATCAAAACAGCCTTTGATATCAGCTTCGACCACCCACTTTTGTGATTGGTTGATTGATAAGAAAATTGCTGTCATTGCATCATGAGCGCTTCTGCCAGGTCTGAACCCATAAGAGTCGCCGTGGAATCTGGCTTCCCATTCTGGTTCAAGGGCTAGTTTTGCTAGCATTTGAGCCGCTCTGTCGTTGATTGTCGGAATACCAAGAGGTCTTTTTTCAGCTTTACCCGGCTTATCAATCCATACCCTACGGGTAGGTCTTGATTTTCCGGTTAGTGCTAGATTATCCGCTAGGATTAATCTTTGCTTTGGGGAGAGGGATTTAACACCATCTACTCCCGCTGTTTTCTTGCCCTTGTTATCCTGAGTAATCTTTCTGACCGCAAGAAGACGAGCGCTGTAACCTTTAATTAAAGTTTTTTGCAACTTCCTTGTTTGGCAAATATCCCCTTCTTTGGTAGCCCGATATATTCTTTTTTGCAGCTTAAATACGGCTTTTTCGACTGATTTCCAGTCAACCATATTCCATTCCACGCTTTTAGACGTATTAGACATTTTTACTACTTTTTGAAGAACATAATCGTTGCTTAAACCTTGGAAAGTGGGCATATCATAAGCATTACACTTATGCATTCGCTTTTTTCCAAATCCTACTTCCTTACAATCATGTGGTTAGATATTGTACCTACTTAGATATGAGACCGTCTAAGAGATTGTAAGGAGTTCCCCCGTTCCATAAGATACTTAATATGGTTGTTTTAGGTGGGTGTAATACGCCGACTTCTAGGGAATACTTAATAAGCCATACGCAACTTATTAAACCGAATAACGAAGTATGCCTTTTTGGCTTGGTCTGTTAACCTGCGTAGACCATTATCAATCACGACACGAAACACCTTCACTGTACGTTCACCATGACAACCTTCCCTTGCGTGCCATAAGTATCAGGTTTACCTAGTTTCACGCTTTCTGGCTGTGCGTCCGCGCATAAGGTTATCAATCTTACACGTTAGCCAGTGGAGTTCGTCTGTATTCAAGACGGATGGACTTTCACCATCAAAGTATCAAACAGTTAAAATCGTCGAACGTTAGTCGTA
>ERZ1740052.554-NODE-554-length-12728-cov-8.877377_pt1 | contig 12728 bp, 11 predicted proteins | sample MGYA00581750_ERZ1740052 | MGnify/ENA primary metagenome ERZ1740052 (study PRJEB43018, sample SAMN04849743) | marine metagenome | isolation source: floating plastic debris | place: Pacific Ocean | collected 2008-08-30 | study: EMG produced TPA metagenomics assembly... | reverse complement strand
AAAGCTAGTGTGGTAAAGGTATCCGGCGATTTTTATAGAGAATACGGTAGCGGTTACTTATTTTTTCTGCGGTGCCGGTTTTTTCTCATTTACCTTCTTTCTACTGAATTACTACAACGTACTTTTTCAACAACTTAACGGATTGCTTCAACTACCAGTTTTGGCTCATCCAATTGAATTGCATATCCGCTTTTTTCAGCAATAATTTGAATTCCCTGTTAAGTAATTCCCCCTGTGCCATTTCGGCATCCTTAAGTTTTTTTTTATCATTCCGGTGTAACCGGAATTAATATTACTATTTAATAATGTAGAGACGTAGCACTGCTACGTCTCCCTATACCGATGATTTGTAACGAAAATTGGCTCAAAATTTAATCAGCAAGAGTCAATATTTCCACACCATCATCCGTCACAGCAACCGTATGCTCAAACTGAGCCGACAATTTTCTATCTTGGGTAATTACAGTCCAACCATCCTTAAGAAACTTCAGTTTATAAGTACCTTCATTCAACATCGGTTCAATGGTAAATACCATTCCCTTTCGCAACTTCATCCCGGTATTTCTTTTACCATAATGAGGAACTTGGGGTTCTGTATGAAATACTCTCCCAACACCATGTCCAACCATATCTCTTACTACTGAGTAACCATTTGCTTCAGCATATTCCTGAATTGCAGCACCAATATCGCCAATTCTGCCATCAGGCTTAACTTGAGCAATCCCCCGCATCATTGATTCTCTAGTAACTTCAACTAATTTCTTCGCCTTATCCGATACATCTCCCACCAAAAACGTTCTAGAAGTATCACCGTGATAACCATCTAAAATTGGAGTCACATCAATATTGATAATATCTCCATCCTTAAGAACTTGCTTTGAATTGGGAATTCCGTGACAAACAACTTCATTAACGCTAGTACAAACATGACCTGGATAAGGTGGATGATTCGGAGGAGCATAACCTATAGTCGCGCTAACTGAACCATTTGCTTTCATAAAGCGAGCTGCTTCATCATCTAATTCTTTCGTAGTGACTCCCGGTTGTACCATCGGTTCGAGATGATTGAGCAGATTCGCAGCCAGCTTACCAACAACGCGCATTTTGTCTAACTCCCTAGAAGAAAGCAAGACAAGCCCTTTTTTGTTTTGTGTTTTATTTCCACCTATAGAAAGCAAATTTTGATTGTTCATATTTATGTTTCTTTAAAGCAAATTTCGTTTAGAGATGCTATGCTATGCTAGCACAGCATAGACTAGCTTATTGCTTGTATCCTAAAAGTAAAAAACAGTGGATATTAATTTGGTATGGGTGGTAAAACAAACTTAGATAGAGTAGTTGCTTACATTCCTCCCGAGTGGAAAAAAGAACTAGAAGAATGGGGAGAAGAAGACGAACGTTCTGTTTCCTGGTTGGTTGCGAAATTGATCGATCAAGCTTTGCAAGAAAGACGAGAGCAGAAGAATTCTGCAAAAGTTGTAAATATGCGCTGAACGATTTTGGCAACGGATGAGTTTGGCAACGGATGGGTTTGGCAACGGGTGGGTTTGGTAATGGATGGGTTTGGCAATGGATGGGTTTGGTAATGGATGGGTTTGGAAATGGATAGGTTTGGCAATGGATGGGTTTGCCAAATTGTCGGGGTTCCTTTAACATTAAGTACGTCGGCGTTGAAAATTCTAATTACGATAAGGCAGTAGGGGTAAAAATTTCAAGCTAATTCATATTCTGTAACATAGTTCTGTTTATTTCTGCTGACTTACTTAGTTGAAACACTTCGTTCAACAATTCCTACTAAATTTTGCATTAATGGTTCTAAATCATCGGGTAGGGAATAAATTTTAATATCTTCCGTAATGCGTTTAGCTTCAACATCAAGTAAACCAAAACGCCAAACATCTCCAATGGTTACGGCTCCATACTGAAATGGCTGTTCTTCTATCAGAGATAAAGCGATTAATTCTACAGCCATTTGCGTAAATCCTCTAGTTAGATCGTCTTTTTTCGCTTCTACAACTAAAAGACTTTGACTAGCACGCAACAAATAATCTAAATTGCCTTTTAACCATTTAGTTACTGTTAGCGGGTACTCAATACGTAACTGACAATTTAAGAGTGAAGTTGTAAATTGGGAGAAATTCCCCGAACCAGTTGAACTCGTATACTACCAAATCAAACGTTCGTAGGTATATCAACTTTTTTACTAATTTTGTTTTGAAACACCAGCCTTAATCGGCAACTCGATCGTAAATTCCGTACCTTCTCCCACCTGAGAAGAACATTGAATTTGACCGTGATGTTTTTCAACTATAATTTGATAGCAAATAGGTAATCCTAATCCAGTACCTTTACCTACTTCTTTTGTAGTAAAAAATGGATCAAAAATGTTTTCTTTTATTTCTTCTGGTATTCCCAATCCGTTATCAGCAATTTTAATTACCACCTTATCATTAACTGCCTGCGTGCTAATTTCGATATTCAAAGCTACTTTAGAGGATGATGTTTGTGATGCAGCAAATTTTTGCTCTAATGCATCAATACTATTGCTCAAAATATTCATGAATGCCTGATTTAATTGAGCCGGGAAGCATTCTAATAACGGCAATTCATCATATTTTTTGATAACATTGATTCCTGGATATTCGCCATTTGCTTTTATTCTATGTCCCAAAATCAGTAAAGTACTGTCTAACCCTTCGTGAATATTAACAGGTTTTGAATCGGCTTCGTCTTTACGAGAAAAATTACGCAGTGACAGCACAATTTCACTAATACGCTCTGCTCCGATTTGCATTGATTCGAGTGTTTTTGGTAAATCGGAAATAATAAAATCTAAATCAATTTCTTCAATTTGCTTTTGAACCTCTGCTGGTAAATTAGAACTATTTTTCTGATAAACATTCGCTATTTTTAGCAAATCTTCAACATATTCATTCACATAAGTTAGATTGCCAAAAATAAAGCTGACAGGATTATTGATTTCATGGGCTACTCCAGCTATTAACTGTCCCAAACCTGCCATTTTTTCACCTTGAATCAATTGAGCTTGAGTTTGCTTTAACTCTTGTAGGGCTTGAGCAAGTTTTGTGGTTTGAGTTTTAGTTTTTTCGAGTAATTCTGCTTGCTGAATGGCGATTCCTAATTGCGTACCAACTTGTGCTAATAAGTTGACTTCTTCATCTTTCCAATAGCGGGGTTGGGAGTTTTGATAAGCAACTAAGAGTCCCCACAATTTTTCACCTTGAGAAATAGGAACAAAAGTTTCGTTACGGGGTAAATTATCGTCATCATCATCTTAATGTTTTTTGCTGCTTTGCTTGATTTCTAGCTTTTAATAATAACTCGTGCTGTCTTAATGCTATGCCAATTTGCGTTCCACTCTGGGTAATTATTTCCACTTCATCTTCAAGCCAAATTCTAGGTGAGGAGTTTTGATAAGCAGCGATTATTCCCCAAAGCTTTTCTCCTTGAAAAATCGGAGCAGTTGCAAAACTTTTCGCTTCAATTTGTTCTAAAAGAGCAAGATGAGACTGTGTTAAATCAGCTTGATAAATATCATTAACTGTAAGTGGCTTATTATCAACGTAACCTCCACCTTGAGTTTCTTGTAAATAAGTATCATTAATAGTAGGTTGAACGTTAACTAAGGGAATGCATCCTTCTGCAAAAGATTCAGCAACAAAATCACCGCTCCAATCAGGATTAAAACGAAAAATAGCAACGCGCTCGGCTTCGATTAATTCTCGTAATTCTTGAGTTGTTGTTTGAAAGATAGTTTCAATATCGAGTGTTCTACGAATTTTGTTAACAATCTGAGTAATTACCTTGTCCCGTTGAGCCGCTTGAGCTAGCTTTACAGCTTGTAATTCTAACTTTCTAAAATACTCAGCTTGTTGAATAGCAACAGTAAAATTTTCCGCAATTAAGCGAACAAATTCAATCTCCGATTCTTTCCAATTCCGAGTATCGCTGCATTGATGTACGCACAGTAAACCCCACAAAACATTTTCTTGTAATAGTGGAACAATCAGGTTTGCACGGACTTGAAATTGAGCCAAAATATCAGCATGACAATCGCTCAAACCTGCTGCATAAATATCAGTAACTGCTTGCACTCTACCTTCTTGGTAATGAATCGCAAACTGTTCCCCGAAACAATAATCGTAGACTTTCTTGGTAATTACCGAATCCCAACCTTCGGCTACATCTTCTGAGACAAACTCCCCTTGCCAATCATTTTCAATATCAAATTTAAATACAGCTACTCTGTCAGCTTTAAGTAACTGACGCACTTGAGTTGCAGTAGTTTGAAAAATAGTTTGTAAATCTAACGGTTGCCGAATTAATTTAATTACACCCAAGAGTGCTTTTTGCTGTTCTAATTGCTCTTGAATTTGAGCATCTAAAATATTTGAGTCAGATGTCATAAGTAGGTAGACGTTGAAAATCGTAATTAGGATAAGAGAGTAAGGAATAAGAAATAGGGAATAGGCAGTAGGGGCAAGCTTTTAAAGCTTATTTACACTCTGTTACATAGTTGGATTTTTTTATGCCGACTTACTCAGTTTGTAAGATTAATAATTTTATATATAGATATAGATAGAGTTATGAATAACCAAATTTTGCAAAATATAAATCTGCCTATAATGTTCTATATATAACATAATAAAATTTATTATTCAGTAAAAAATGAAAATTTTTCTGATGATAATATCCATCATTTTACTTAAAAATGTTATCTATAAGGATTATTTAGTCAAAAATGGTTGAAAATAATTTATAATTTTATCTCAAAACTATAAAGACAAGTAAAGTATATTTAAATACATAAAAATGTACGCAGAAGTAAAAATACTTAAATATTCTCGCGCGATGGCAGCCATCTATTTTTCGTACTATTTCTCAAATAACTACCATTTGTGTAACTTTTGTTGATGTTCTACGATTACAAAAGTACTCACGCACAACTAAATGGACAATTCTACCGAAAAAATTTGGCAAACTCCACCGCAACCTATCAATCAAATCCTCGAAGCGGCACCTCCACCGCAAATTCGTATTTCTCCTGACAGACAGTGGATGGTGGAGTTAGAGCAGTCGCAGTTAGTTCCTATCGCTTTACTTGCTGAAGTTGAAGTTGCCGTAGCCGGTTTTCGCTTGAATCCGCAAACTAACGGTCCTGCTCGTCAGAATGCTTACTACAGTATGAAGCTTAAAGCGGTGGATTCTCCCGAAAATACGAGAACAATAGAACTGCCGGAAAATCCCCGTATCGGCTTTCTCAAATGGTCTGCCGATAGTAAAAAGCTCGCATTTACTCTTACTCAAGAAACAGGTTTGGAACTGTGGATTTTGCACGTAGCAGATGCAACCATCCAACGTTTAACCGAATCCGTACTTAATGCAGCATATGGAACTCCCTACCGCTGGCTTGATGATGAAACGCTAATTTGCAAATTTGTTTCTCAAACTCGCGGTGAAGCTCCAACTAAATCTAACGTTCCCAACGGCCCTTTAATCCAGGAAAACTTAGGCAGTAAAAAACCAACTCGTACCTATACAAATTTGCTCAAAAATGCTCACGACGAGGCATTATTTGAATATTATTTAACTTCAACTTTAGAAAAAATAACTCTTGAAGGAAACCGAACTCAATTAATTTCACCTTCTTTAATTAGCGAAGCGATACCTTCCCCCGACAGCAATTTTATTTTAATTTCTAGCATACATAAACCATTTTCTTATCAAGTCCCCGCTGCCCGTTTTCCCAAAAATATATATGTAATTGATAATAACGGAAACCAAGTTTATCAAGTTGCAAATTTACCACTTGATGAAGAACGTTCTTTCAAATTTGATGCAGTACGAAAAGGCAGAAGACGGACATCGTGGCGCAGCGATGTAAAAGCTACATTAACTTGGGTAGAAGCGCTAGATGAAGGCGACCCTGCAATAGAAGTTGCCCATCGCGATGCTTTATTTATCCTTGAAGCACCATTTACCGCAACACCAACCCAATTATGGAAGTCGGAATATCGCTTTCACTCGATAATTTGGGGAAAAGCAGATACGGCGATCGCCTACGAAAAGTGGTACGATACCCGTCGTTCGAGAACTTGGCGAATTTACCCAAATAATCCAGATACATCACCACAATTACTATTTGACCGCAGTTTTGAAGATAAATACAATGCTCCGGGAACACCGCTAACAAAACAGGGAAACTACCGTTACCAAATTCTACGCTTCGCACCTGACGGTCAAAGTATATACCTCAGCGGACGCGGTGCATCTCCCGATGGTGTATATCCATTTTTAGATAGTTTAAATTTGCAAACTCAAGTAACTCAAAGGTTGTGGCAATGTCAAGATCCTTATTTCGAGCAAATATTCGCCGTACTTGACGACGAAGCCCAACAATTAATTACCGTGCGTCAGTCGCAAACAGAACCACCCAACTTAATGCGAGTTTCTCGGAATACTCGCCAACAAAAGATACTTACAGATTACCAAGACCCCGCACCACAATTAGCAGGAATTCATAAAGAATTAGTTCAGTATCAACGAGCAGATGGAGTACAGCTATCAGCCAAACTATATCTACCTCCCAACTATGACGTTGAAAGAGACGGCCCCTTACCCACAATATTATGGGTATATCCCGAAGAATTCAAAGATAAAGAATTTGCAGGACAAATAACTACACCCGAAAACACCTTCAGCCGTCCCATCCGTGCTTCTGTTTTATTTTTGTTAACCCAAGGATATGCCGTACTTTCCGGTGCAACATTACCAATAATCGGTGAAGGCGATCGCGAACCAAACGATACCTATGTAGAGCAATTAATAGCCGGAGCGCAAGCCGCTGTAGATTATCTAGTGGAGCGTGGAATCGCAAATAGAAATAAGATCGGTATCGGCGGACACTCCTACGGTGCATTTACCACCGCAAACTTACTTGCACATACAGATTTATTTTGTATGGGAATTGCCAGAAGCGGAGCTTACAACCGCACCTTAACACCATTTGGTTTTCAAGGAGAACAACGTAACTTTTGGGAAGCACAAGAAACTTACATAAATATGTCACCCTTTACCCATGCATCCCAAATCAAAGCACCATTATTGTTAATTCACGGCGAAAACGATAGCAATGCAGGAACGTACCCCTTACAAACCAAACGTTTATATCAAGCACTTAAAGGATTAGGAGCAACCGTGCGCTGGGTAGAATTACCAAAAGAAGCCCACGGTTATCGCTCCCAAGAAGCAGTCAGCCACGTACTTTGGGAAATGGTTAATTGGTGCGACAAGTATTTACGGTGAGGAGTGAGGAGTTAGGAGTTATGAGTTAGGAGTTAGGAGTTGGGAGTTGGGAGTTGGTAGTTATGAGTTAGGAGTTAGGAGTTGGGAGTTAGGAGTTGGGAGTTATACTATTTCTTTATAAAGATGCGCCGAATAAAGCCTACGCAGGTAGTGAGACAAGGAAAGGGGTGTCGGTTTCCGTCCCCAAATAAGCGCGAAGCGCGTTCCCGGGTCGCGTGCGGCGAGCGCGTCTCCCTCCGGGAGATACCCGTTCACGTTAGCGTAGCGTGTCCGGAACGGACATAGTGCGGCTCAGGGGCTTTGTATCAGTAGCTCCACCATAGCAAGAGTGAGAGCGATTAAGCGCAGCCTCATACAGAATTGGTATTAGGAGTTAGGAGTTGGGAGTTATTGATTGAAGGCAATTAACAACTAACAATTAACAACTAACCACTAACAAATAACAACTAACTACTATCCAATGTTTCTATTGATTTTTTAAATTCTTCTAAAGTCATTTTTCCAACAAGATTATTAATTATCTAAATTCAATATATAAGTTAATTAAACAATATTTTTTTATCAAAAGACTTGTATCTTAAGGTATAAATTAGTTTAAATGATATATATCGGTAATAGTGTTAACTTGATATAGGTGTGGAGCGTAACTACAATTACTATTATTTACATATATTAACTTTATTTTTGTTGATTGATAAATTATAGATTTATGTAAAAAACAGCTAAAAATATATATGTTTCATTCGTAATCAAGTAAAGTAAAAGCTGATAAATTTGGAGTTAATTAAATGGTTGTAAATAAAATTAAAGGCTTATGGATGATTTTTACTGCTTTTATTCCGATTGTTTGGGTAATGATATTTCTGAATCTACTTTTTGACGTAAACCATCTAGCGCACAGTTCTGTAAATACAATTAACAGCACTTTTTCAGGGATAACGGCTACATTTGATAATTCTGCCAATTCCCTGAATAATTCTATGGAGCCAATTCGCAATTTAGAAAAGTCTTTATCAGAAGTTTCTCAGAAAGTTAGTAATATTCCTGTAAATATTCAAACACCTGCAATTCAACTGACCGATGCTAAATTACCTTTTGAATTACCTGCTATTCCTAGTTTTGATATTTTAATACCCGGACTAACACAGGTAAAAGATATACTAGCAAATAATTTTGATATCTTGGATAAATTCAATGAAACAATTGGCAGCATCTCTAATTTTGAACAAAATCAAGCATATTATCAAGAAATTATTTTAGGAATACAAAATTCAATTAAAGAGTTGCAAGCTATCGCCATTAAAGTAATAATTTTAGTTGTTGTCGGAGCAATAATAATAATTCCCTTCTTGATTCGACTATTTATTACTCCTTATATTAGATGGACGCGTAATAGGATTACAACAGGGTGGAAGTTGATTCGTAGTTAAAGGTTAAAGGTTAAAGGTCAAAGGTTAAAGGTTTATAACTCCTAACTCCTAACTGATAACTAATAACTAATAACTCCTAACTCCTAACTCCTAACTCCTAACTTATTAAAGCGTAACGGGTTTTCCATCGAGGAATGTGAGCAACTCTCCGGGCTGAATTTGCGTCCAGACTTCATTGTCTGTAAGGGGTGTAGTCGCTATTACGGCAACTCTATCGCTAGCTTGTGTTAATTCGTTGAAATCCACTGTCACATCTTCATCAATTAAATGGGCAGCTGCAAAAGGTGCTTGACGAACAATGTAACAAAGTTTGGTTGAACTATAAGCAAAAAAATGTTCGCCATCAGTTAATAGATAATTAAATATTCCATGTTTACCTATTCTCTCAGTAATTCTTTTAAGAACTGCGAGTAATGATTCTATTGGTGGTTTCACCATCGGAAACTGCTGTCTCAAACTTTCTAAAATTAAACAAAAAGCTTTTTCGCTATCGGTAGTTCCTACGGGTTCGTAAAAATCCATAAATGGCAATTCAAAATCTTTCAAATCGCCATTATGAGCAAAAACCCAATGTCTACCCCATAATTCCCTACGGAAAGGATGACAGTTTTCTAAAACGATTTCACCCTGAGTTGCTTTACGAATATGCGCGATCGCATGAGTCGAATGAATGGGATAGCGTCTGACAAAATCCGCAATTTGGGAGTTGACAGAAGATTTAGCATCCATAAAAATCCGACAACCCTTTCCCTCAAAGAAAGCTATTCCCCAACCATCCTTATGATCGTCAGTTTTACCTCCCCTAGCTGAAAAGCCTTCAAAGGAAAAGCAAATATCAGTGGGAGTGTTGCAATTCATTCCTAGAAGTTGACACATTTATCGATTCTTCGGTTAACAATTATCAATTATCAATTATCATTTATCAATTATCAATTAGCAGTGAGCAGTGAGCAGTTATCAGTTATCAGTGAGCAGTTATCAGTTACGAGCGAAGAAGCCCACATTTAACGGAAATCAATCAATTTAAATATAGTTCGGTTTGTTTGTGCCGACTTACTTACCGACATAGGTTAAACATTATTCAGTCTTCTTTAGAAGACTTTGTATATGAGCCTGGGAATTTATAGCGCTTTTCGGTTGAGTAGAATACAACAGCAACTACCCCCTCTTCTTCCACCCCTCTCCTGGCGGAAGGAGAGGGGCTGGGGGTGAGGTTCCGACTGTATTGCACCCAACTGAAAACCGCTATATTCCAAGGCGGTTGTTGATAATAGTGCAAGATGTGCAACAAGACTTTTAAGTTAAAGTAGAATACATATGTTCTATATATAAGATTAGTGGTTATGGCAGTTGAGTCGGTTTCTAACAATTATCAGATGAAATCTTTCGATATACAAGCTGCGTTAAAATCCTTGGGAAAACTTTCTGTTAACGAGGAAACCACAAGCGATCAAGCTAGCGCAGCGATGAAAATTCTTGGTAGCTTTAATCAGTGTATGGTTGGTATGGCTAGTTTTTCAGGCTTAACCCCTTGGGAGCGCCATCAAGACGACGAGTTGCTTCAGATTATGGAAGGTGAAGTCGATGTTACTATTTTGGCTAAAGACGAAGTTCGCAAAATAACCCTTTATAAAGATTCTATATTCATTGTTCCACGAGGCTTGTGGCACAATCAATCATCAACTCAAGGAGTAAAACTGATTTTGATCACTTCCGAACAAGGAAATGAAACTTCCGAAAAATATCCCCACATTAATAGGTAATTTTGGATTTTAGATTTTAGATTTTAGATTCCGGATTGCAATCCTCTCACCGCAACGAATTACCAACTACCCACTACCAACTACCAACTACCCACTACCCACTACCAACTACCAACTACCAACTACCAATTACCAATTCCAATGATTGACGAAGGTTATACCAAATACCAGTGCAACTGGATTAATTCACAACCACTAAGTTTTGATGAGATAGCAGAACTTAATAAATGGCGAAATAAATTTTATAAATTGGGCTTAATCGGTGAATATGATAATGGTATTGGTTTTGGGAATATCAGTATACGTTATTCTCGACCAGGGCAATTTATAGTTTCCGGTACGCAAACTGGTAATTTACCTAACGCGAACGAGCAACATTATACAAGAGTTACTGATTTTGATTTAGAGAAGAATTTTTTAACTTGTTGCGGTCCAATTCAAGCTTCTTCTGAATCTTTAACCCATGCTACCTTATATCAAGCAAACCCTACAGTTAATGCTGTTATTCACGTTCATCATTTGCAACTCTGGCAGCAATTAATGTACAAAGTTCCTACTACTGCTATAGAGGTTGCCTATGGGACACCAGAAATGGCAAAGGAAATTCTTCGATTATTCCAAAAAGATAATCTGATGCAGACAAAAATTGTAGTTATGTCCGGACATGAAGAAGGTATTATTTCTTTTGGGAGAAACTTAGAAGAAGCAGGAAACATACTTTTAGACAGATATAACAAGTTAATTATTGAAAAAGCGATTTAAATGTATCTCAAATTACAGAATTCAGTACACTATTAAATAAGATTTTCCGGAAGGGAATAAGCAATCTTTAATTTCTTCAAACAGATAATTAATACTTTAAATTATCAGCAATTTTATTAACGCTTTTGTATCAACAGTTTCTCTCGAAGAATAGTTTTAGCAAGGCTTTCAAGCAAATGGGCATCTATTAAAAAAGTAGTTTAAGATAGTAGAAGAAAGCATTCATATTTCTTTACAAAAATCAATGCTCGATCCTTCTTTATGTCATCGTCCTGTTAGCCAGTGGCTGGAAATTAAGTCAATCATCGCCCATTGGTTAATGACCCCAATTTTAGTAGTATTGCCACTGTTATTTTTGATTTTCCTACCTTGGATTGTTCCCCGATTTCGCTGGAAACGTTTATGGAGTGGGTTTGGAACGGTTATATTAGTAACTTATTTTAGCGCTCAATTTCCTTTAACTACAGCTGTTGCAAATAAAGGTTTAGTTGCATTTGTACCTCCGGATAGAGGACAAACAGCAGATGCTATTGTAATTCTAGGACGCGGAGAAGCTTTTAGAGATTCTAGAGTTAAGGTTGCTGCAAATCTTTGGCAATCGCAAAGAGCGCCTTTAATCTTCGCTAGCGGCTCTGGTGATGGAACCGAAATAGTAAATAAACTAGAACGTATTGGTATCCCTTCAGAAGCACTTAACGAAGAACACTGTTCTCAAACTACTAAAGAAAATGCTTTATTTACAGCTTCTATACTAAAACCCCAAGGAATTAACCGAATTATTTTAGTCACAGATCCTCCCCATATGTTGCGATCGCTCTTAACATTCCGCAACGTCGGATTTGAAGTGATTCCCCACAAGAGCAAGGTTCCCCATTTAACTCAAACCAGAAAAGCAATGATGATGTTTTATGAGTTGATGGGCTTAGTTAAATACGGCTTGAATGGAGAATTTGTCCCTCAAAACATGGCTCAACGACAGCTGCAAATTGGTAATGGGTAATTGGTAATTGGTAATGGGTAATGGGTGATAGGTAAGAATTAAAAAATCTCAATTTTCAGCGAATTAATTAAATGTATTTATCCGAGGATGTTTTTTAAGTATAAAAGTTTACGGATGACCTCTCTCTATGAACGCGGAGCGTTTTCTCGGAGAGTAATCTCTCTCCTACCAGGAGAGAGACTTTGAAACGCTTGTTTTCTTATTCCCCTTCCCTAGTAGGGAAGGGGTTAGGGGTTAGGTTTTAGGGTTTTGATGTTAAACATACCGACGCATTCTTACATCCTCTCATTGGGATGCTGCTTAACATAGCAACATTATTTAACTTCAAAGCTCCCAATTCCCAACGCAATTCAGAAACCCGGTTTTTCCAAAAAACCGGGTTTCTATCTTATAACTACCAACTACCAACTACCAATTACCAATTACCAACTACCAACTACCAACTAC
>ERZ1740052.552-NODE-552-length-12735-cov-4.939669_pt1 | contig 12735 bp, 11 predicted proteins | sample MGYA00581750_ERZ1740052 | MGnify/ENA primary metagenome ERZ1740052 (study PRJEB43018, sample SAMN04849743) | marine metagenome | isolation source: floating plastic debris | place: Pacific Ocean | collected 2008-08-30 | study: EMG produced TPA metagenomics assembly... | reverse complement strand
CCCACCAGGGGTACCAGTTTCATAAAGGTGATAGATGTCTCGGGAGCAATGGTAATCTCTTCCTCTAGCTCTGTGACCTGTTCGTCATCTACTAAAATGATGAAGCCGTTGCTTTGAAAGGCGATAATGGCCTTTTCAAACTGTGTTTCCCACTTAATCTTGCGAGGTTTGCGGAGTTTGTAGCCGTTGAGGGTTTGTTCTGTCTCGGTCGGCTGGATTAACCCTCTAAAAAACTCTGTCTGCTGGGTGTTAAAGTCTTTGACTTCTTGATACACCCGACTGCGGATAAGTTCGCGCACCGTAATTTGTTCGGTTAAAAAATCTAATACCAGAATGGGGCCATCATCCCCCAGGGTATTGGTATCGTGAATATTTAAGCGATTTGCCATGGTTTGAGGAGGTATGCGCTACCAGGATAGACCTTACATAAGGTTACCCGGTTCCTCAGGATGCGCTGCCTACAGCTATAGCTACCTAGAAGAGCTGAGGCGTTTAGGCCACTAATTCTTTAAACCAATTGTCCTGCCAAATGTCTTCAAAACTCTCGTCTGCCTGGGCTTCTTCTTTGTAGCGCGGGTCAATTTGTACGGCCTTTTGCAAATTCTCTAGGGACTTGTCTGTTTCTCGCTGGAGAGCATAACAAACCGCGCGGTTATAGTAGGTTTTGGCATAGGCAGGGTTCAACTCCAGCGCCTTGTCAAAACTCTTTAATGCATCCCGGTCTCGACCCAGTTTTACCAGCACCAGCCCACGATTGTCCCAGGCCTTGACCAAATCTGGCTTAAATCGAGTGGCCTTTTCAAAGGATGATACGGCTTCTTCAAAGCGTTCTAGCTCCATTAGCGCTAGCCCGCGGTTGAGCCACGCCACGCCATCGTTTTCTTGAATGACCACGGCCTTATCAAAGGACTCAAAGGCTTCTTGGGCCTGTTGCAAAATACCGTAGGCCACACCGCGATTGACCCAGGCCTCATGGTAGGTAGGGTCCAGGGCAATGGCTTTATCAAAGGAAATGATGGCCTTTTCTCGCTGTTTTAGACGGCTGAGCACCATGCCCTTGTTGAGCCAGGCCTTGGGGTCGCCATCGTCCAGGTCAATCACCCGCTCAAAGGTGGCAAGGGCATCTTCATAGCGGCGCAGTTCCCGTAGAACCAAGCCACGCTGGTACCAGGCTTCAATGCGCTGGGGCTGCAGATCAATCACCTTTTGCAACGCTGCCAATGCCTCATCTCGGCGCTTGAGCTGGCTAAGGGGCCTGCTGCGGGCTAGCCAGATGTCGGCATTGCTGGGTTGAATGGCTAAGGCCCGATCATAGGTGGTAATGGCCTCTTCTAGCTTGTTGTCGCTGACCTGGGCTTCGGCTTCCGCCACCAGCTCGTTGATGGTTTCAAACAGCTCAGGACGGTTAGATTGCAATCGCGATAGACGCTCGGTCAGGCTTTGCAGCTGGGTCTGGGCTGTCTCCACAAAGGAGTCGGCCACATAGTCGGGGGTGACTTCGCCTAGCTGGCGCATGATCTGGTCTTTTTGCACCTTGGCTTCGGTTTGCAGTGCGTCTAGCTGTTGGGCAAAGCTTTGTTTGAGCTGCTCCAGGTCGGTGGCGGTGGCGGACTGCTCCCCTTCAAATTTGGCTTTGAGGTCATCTAGGGCAGCGGCAAACCGCTCGGCAATCACCATAAGACGCTGCTGGGCTTCTTGCTGCCGACCTCGAGCAGCGTTGGCAAGTTCGTTAATTTGCTCACCTAAATTGGCGTCAAATTTATCTAGCTTGTCTATGACCACATCGCGACGGCCAAAGACCACATCCCGGACTTCTCCTAGCTGTTGGGTAAAGTCACCCTCTAGCTGACGCAAACTTTGGAACGACTGCTGCTGCTGTTGGGTGATGTCTGACTGGAGCTCGGTTAGCTGACGGTTAAAGGCACTGGCGGCGGCTTCAACGGTTTGTAATGTGCGGGCCTGCTGGTCACCGGTCTCACTTTGCAGCTGGCTGAGCTGATTTGAGAAACTGTTGGCAGTCTGTTGCAGGGCTTGAAATGACTGATCGCGCTCGGTGCTGAGATCGCCCTGTAGCCGATCTAGCTGGGTTTTGAAGTCGCTGGCCACCTGGTCCATATCCCCCAATAGCACGCCCTTGCGTCCCTCTACATCTACCCTGAGGGTGGCAAACTGGGTCAAAAAGTCGTCGGTGGACTGACGCAGCTGCTGCATCAGGTCGGCTTTACGGCCTTCGGTGTCGTTACGCAGTTGCTGAAATTGCTGTTGCAGCTCATTCACCGAGCGTTCAATAGTTTGTAAGGCCAGTTCTTTATGCCCCAGGGCATTGACCTGCATATCATTCATCTGCTGGGCAAATTCTCCTCGCCCCTGCTGCATGTCGTCGACAATGCTGTCCCGCTGCTGCTCCAGCGGGAGTTTCATTGACTTGCGCAGGTCTTCGAGTTGGGGGCCAATATCTTTTTCAAGGGAGGCCAGGTTTTCTAGCCAGCGATCGCGCTGTTCGATGGTGTCGGCCTGGAGCGTACCAATTTCATCGGAGAAGATGGATTCTTTGCGTTCTAGCTCGTCTAAATAGATGCCCTGACGGTGGTCGGCGGTGGCCTTAAGACCGGAGAGATGATTGTCTAGGGTGGATTGGGCGCTGTCTAACCCTTGGAATACGGACTGTTGCTGACGGCGGGTATCTGCCTGGAGGGTTTGCAGCTGTTGGATAGCCGTTTGTTTGAGGTTATCTAGCTCTTGAAGAAAGTCGGTTTGGGTGCTGCCCACGGACTGACGGGCGCTGTCCAGCTCGGTTTGCCAATCTTTAACGGTTTTGGCTTTGAGATCGGTGATGTCGGCTAATAGCTTGGTGAGGATACTTTGCTGGGTTGCTAGGTCCTGCTGAAAACTACTGGAGCGTTTCACTAGCTCATCGGCTCGGTCATCGGCTTCGGCCAAGATGTCGTCAATTTTGCGAGTTGCTGAACGGACCTTGCCTTCGAGGTTTTCTATTTCATTTAACTGCCCCAATACGTTCTCAGTCACTTTCTTAGTGACTTCATTTTCGACAGCGCCCCGCATCACCCACAGCATGGCCATGCCCATGCCCAGCAGCAAGATCAGGGTAGTGATAAGAACAATCAGTAAAATGACGCTCCAATCGCTGGTGTCATTTTCGGGATTTTGGCTAGCGATGGTTTCGCTGGAGACATCCGGCACGGCTTGGGCAAAGCTGGGCTGAACGGGGCTGCACATCACTATCAGCATGAGGACCAACTTAGGCCAGTTAGCGGATTTTGATGGTGCGCTCAAAGTCATAAGGACAGGGGATGGCAGGTGGGTGGTCGAAGCTGCTCATAGCATACCTGAGCTAGTGCGGCTTGATTTAGTCTTCCTTGGAGGGATTACCTGACTTGGGGGTGCGGTTGGCGTTTAGCCATTGTGGAGGCGTTCCATGGAACGTCTCTACATCGGTTGGTCCTCAAATTCATCTAATGGGTAGCCGTCGGGACTGATGGTGGTGCGATCGCAAATTGCCCCCGTTAGATCCACATTCTGGGCGCGAAATAAATTGACCCCACGCAGGTCGGCGTTGGTTAGATTAGCTCGGCCCAACTTGGCTCGGCTCAGGTTAACCTGGCTCAGATTAGCCCCCGTCAGATTGGCCCCCGTCAGATCGGCCCCATAGAGATTGGCCGACTGTAGGTTGGCCTTGAGCAGGGTAGCCCCCCGCAAATTTACATAGGATAGCAACGCCCCTTGGAGATCGGCTTCTGATAGATCGGCGGCCTGCAAAAAACCGTTGCCGAGGTTGGCCCCGGTTAAATTAGCCTGGGTCAGGCGCACACGGCTAAGCTTGGCGTAGGGCAAATAGGCCCGTTGCAGCTGGGCACGACTGAGGTCGCAGCTACGGATATCGCAATCAAATAAATCGGCTGACTCTAGCACAATGCCTTGAAAGTTACGTTTCCCAGCTTGATAGGCCGCCAAGAATTCATCAACTGTCATACACTTCTACGTCAAAATTATCAGATACCAACACAGGTGGAGACCGACTAAGCCATCAGCCCCATGGACTCACTCCCAGGTGGACTTGGCACCTAAGAACGTTATGTTACAAAATGTAAATTACGATACATGACGTAAAAAAAGGGCTTTCTTAAGCGTCACTTAAGGTTTTCAGGGCATTCTCGCCCTTGCCTGTGGCTTATGTTGGTGTCCAGATTGACGGCCAGATTAACGGCCAGATTAAGGACCAACGTGACCGCTCCCTATCCAGCTTCATCCACAGCTTCAACGCACAACCATGACTGAGGCATCGCCTTCTCTCGCTCAGCACTATCACCAGCGCACTAAGTATTTTCCCGATGCGCTGCCCCAGGGCACCTTAAACTGGGCCGAGCAGCCTGAGGTCTATAAAACCTATCCCCTGGGCAGCCGGTTTGATCTACAGGGAAATTTGGGGTCTGTGGAGCAGGCTAGCGACCATTGGTGGCAGCGGCTATCGCAGTTTTTATTCCATAGTTATGGACTAACGGCCAAGTTCACCAGCTCTACCGGGGATACGGTTTACCTACGCTCTGCACCGTCGGCGGGAGCCCTCTACCCGGCTGAGGTATATCTGATTTCGCGGGGCACCTCCCAGCTGCCCGCCGGTTTGTATAACTATCAGGTAAAAACCCACAGCCTGGTGAGGTTTTGGGACGATCATCCGTGGCAGCGGCTACAGGAAGCCTGTTTTTGGCCCCCGGCCCTGGAGCACACCCATTTGGCCGTGGTCACCAGTGTGATTTTTCAGCGTTCGGCCTGGCGCTATCAGGCCCGCGCCTATCGTCGGGTGTGCTTAGATACGGGCCATTTGCTGGGGAATATTGAGCTGGCGGCCTCCCTGTGTGACTATCGCCCCCATCTGATCGGTGGGTTTGTGGACGATGCGGTGAATGATTTGCTGTATCTGAATGGGGAAAAGGAAGGTGCGATCGCAATTTTGGCCCTGGCCGATCTGCTCCAAGTCGAGCAAAATTTGCCCCGTGGCTGCACAGCACTGCCCAGCGACCTACACCCATCTGATGGAGTGAATCCTGAGGATGACGGACTGCTAGGGGCCATCCACCAGGCCAGTAAGATCACCTCCCAGGCCGACAAAAGCTTAGAGCAGGCCCAGACAGCCAAGCCGCGTCAGCTGCCAAGCTCCCAATATGGGTTTCCATTTGGCAATAATGCCAGCACCGCCGTTACCCCCATTTCCTGGGGGGATGGCCTAGAACATTTGACCAAAGCGATGCTGCACCGCCGCTCCACCCGTCGCTATCGAGGAGCCGCCATTTCTTTAGATCCGCTGCGTCAGCTGCTGGACTTTTCCTATCATCCTGAACTCTATGGTGCCCAAGGTTTTGACTCGCAGCCTGACTATTTTGACCTAAGTCCGGTTCAAGCATTAGCGGCGGGAGTTACACCATCTTTGCCTAGGGCAGCACTTAGGGCGTGATGCTAGCGTGGCGATTATCCATACGGCTAATTTGAAGCTGGCAATCGAGCGACATTGCGATCGCGCTTATCGGTATTTGCACATGGATGCAGGGCATCTGGGCCAGCGGATTAATTTGGCAGCAATGCGTTTGGGATTGGGGGTTAGCGGCATTGCAGGATTTTTTGATGACCAGGTGAATGATGTTTTGGGCATTCCCGAAGACGAGGCGGTGCTTTACATAACGACGGTTGGAGTGCCTTAAATTCCGCCCATATCCCTCACGCTGCGGGCAACGGCTGACATATCTTCATCGCCAAAGCCCTGGGCAATCAGACCGCTTTCGATCTGCTCTACATAGGCGGCCATCGGCAGGGGCAGCCCCAGTTCCCGAGCAGCTTCCAGGGCAATGAGCAAATCCTTGCGGTGGAGTTTCATGCGGAACCCCAGGGGATAGGTATTATTGAGCATGTTTTCAGAGCGGTTGGTAAAGGCCCAGGAACCGGCAGCGCCACTGCCAACCGCTTGTACCACTTTTTCCATATCCAGTCCGGCCTTAAGCCCTAGGGCAAGGCCTTCGGCAACGGCCCAGTAGGTACCAGCCACAACGATTTGATTAATGGCTTTGGTGGTTTGGCCAGCGCCAATGGGGCCAACATGGGTAATGGTTTTGCCCATGGCTTGTAATACCGGCATCGCTTTAGCCACCTCGTCGGCTTCGCCCCCCACCATGATTGAAAGGGTGGCATTTTTTGCACCCTCTGAACCGCCGGAGACGGGGGCATCAAGCATGGCAATTTCCTGGGTGTCGAGCTGGGCCGCAATGGCACGGGTGGCGGTGGGGCTAATGGTAGACATGTCTATGACCAGGGTGCCTGGCTGGGCGCCGGTCATGACGCCCTCCGGTCCTAGGGCAACGGCTTCCACATCGGGGGTATCACTGACACAGATGACGACAACGTCGGCCGCTGCTGCCGCTATTGCCGGGGTATCAGCGGATTGAGCACCCGCATCGACGAGGGGACGTTCGCGATCGCGACTGCGGTTGTGGACAGTAAGGTGATGACCCGCAGCTAATAAATTCATCGCCATGGGCATGCCCATGGTACCAAGACCAATAAATGCGACCTTCATCTAAACAATCTCCCAAGCTGGTAATGTATGGCGCTTGCTTCCAGCTTAGGGGCCATTAGTTAGATTTTCGGTTAGATCGCCAATCGCTACCCGAGTGATCCCCACATCCCAGCCAAAACAAAAGCTCCCCAACGCAATTGTCAGGAAGCCAACTAGATAAAATATCAAGCTTGTGGGTTAGGTACCCTTAAAGTTAGCTGCCAGCGCAGGGGTCAGCCGCACAGGGGTCAGCTGCACAGGGGTCAGCCGCGCAGGGGTCAGCTGCACAAGGATCAGCTGCACAGGGGACAGACGCACAAGGATCAGGGGCAACTACTCCAGCGGGAGCTGCACAGGGGTCAGCCGCACAAGGGTTGGCACCGCCGCCGCCGCAACCAGTCAAAACACCGACACTCAGGACGGAAGCTGCTGCTACAGCCGCTAAATAATTAACTTTCATTGGAGGGTTCCTCTTAAAGCATTGACACAGATAATAATGCAGCCGAAACCAAATCGACAAATTAATCCGTCAATGATCATTCACGATAAACCTTAATTTTAGCTGAGAAACAGATACTAATTGGCTGAAAGTCTAAACCTTTTAGCGTGGGGTTGCCATCTATTAAAACCACGTGTAAAGGCGTTGCCTGCAATGCCTTTACAAACGTTCTAGCCCTGTGGATCTGATATCAAGCGAAACCCAAATAGAATGTGGCGATAGGTCGTGGGGCGACCGTGGCGATAGGCCGTACGGCAAAACCCTGGTAGGTCATCCCAGGCACAGCCTTTCATAATCGCCCGTTCCTGACCATCTTGGATATAGACCGTTGAGGTAAACTCAAACACGTTGCCGGCCATATCCTCCACACCATAAGGGCTCTTGCTAAGGGGGTAAGCACCGATCCGGCTAGTGCCTTCTGGTCCATTTTTTTGCCAGTTGGTGGCTGTGCTTTTCCAATCGTTACCCCAGGCAAAGTAGCGTCCATCTGTTCCCCTGGCCGCTTTTTCCCACTCATCCGCCGTGGGCAGGCGATAGTCAATGCCATCTTCCTGGCTTTTCCAAGCGGCATAGGCCAGGGCATCTTTTTGAGACACCAGCACAACCGGATGGGTGGCCTTACCGGCCGGAAACTGATAACCCTGCCAGAAGTAAGGACGTAGTGCCTGATAGGAGTGCACCAGCATGTTTTGCTCCTGGTAGTTTTCAGCCGTGATACCCGGTTGGTGATATCCGGTAGCCAGTACAAATTCTTGATATTCTTGGTTTGTAACCAAATTACGGTCAATACAAAACGCCGCCATGCGACGGTTGCCCTGGTCAGGCTCAAAGTCAAACCAGCGCTGCTGTCTCAGTCGAGTCTCTACATCGACTGTTTCTTCGGAGGAATTGGCTAGGGCCTCGGCCGAAATCCGATAGGCATAGTCCCGTTCATCTTGGTCACTGCCCGCAACGTAGCGCCCCCGCTCTATATAAACAGAGTTCTCAACACAGCGCGCATCTTGCCCCTCTTGGATAATGCCATCGCTCAACCCCACCTGCGAGTTGGCTTGACCACACGCGGTCATCAAGGAAACTACGAGCAGCGTCCAAACTAGACGGGGATATTGCTTCGAGCGTAGATTATACATACGGACCAAAAACGTTTCAGGGTACTGGGCCAGGGGTTAATTGAAAGATTCTCTAAAGCTTGCATTATTCGCCCTGATAAGCAAGCCAATATGAGGTTTAAGGAATAGAACAAAAGACGATTTACTTGGCGGCCATGCGGCCATGGACAACTGACCGCAGCCTTCTCAAGGCCGCATAGGTTATCAACCAGCTGCCCTCGATCTGGGGCGGAGGTTAAAAAAATATAGATACAATAGTTTAAAGGTAGGCCGCACCGCTGTTTCAAGAAGAAACGTTTCTTTCGTATAACATTGTTACAGGGGTGACATGTCCTAGGTATCGGCCTGTAACCGTATCTTTGTATGTTTAACAAACTAATATAAAGTCTTGGGCTTGCTATAGTACCTGCTGAATCCTTCAGCAGACTGTGCCGCACATCGCTCTTGTTAGTTAGAACGTCTAGCAAACGCTGATGTGTACACTCTGTGCACAAAGCTATGGCTGCTCTAGGTGTTCTTTTTTCTCATTTGCCCATGACTAATCATAATTGGCTGATTACCGACGATGGTCAGCAAACGACCTTTGGGAATGCCGACGTGCAGCCTTCTGAACAGGTCTACCGTCTGTACCGATTTTTAACAGATTTAGAAGATATTTTGGCAGATGAGAGCGACGACAGTCTTCGTGTCCAAAAAATCGCACCGCTTGTCCGTCAGCTTTTAACCAGCTCCTATTGGCTACAGATGGAATATGATCCCCCCTCTGCTAAAACTGGGTGGTCTGTAAAATTTTTATACCGAGAACATCAGTTTCCATTAACGGTGCAGATGGTGGCTTGGGCACCGGGTCAGGTCTCGACCATTCATAACCATGCAACCTGGGGCATTGTTGCCCTAATCGGTGGTGAAGAAAAGAATCACCTTTGGCGGCGCTCACCAACAACAGAGCAGCCCCATCGATTGGAGTCGGTCGGGGAACAAATTTTAGTGCCTGGCGATATTATCGGGTTTGCCACCGGAGCCATTCACCAGGTACAACCCCTGGGAGATGAACCGACAATTTCCTTTAACCTCTATGGTGTAACCGATCACAAAACGCGGTACCAGTATGATTTGGCCAATCATACGGCGGCATTATTTTAATGGTGGCGCTGGCCGAGTCTCGGGAGGATTTTATTTGCAAGGTGCTACCCCATGGCAGATCTTAGCAATCGGTTCATTCTTCTAAATCAGCAACGGCTAATTGTTCCTTTACCCATTGGCCATAGGCCGCTGTGCTAACGATGGGCACAGCTATTATCTCGGGCAACTCATAGCTGTGCTGTTGGGTCACGTGGGCAGCAATTTGATCAAATAGGGACAGGTCTGTTTTGATGGTCAGCTGGTATTCAGCATCCTGGTGAATTGTTCCCTGCCATCGGTAAACAGACTCGATCGGAGTTAGGGCAACACAGGCGGCTAGCTGAGCATCAATTAGACCGTTAGCAATTGTGCGAGCTTCGGTTTCAGAGGCGGTCGTCACCAGGATAAGACCGAGTTGGGAAGAGGTTGCCATAGCTCTTTAGGAGATGTTTGGGGCGGGGGAGATAGGCTTACCTGACTATGGCTGGAGAAAAGAGGCTCATGTACAGCCTGGGGGCTGATGCTGGCACCTGAGCCTGCATGGGAGGGATGGAGACGGGGCGCCGTGTAGCCAATTCCCCATGGATTTTGCCTGGGGTAGCGGGATCTTGCAACGTTGCGTTGGTCAGTACGGCATCGGAGAAGTCGGTCTGATCAATGTGGGCACGGCTGAGATTGGCATCGGTCAGATTAGCCCGTTGAAGTTGTGTGTTCTGCAGGTTTGCCCTCATCATCTTTGCCTGGTGCAAGTTAGCGTTTTGCATCTGGGCATAGGCAAAATTGGCAGCTGTCAGGTTAGCCTGCTGCAGACTTGTCCCTTTCATATGGGCGTGGGAAAAGCTAACTCCATTGAGATCGCAGCTGTCAAAGTTGAGCCCATTTAGCCGAGAGCGTTCTAAATTTACGCCGCTAAACTGAGCGGCGGTAATATTTGCTCCATATAATAAAGCCCCGCTCAGGTTTGCCCAGGCAAAATTAGCTCCGTTTGCCTGGGTCTCTCGCAGGTTGACTCCCGTCAGGGTAGCCCCGCAAAAATTAGTACAGCGCAAATGGCTTTGGCGAAAGTTCACATGGGCTAACTGGGCACCGCTAAATCGAGCATGGGAGAGTTCAGATTTTATCCAAAATGCGCCACGGGCCTGAGCCTTGGTGAGATTAGCGTGGTTAAAGTCACTTTCACTCAGCTTGGCAAATTGGAAGGTGGCCTGCTGAAGCTGGGCATTTACAAACGTGCCTTTGGTGAGGAACGCTCGACTAAAGTTGGTGCCGATCAGATTGGCATCGGACAGATCAACGTTAACTAAAATGCAGCTCGACAGATCGGCTCCGCTAAGATTGACGCCCTTAAAATTTCGGTGGCCTGATTCGTATAATTTCAGGAACTCGTGAACTCTCATTGCAGGTTAGGACCTTATTGTTGATAAAAATGGCTATTGCTGAGGCTCATAAAATCAGCAACGGCAATAATCGTAAATAATCGTAGTAACCACCGCTGGCGAGGGGATGTTTCTAGAAATTCACGCTAACGACATCCAGGAGCAATCACTATTTATGCCGTTGCTGATTTAGAGGATGAACCGATCGGTTAGACATGGTATTTGACAGCATCTTGCAGATAAAATCATCCCGAGGATCAGCAACGCCCTATTTACTTAGGGTAGACGGCACCCCGTACAATAAGTGAGGCGGTTGACGTTGGTTGATATACCAACTTAAAACTTAAAAAAGTCTGAAATTTCAACACATCTTATTGACATGAATATGCCCAAGGAGATAGCTATAACTCCTTCTCCAATAGGACGATTGCAGTCATTTGCCCTAGGGGCACTGTGGCTAGGTTTTGTTACCTATGCGGTGCTGCTATCACCCCCGAGTGCTCCAAACACTGTAGTGGTGATTCGTCAGCTGTCAACCGGGCAATGGGCAGATCTCAACCCTTGGATAGTTGTTTTGTTTAACCTGATGGGTCTGTGGCCTGTGGTCTATGCCAGTTTGGCGTTGAGTGATGGGCAAGATCAGACGGTGCCGGCCTGGCCGTTTGTGGTGGGTGCGTTTGGGTTGGGTGCGTTTGCCCTGTTGCCCTATCTGGCGCTGAGAAAACCCGCGTCTAACTTGCCCCATAGGACCGCTGATACGGCCTTGTTAAGGGTGGTCACGCATCGGTTGTTGGGGGTGGGCGTTGCGATCGCAACCCTCCTACTGCTTAGTTATGGATTTACCCAAGGATTGGGTCGTGAGACCTGGCAAGACTTTCTAACTCAGTTCTCCACCAGCCAATTTATCCATGTGATGAGCTTAGACTTTTGTGCGCTTACCCTGCTCACCCCCAGTCTGTTGTGGGATGACCTGGTCAGACGCCAGGGCTCTCCCCTATGGCGGGCGGTATCTCTACTGCCGTTGCTAGGGCCTGCCATTTACCTAGCTTTGCGCCCGGCTGGTGGTGCCGCCAATCAATAACAACCCAATGACAGAGTTTGCCGATACCCCTATCGATCACCTGTGGTCCACCGATCAGTGGACCTATATTCGTAAAAACATTGGCCAGTGGCGGGGCTCATTTATCCAATTCTCATCTACGGCGGTCCAGGTGAGTGACCCACCTAGCGTGCTCACCCTGGCAGAAGATCGACTTGATCAACACATGAGTCTGGTGTTAAAACGCACCCCCCAGGGACAGCCGACCCAAACCATGGAGCGCGATTTGGGCTATCCCGGTGCCGTTCCCTATATTTGTTTCTTGCCCACCGGAGCCTTCTCCCAAGGGGCCATGGTGCGGCGGCCATGGAGTAGTTTTGGCGCTGAGTTCTCTCTGCTGACAGACAATCGTCGTCTGCGTTTAGTACAGCTGTATAACGGCACCGCCAGCGGTGAACACACCCTTGACTATGTCACGCTCATTCCTGAATATCGTTCTCCAGCAGTGGGACCAGACGCTTTAGATAGCCCCCCCCTGGCCCTGGATACTGTGCTAGGAACCTGGCAAGGCAACAGCCTTTATTTGCCAGCCACCATGGACAAACCTCACATGGGTAGCAGCCATTGGCAAGCTCAACGTCGGGGAAATGATCTGACGGTGACATGGGGACAAGAAAGCAAACCAACAGACCCTAAAACACAACGATTTACCCCCATTGATCCCCATCGCTGGCAGGCCGCCGATAGTTCCTTGCAGTTCTGGCTGTTGCCCGGTGGTGCAAGCTGCACTGTTTATCCCCAGCTATCCAAACAGCAGGGGGCCCGTCTCGAACTTTGTTGGTATCTGTCGTCTCACCAGCGTCAACGCCTTGTGCGAGATTATGGAACTGATGGCAACTGGATAGGCACATCCCTCATGCTAGAAACACGGCAATAGCCCTTGTTTTAGTTCCGGGCGTTGCTGATCCTCGGAATGATTTTATCTGCAAGATACTGTCAAATAGAATATCTAACCGATCGGTTCATCC
>ERZ1740052.551-NODE-551-length-12769-cov-12.136149_pt1 | contig 12769 bp, 15 predicted proteins | sample MGYA00581750_ERZ1740052 | MGnify/ENA primary metagenome ERZ1740052 (study PRJEB43018, sample SAMN04849743) | marine metagenome | isolation source: floating plastic debris | place: Pacific Ocean | collected 2008-08-30 | study: EMG produced TPA metagenomics... | reverse complement strand
CCACTCGTCAAAAATTTCGTTAACATTCTTAATTGAAAAACTAACTTGCATGACAGTTTACAAATTTAGATTTATATTTAGGTTCTAATTGTCGTATTATTGTCATACTTAAGTAAATTGATCAATAAAGCTAAGATACATAAATACTGACGAGTGAAAAACCGCTTATTAGTTGATTTAGAACGTTAATTAAGCTCAAACCCTCATACATACAGCCTTTTGCTTAATGTCGAGGTAGGAGGGTTTAAAACCCCATCCAATTACTTCTCCCTCTCTCCCTCACTCCCTCACTCCCTCCCTCTTTATTGCCTTACCTTAACTATAATGTTTCTTGCTGAGCTACTTTCTTCATGTATAAATTAACTCTCGCTCTTCAATACTAATTTGACTAAAATATACACCGTAAATAAATGTAGCAGATAAAACAAAAAAATAATGCACGGGATATTTGAACCAATTGAAAGTAAATTACATGAGATTGAAGATTTAGATTGGGGTAAAGAGCGCAAAAAAATAGTCATTCTTGGTGCTGGAATGGCTGGTTTGGTTTCTGCTTATGAATTGTCTCGACTAGGACATCAAGTAACTATTTATGAAGCTAGTTAAAGATATAAAATCAATTGATTTTGATTATGTAATTTGCACTATTCCTTTTCCTGTTTTAAGAAGAATTGAACTAATCGGATTGAGCGAAAGCAAAAATAGAGCAATCAGAAATTTGAGTTACACTTCCATGTTTTGGGATGAATCTGAATGGGCTGGGGGAGCATTTTGTATTCAAAAGCCTGGAGATGTGATTAATTATTATGAAGACACTATTTCTCCTGAAGGAAACTTATTTTTTGCAGGAGAACATTGTTCTCTTGATAGAAGTTGGATTCAAGGAGCAATTATCTCAGCTATCAGAGCGATAAAAGATGTTGTTAGTAAATAAAATTTATATGTTGCTGATTGAAGATATGAATTAATTTTATATACTCACACTTTCACAGCAAATTCTGTTCCTCCTTTCAAAGTCAAAGTTGTTGAACAATAACCGTTTTTAGTGGTACGATTTCCGTTCCGATAATGGTTCCTCCATCATTATCTCTCATGGCAGCAGCCAGGTAAATTGTTGAGATTCCGAAGGATGTTTCATTAGTAGTGAAGGTAGGGACCTGAAGATGAAGTTCCCGGAAGCAGAGGGAAAAATAATTTTCAACTTGTACGACATACTCTTCAGAACTAGTTGAAAAGACTACTACTCAGTGTTATCCTTGTCCTGTTTTTATCGTAAATCCCTACCTAAAGTCGTTGAAAAATGTTTTTCAACCGACGATACTTTAGTTCCTCAAGAACTTTAGAAGTTCTTGAACAGTAGGCTTACCAAAGTTTATTACATTCCAAATAACAGAAATAATCAGTGGTAACAATACTACTAGTACCGGTGAATCGAACCCAAAAATTCCAAATGTAATCGGCTCGTCAGGGTCACGCGCTATAAATTGCATTGCACTAATTGCTCCCAAAAACCACACTGTAGGCACTCCCAAGGCATGGATTGCTAACCATCGAACGGTATAGATAGGATACTGTATTTGTGGCTGATTAGATTGGTTAGAAACGTTAGCTGTCATTGTCTTAAAATCTCCTTAAAAATCTTCGTTTACATTTACTAAGAAAGGCTGTCCTGATGAGAAAAACTATGTCCTACAGACACGTTGCGGCCAACATAAACATGTATGAAAGTGTTTTCTCTGTGCTCTTTCAAACCCTGCTCTGTTGATTTGTGCTCGATGGAGTAGGCTTTTTCAGTCAGTTCTAGTCAAGTGGCGGCGCTGAACCAGTAAACTGTTCTTGAAAATATTCATCAAGCTGTTGCTTTGCCTCAACTCGATTTTCTACGATGGGAGCTTTTCTTTGCTCTAATCCATAATATTGGTCGGGTCGAGGTGTACCAAAAGCATTGTAGGCAAGTCCTGTGCTAACAAACAACCACCCTGATATAAACACAGCCGGAAAATTAACAACGTGAAGCAGCCAAAACTGTGAATCGGTAACAATGTCTGATAAGGGACGCTCTCCAGTTGTACCTGACATATCATACTCTCCTATTAGAAGGTTAATGTTTTTAAATGCTTTATCCCATCAGCAAACGCTTAGGGATCATTTTCTTAACGAGATTAGCTGAAACTAAACGAAATTATTTTTAATAAAAGCTTAATTTAAATGAAAATATTTATCAATAATTTTTGCATTAAGATTTATTAAATTTGCAATTATTGCTACTCCAAGTAGAATCTCTCGTTATTACTCTCTTCTTCGGTAAATATTGTCTAATCCATGAATATAAAGAGTTAGGGAGGCTTTAAGGGAGAAGATTTTAGCCGGTAATCTTAGAGCGGGATAAGAGTAAGTCCGCTTAATTGTTTATATTAATACTTAGAATTTAATTTTCTGATTCTTGTGATAGTTATGAATAATTATCAATAAACTTATGCTAATTAGGGCTTGCTGAAAAAGCCTAGAAATCAAAAATAGAATCCACAGAGCTTAAAATTATTAGGTTTTGGGGCTTGAATTCTAAATAATCGCAATAATTTTAGAAAAAAGTGCAAGGGTTTCTCGCTTGTACATCACATAAGCTTGCACAAGAAAAATAGAAAAAGGTTTGAAAGCCTTATCTGACAAGACTTATAATTTTATTCAGCAAGCCCTAATTAAGATACTTAATATTTCCCAACCTGCCGGAAGTAACGAGGATGGGAATTTTTGACTCACGGGGAGAAACTTTACTCCAAGTTGTCGTGTAGGGTAATTTCTCCACAAGGGTTAGTTTCGTCGAGTTAGTATATTCCTACTTTCACAGCAAACTCAGTCCTTCCTTTCAAATTCAAAGTCGTTTTCTGATAAATGGGTCAACTAATTTCAAAATATCTAATCCTAAATCTACCCATCCATCAACCAAGAGCATATCAACTTGTTGATTGAGATTTTGCTCCCGTTTCCATTGCATTTCCTTCACAGATATCAACGTAATTTTCTAATCCTGCTTCAGCAATATTTAGTTTAGCTTGAATAACTTAGGACTGATTATTTTTGCCGAACTTCGTAGAAATGAGAGTTTGAGCATAAATTCACCCTCGTAAATAGGCAAAGGTATTTTTTATGGAGTGTCAAAAGCTCAAACTCTCTTCGAAGCTAAATTCAAGCTTTGCCAGCACTACCGAACAACCTTATTTTCTCAGCAATCACCTCTTGCATAGCTTCCGTTGCTGCTTTTTGACAATCTAAGAGGTCACTTTGAGATTCAGTTTTTCCGAACTCTCGCCAAAACTGGAGATACTTTTGCCGTACTTCAGTATTAACGTTAAACTTAGAAACTCCTAATTCAATTGACTGCTGAATCATTCTAGCAGGTAAACCAGAAGCACCGTGTAACACCAAAGGAATATCAAGTTGCTGACGAATCTCCTTCAGACGCCCGAAATCTAATTGGGGTTCGCCGTAATATCGACCATGAACATTACCAATAGTGACAGCGAGAAAATCTACTCCTGATTCTGCTACGAATTGCTTTGCTTGGTAGGGGTTGGTCATTTTTGCTTCTTTTTCGGCAACAGTCATTCCATCTTCTGTACCGCTAATTCTGCCTACCTCCGCTTCGACTGTAGAACCCAATTCATGGGCTAGAACGGTCATTTCGGTGGTGAAAGCAAGATTTTCTTCAAACGAATGCATAGAGCCATCAGCTAAAACTGATGTGACTCCTGCTTCTAAAGCTGTTTCGATAATAGTGCGATCGCCACAATGATCTAAGTGAACTGACATCGGAACTTTTGCTTGCTTTGCTGCTTCTAAAAAAAGCGCAATCATCGAAGAACCGCCGTAATTTAATACATCAGGCAGGATTTGAATAATGGCGGGACTATTTTCAGCTTCGGCAGCATTCACAACTGCTTTGACTCCTTCGAGATTATACAAGTTGAAAGCACCAATGGCATAGGAATGTTTTTGGGCTGTCTCTAGAAGTTCTTTGGTAGAAGTAAGCATAAAGATAGTTGCCGTTATTATCGGTTTTTATAAAGATACCAAATTAGTTTTATTAAAGAAAACATACAAGTGCGAAGCGTTCGCCATATGTCTGAAGCATCACACGGGAGCATATCGCAGCCACTAGTACCCCTTCCGGAAAGTAAGAAGTAAGAAGTAAGAAGTTTGATATCTTCGGCTTTTTAGCCATTTTTAATGGTTGCCTTATTTACGCCGACTTATACTAGGTATTTTATATTGCAATAATTTCTCATTTACTAAAAAGTTATTGATAATGTATAGCTTTTTATATGTATCCTCCAATAAGTTGCAAGAGACTACTAGAAATCGTCAATAATAGGATTGTTACCAGAGTCAGGTTGAGAAATGAGGGCAGAAGGCGGATTTCAAAACAGTCACTTTTGATACTCGTTTATTACTAAAATACTCTCTTATATAAGCATTAAAGCGCCTTTTCTCAAAGCATAGAGCTATATATACATAGTAAAATATTTAACATTTCAATGTTTATACGCATAAAAAACATCAAGCCTTATACCTTCATATTTCTGCCTACTTAAAATCGCTTTTGAAGAAAAAAGATACAATATTTAACAATAAAACTGTTTACAAATGAAAATATTTGTCATTTAATAGATGTTGTTAGCGAATAATAAAAGCTTCTAATTAAAGAGAATATTTTGCAATTAAGACAAAATTAACTTTGATTAGGTAGCGAGTTTCTATAGGGATACCTTATGAACTACATATGGTCAGATCCGCGTCTCCTGATAATTATGTCACCAATATTCAATGCAATTATTTGGGGTTTAGGTGTCTATATATATTCAGAAACTCTTCTTGATAAATAATTTCAGGCATTGCTGAATCATAGGATGATTTAGTTATATTTTGAACAGAGTATTAATAGTTTCAGATGCTAGTTCATCTCGCATTTATGCAATACCTAATTTCAGACCAGTACTATATTATGATGGTGTGTTTATAATGTTCATACCTGTAGCTAAGTCTTTGATAATTTTCCTTTTTGCTATAGTCTTTAGTATTTGTGCTAGCATTCCTCCTGTTCATGCAACGACATTTTCTTTTAAATCACCTGGAAAACCAGGAAATGAAGGAGTTTTAACGGGTAAAATTACTTACGATCAAGATGCTGTGAATCTTGCCTTAAATAAACCGAATAGGAGAAGTAGTTCTTTAACGCTAGAAGAGTTAGGAAAAGATCCAGAATTCAAGTTTGAATACATTTCTCCATATTCAGGAGTTAAGCATACAGAAGAGACTCTTTGTGATAGTAGTTTCGCCAATGATATTAATGATACTGCCCCTAATTCATTATACTCTTCTATAGATAAAAGAGGTCCTTTTTTCCAGTTTAGTACTCCTGAAGAGGTAGGTTCTTTTTATTTAGTATCATGTGTGGGTGATAGCGGTAATTTAGATTCATCAATTTCCGAACGTGATAGCTCAGTAGCTTTTAGCGAACTTCAAATTGTATTCGGACGAGCATTACTGATTGATGCAAATAATACGGGAATAAAAGCTGGTCGTTTGTATCAGAAAAAATTTCCAATAAATTTTAAATTTGAAAGTGATTAAATAAAGTTGATTGTTTTAGGACTCTGGTGAGTATAATTCGTAATATCACCCTCCGGGTGACGCAAGCTAGGTAATTTGTAATTCGTAAATAGTGAGTGGAGTTTCCATCACTTTTATTCTTGGTGATGTTAGCGCTGCTTGTCCGTAAGACATAGTTATTTCATGAGAGTCTACTTCTAATTCAGGTATTCCCTTTCGGAAAAAAGTTTTCATCACCACGTATAAAAAAGATTAATGTTTCCGCTCAAATCTTGTCCCCTGGTTTTTTCGATCATTTTTGTGTTTTAGAGAAATCTTCTATGATATTGCAATAAAAGCATGAAAAAGCAGTTTATTTTTAAATTATTCTCAGTCTTTATCATTTTATGGATAAACTGGGTAAATGTAGCTTACTCTGAAACAATTAGCTCTTCTAACAATCAATTATCAAGATATTCAAAAACTGATATTTCAGTGCAAGATTTACGTAAAAGTTGTACTGCTTCTGATGGAATAGATGGTATCTTGTTTTGTCAAGAATTAGTTAAAGCGACTCCATCTGACCCAGAATCTTGGAATTATTTGGGATATAAATATTACAATTACCAAAAATATAAGGAAGCTTTATTAGCCTATGGACAGGCTTTAGATTTAAATCCAAAGTATTCTTTAGCTTTGGCGAATATGTGTGGTTTACTAAGTAAAATTAAATCTTACGATTTAGCTCTAAAAGCTTGCGATTATGCTTTAGAAAAAGATTCCTTTTGGGGCTTAGAGGGGAAAGCTCTAGCCTTAGATCATAAAGGAAATATTTTGTTTAATTTAGGTCTTTACCAACAATCTCTAAATGCTTTTGATAGCGCTCTTGCTGCTAACCCTAACTACGATAATGCAAGTATTAATCGCTCTATTATATTGAATCACTTAAAATATTTTGCTCGTAAAAAAATGTGGCTCTCCAGTAGCTAGTATCACTACGGGTCAGTCAAAATTCAAAATTAAATAAAACTCTTTTAATAACCCAAGTTGCGGGTTATTAAATACAAAATGACTATTGAATATAATAGCCCACCATAAAGTTGTGTTTGCGCGTAATGCAAACACAATTTTAACTAACTTAAGAAAGTAAATAAGGACGAAACTCCAGCGCAAAATTTTTAGCATTAATCGAGCGTGCTAGTAGATATAAAAAATTACCTTGATCTAGTTCAATGGGAATATATTTATCTTTATAGAAATCGGTTTTTGTTTTATCCCATTTTATTCCTTTACCGGTAAATAATCCTGGTAATTTTGGTAGATAGTGAAGAATTAACCGAGGAGTTTGGTTATTAGCTTCTTGATGTAAGCGTTGTAAAACTTGTTCAATTTTTAGGTCATTGATGACAGTTGAATTTGTGTTTTTGCTCATGATTAATATCTGAAAGTTAATATATTATTTTATATTGAGTTTCCATAGTCTGGCTTTTTGTTGAGAATTCCACAGCCTATTATATAATCCATCAGCATTTTTTATCAGTTCCTGATGTTTACCTTTTTCTACTACCTTGCCATTATCTATAACTATAATTTGGTCAACTGAAGTTATAGTGGAAAGACGATGAGCAATAATTATTAATGTCCTAGATTCTACTAAAGAATTAATAGCTTGTTGAATTAAAAGTTCATTTTCTGGGTCTACTGAAGCTGTTGCTTCATCTAGTAAGATGATGGGAGCATCTTTTAAAATTGCTCTTGCAATAGATATACGCTGCTTTTCACCTCCGGAAAGGCTTGTTCCACCTTCTCCAATGACGGTTTCATAACCATTAGGTAAATTAGTAATAAACTCATGACATTGAGCAGCTTGAGTTGCCGAAATGACTTCTTCAAAAGTCGCTTCAGGTTTACCAAATTTAATATTATTCAAAATGGTGTCATTAAATAGGTAAACATCTTGAAAAACAATACTAATTTTAGATAAAAGTTCATCGATTTTTATATTTTTAATATTTACACCACCAACCAAAATTTCACCATTATCAACTTCCCAGAATCGAGCTATCAAATTTGTAATTGTAGTTTTACCAGAGCCAGAAGGACCAACCAAAGCAGTTACGGTATTTTGTGGAATCTGAAAATTGATTGATTGCAATACATTCAAATTCTCGTAGCTAAAATCAACATTTTTAAATTCAATATCAAATGAATTTAGTTGATATGATTCAGTTGGTTCAGGTAATTGCGGCTGATTGAATATTTCTATTACCCGTTCTAAAGACACATCCATCATTCTTGTCATGGCAGAAAGTTCAAATAGTTCAGATAAGGGTTCGTAAAATCGTAAACCTACTACAAGAAATAGTAAGAAGGTAGAAGTAGTTATCTCTCCACCAAAAATGGTGTAAATTCCAACTATAATGATGATGAAAAAACCTAATTCCAAGAAACCAGAAAAAGCAATTGAAGGGGTTGCTAGCTGATTTACTAAATTAATATTAGCTTGCTTATAAGAATGTAAAGCTGTTTCTAATTTTTCAAATCTAGCCCCTGTTTGATTGAATGCTTTCAGAACAGGAAGTCCTTGAATATATTCAATCATTCGAGAGTTGGTTTCTACTAAAGATTTTTTTTGTAATTTGGTTAATTTATTAAGTAACTTCTGATTGCTAAAGTAAATTACAATTGCAATAGGAAAACCAGCAATAGTTGCTAAAGCTAAACGCCAATCAATCAAGAAAAGAAATATGGCAATAAAGATAGGTGTTGCTAGTGCGCTAACAATTTTGGGATAAACTACACTAGGAACATCCTCTATTTTACACATATCATCAGTCATAAGTATGTTTAAATCACCAACTTGCTTGGAACTGAAAAATCCCATAGGTAATTTACGGATATGATTGCCTAATTCTAAACGCAAATCGCCAATCATTTGGGTACCATTGACAAAATTAATAGAGTTAGCAAAATACAGAAAAATTCCTTGTAATATAAGACATAGAGCAGTAGCTCCAGTTAATAGTAAAGCTCGTTGAATATCAATTGATTTTTCAAATAATTCTTTAAGGATGATATAAACGAAATAATAAGGACTTGCTGCAAATATAGAAGAAATAACTTGCAGTAGTATTCCCCGAATAAATAAAGATTTTCTCTGGGGGGCTAAATCAAATATATTGTTAGTCATGATGAGTTTTTTCAGTAAAATTCAATGAATTTAAAATTATTTATAATCGGTATTTTATGATTTGAAAGTCCAATTTTGTGCAGTCTCGTGGGCTTTCCACATTTTTTGGTACAGGTAGTTTCTATTAAGTAAATCTTCGTGCTTACCTTGACCATCAATTCTACCTTCATTTACCACAATTATTTGCTCTGCTGAGGTAATTGTTGAGAGTCGATGAGCAATAATCAGTAATGTTTTATTTTTGATTAATGTGTTGATACTTTCTTGAATTTGGGCTTCATTTTCTGGGTCTATATAAGCAGTCGCTTCATCTAAAATAATTATTGGAGCATCTTTCAAAATTGCCCTAGCAATAGAGATTCTTTGTTTTTGTCCACCACTTAATTTTGCACCTTTTTCTCCAACAATTGTTTCATAACTGTTAGGCATTGCCTCAATAAATTCATGACAACGAGCAGCTTTTGCTGCTGCAATTACCGCTTCTTGATTTGCATTCTGATTACCCATGCGGATATTTTCATAAATACTGTCATTGAATAAAATCACATCTTGAAAAACAACAGCAATTTTTGACATTAAATCTACTGTTTTCAGGTTTTTGATATTAATACCACCAAGACAAATTTCTCCAGAATCAACATCCCAGAAACGAGCAATTAAACGAGCAATAGTAGTTTTACCCGAGCCTGATGGTCCTACGAATGCTGTAATACCACCCTGGGGAATTTTGAAATTCACACCATGCAATATTTCTGTTTGATTATAGGAAAAATCAACATCTTTGAATTCTATATTTAAATCTTGTGGAATACTTGATTGTTGAGGCTCTGGGATAGCTGGTTGATTTAGTATCTCAAAAATCCTTTTCATCCCTTCTTGAGTCTGTACGAAAGTTCTAACTGTAAATAAGAGTTTGATTAAAGGAGCGCAAAGACCTATTCCTAATAGTAGGAAAAGAATAAAATTAGGAGTTGAGAGAGTACCTTTATTTATCAACCAAATACCTAATGGTAAGATAAAAATTATATTGGCGGTAATACTAATTGTAAATAAAGACATTGGAAATAAAGATATTTTTGTCCAAAATACTTGATAATCCTGGTATTTTTTGACAGCATCTTTAAACTTTGTAAAGGATTCAGTGGTTTGAGTAAAAGCCTTAATTACCGGCATTCCTTGTACATACTCAATAATATTGGAGTTCATCACATCTTTGAGTGAGAAGAATTTTTCTGTAATTGGTTGTAAGTCTTTAAATAATAAAAATTGACTCAGAAATGTAATTGGCAAGGCTCCTAATGCTGCTAAAGCCATTCGCCAATCAACTGTAAATAAATAAATAGAAGTAGCAAGAAAAGTAGTAATTAAGCCTATTCCTTCTGGTATACCATGAACAATGGTTAATTCGAGATATTCTACATCTTCATTCATGATTTTTTGTAGAGTACCAGTAGTACGATAATTCAAATATCCTAGAGCTAATGTACTCAGTTTTTCTGAAAGTTTAATTCTTAAGTCATATAAAATTTTATAAGCAGCAATATGAGATATCACACCACTAATCCATAAAATACTCCAGCGAGTTACAACAACTATGAAACTGATAATAACGAGTTTCCAAATATATACTTGGTCAATTGGTGGATTAATCAAAGCAGTAGCAATTAGATAAACCACAATAAAGGGAACCAACCCCATTCCTGTAGCAAGAATAATCAGTAAAGTACTAGCGATGAATTGGTTTTTGTAAGGTGCTAATAATGGAAAGATACTAGGAGAATTATTTGCAGTCATATTTATATTATTTTTCTAGTTTGATTACAGAATTAATGTAGAGACGTAAAATTTTACGTCTCTACCTCGGGTTGTAGCTGACGCATATTTAATTTTCGGAAAGGTCTATTCAAAGTTTTCCAAGCGCTATCTATGCACCCGCTCTTAAAAATTTCTTTCTTTTTCTTCCTTTGTTTTTTTAAGTAAGTCGGCGTAAAAAAATATTTCTATGTTAAGAAAAGTAACATAGGTAATACCCTTCTACCTATTGCATGACAGCCTTTTTGAGGGCTAAATTTTCCGTGCCGACCTACTTACTTCTCCCAATTTATATCAATTCCGGTTGCACCGGAATTATAAAAAAAACCGCAGAGAGCGCAGAGAACACAGAGAAAAGAGGAAAAAGAGGAAATCTAAATCATTCCGATATAAACGGAAACGATATTATTTTTTACCAATAAGCTGTGCTGAATTTCCTATCTTGGTTTTTTTAATTTTTGTGAAGCCTGCATCAGACATCCATTGCTTTATAGCGGGTGTCGGATGAGTTCGGGTTCCCATCATCGTAAAATAAAGTAAGGAACTCCATCCGGCAACCATCTGTATTTCTTCGTCCTCACCTGGAAAATCAACATCATTCGTAACAATCAAACCTCCTGGTTTTAAAGATTCAAAAGTTTTTTTGATGATTGTCTGACATTGCTCGGCTGTTAAACAATGAAGCATGTTTGAAAGCAGAGCAAAATCATAGTCACCACCCCAGTCGGTCTCAAAAAAGTTTCCCGTTATGTAAGATATACGTCCTTCGAGTTCTGCTTTTTTGATCTCTGTTTCACCTTCGGCGGCCGATTCCGGTAAATCCAGGATAATCGCTTCAAGATTCTGATATTTACGGCAAAAAGCTATGCTATATTGAGCCGGACCTCCCGCGATGTCGAGCATCTTCTGCGGGGGGGTGTCGAATTTTACTTTTTTTAGCAATGCTTTGGTCGGTTCCCCCGAAACGCCTTTTAGAAAGGTCAAATAGTGTGACCAGGAACTTGGCGTGATCGGTGTAAAATGGAAATTCTCGACTTCCCCTGTTTTGACGGCTTCGTCCAAATGTTCAAATTTTTTCGCCACGTCGGGAGTAAATATCATCATTGCCTCTGCCATTTCCGACATCTTCCCGTCGAAAGATTTCCGAAATGCACGGCTAATCTGAAATTTGCTGTTCAGTCTTTCTAAATACCCGAACGCCGTTAGGGCTTCAAGCAACACCTGTATACCGTGTTCATCAGCTTCGATTGTTTCAGCAACCTCCTTGACGGACATACTGTTTTTTTCCAAAAGTGAAAAAATCTCTAATCTTTGTGCCGTTAGAACTGCATTAGTAACAACGGTTGAGAAAAACGGTACAATCGCCATCTCCGGCAACATTTTCGTCCCTAGGATTAGCTTTTCGATTATATTTTCTGCTTTGAATCCAATTTTCATAGCAAACCTCTTTAATCTCGGATGTCGTAGTGGCTCAGAAAAGGCAGAATTTTTTTTCCTTATCTCAATTCATATTGTAAATAGACGACGCCTGAATTTTAAAGGTGCTGCAAGCGCTAGCACCTCAGAGTGAGCGACTATTAGGCTTAATTTTTCTGCTGTTTAATCCAATCTTCAGCTTCTTGGATACTACCAAAAGCTTGACCTAGACAACCAAACATTTGTTTGATTACTTTAGGTGCCATTGGTTGCATTTTAGCTAACATTTCGCTAGAGTCGATCACCATAGCCACATTTGAGCAATATTGTGCAATGCGAGGTTTATTCTCATTAACCCATTGTATTTCTATTGTATGAGCTTCTTTTGAATCATTGCTATGGGCTAGTTCAGCGTTAGTTTGATTAATAATTAAGCTAAATTTTTCTTCACGGGAGAGCCAATTCTCAAAGTTTTGCAAGTATTCTTGTACATCTTCAAGGGTTCGCACTCCATCAAAATTAACGTAAATGATTGGCCATGTTTTATCGTTAATTGTCAGCATAATTTTATTTCTCCACATTAATAAATTAATTACAGAAAAGTGTGAGGATGCATAGAGAGGTAAAGATAAAAGTTTGCTTGAAAGAGTTAATAAATTAGCAAAATTTTATCTTAAAACCTGCTCGTAAATTGAACACCATAAGTGGATGGAGCACCATATGTACCCTGAAGTCCAGTTCCGGCATTAAATGCTTGAGTTA
>ERZ1740052.550-NODE-550-length-12771-cov-21.116467_pt1 | contig 12771 bp, 7 predicted proteins | sample MGYA00581750_ERZ1740052 | MGnify/ENA primary metagenome ERZ1740052 (study PRJEB43018, sample SAMN04849743) | marine metagenome | isolation source: floating plastic debris | place: Pacific Ocean | collected 2008-08-30 | study: EMG produced TPA metagenomics assembly... | reverse complement strand
GACTGGTTTCTTCTCCTTCTACTCCGGGAGGTGGCCCCGGAGGACCGCTTGGTGCTTCTCCATCTGGGATTTCACCAGGGGGTTCAAAGCTAGGAAATTCTAATTCGCTTTGGTCAACAGGTAGGATTGGGAATGCTTCTACATCCTGAATACCACCAGTTTCAAGAGCGGTTTTCCAAATTACGTTTGCACCACCATCAACTACAAAAGCAGTATCATCCTTAATTGTCATCGCATAAGGATTGGTGATGATGTCAGTACCATCAGGATTATTCTCTACTTCGTACTGAGCGAAGTCAGCAACTTCTCTTCCTAAAGCACCGTTGTCTAGGTCTACTTCATATAACTTTCCTAATGTAGGAGTTTGTAAGATTGGCCCGCTAGTTGAAGGGTCACCAGCATAACCCATCAATAGATATGCGTTTCCTTTGCTATCAAATTTAAAGTCCGCTGGACCTGCTGCTTGTTCTCCAAAAGGAGTCAAAGCTAAGGAAGCTAAATCTGGAATTACTGTTGAAGTGCTACCGTCGGTACCTATTTTTAGTAGAGAACCTGTATTACCCGCACACAAAGGAATAAATTGCGAACTTGGTGAAGGAACGCATCGTCCATCATTTCCATCTCCACCTCTACCACTGGTTGTCAGGTAAATGTTTCCCTCGGAATCAAAGTCGAAGTTACGAGGGTTATCTAGTCCGTCAGCTAATACTGAGAGGGAAGCTGCTTGTGCTGCTGTGCTTCCAAAGACTGAAGCAATACTTACAGTAAGAAGCGTTAGAGCAATTGACTTGAAGTTCATAGTTTGTGAAATTGATTGATAGTTCATAGGATGAATACGGTTCTTTTCAGAACGGCCCAATTACTGGGATAGAATATCAAGCAGATTATTAGCTTGAAGCTTGTTTTCCGTTTACATAGCTGGCGTTATTAGCAATTCGCAATGCTACATAACAGGAGGAATATTTTTAAGATTTTCAATTCTGATAATCTGTCCGATTCCCGGACGACCGCCTCTATTGATGATATAAAAAGCACCATCATGTCCTATTGTCAGAGCAGAGGGCATCTCTAATCCATTACCCTCTAAAAGCACTGTACGCTCTTTATTGGGGGCAATTTTTATCAAGGCTCCATCAGGTTTTCCTTTCCAGCCAGACTGATTCATATGTTGTAAAACATACAAATTACCTTCGGCATCAAAGGTCATATCTATCAGCTGTGTGAATCCAGAAGCAAAAACTTGAACTTCTCCATCCGCACTGATTCTATAGATATTTGCCCCTGCTTCAGGGAAAGGAAAGCCGCTAAATTCGCAAACATAATAGGCACCATCCACACCTTTAACAACATCAGTTGGTACCGATTGCATCGGCACTTGTGGTGGTGCTTGAGGAATAGCACCAGGTGCTGGAACATGTCCCCGGTCGAAATTTTGCGATTTAGCACCGGGAAATATTGGATTGGTTAATATCCGTTCGGGTATGGCAGTAAGTAATTCTAAATTGCCGCTGTCAGTATTTACGCTGAAGAGACCGTTAGCACCTGCATCAACTACTACCAATTTATTAGCGTCTACGTATAAAGACAAGGGATTGCTCGCAACTTCATCATTACTTGATGCAATCTTGTTGATATCTTTACAGTTAGTGATATCTGCTATACTTGACCAAGTATTATTACCCGGTTCAAAAGTAATAATTTTTCCTAGGTCGGTATAGCCGAGGGATTCGCGAAAAGCCGGATTAGCAGCATAACCTATTAGAACATAAGCTTTCCCGGTCGCATCGAACTTGATATCGTGGGGACCAGCTGCACCAGAACCATCAGGGAATGCTACAGAGGGTAGTCCTGTTAATACAGGTCGAACGGTACCATTTTCAATTTTAGAAACGCGACCGCTCAGACCATAATGTAAATTTCCTTGACCGCTAGGAGCAGGAATTGACGCTCCATCTCCCCCAATTCCCGCTTCTGTAAAATACAAGCTACCATCAGGAGCAAACGTCAATCCTTTCGGATTATTCAGACCTTCGGCAATTATTGTAAAAGATATGTCTTTAAGTAGCTGTGCTGTCATTTATAAAGAACAAATAAGTGAATTGTATTTAACAAAAAATCTTGCTCAAATTACCCTAACCTCCCTGACAAAAGGGAGGTTATACGAGTAAAACCCAATTACCTATAGAAAATAGTTGATAGCACCCTGATAACAATATTTTTAAAGATTTGAAGACTGGGAAATCTAGATTTTTTTGATTTCGGATTAATTTAAGGGTATTACCATCAAAGACTTGAACTTTTATTGATTTTCGCTCTCGATAAAAAGATTCAAATCCAAAATCTAAAATCCAAAATCTAAAATCCCGTACACTTGCTACAACGGTCGTGTTCCTCTGCAACGCAGTGTACTCAAAATCCTACTGCGGAATATAGCTCATCCCTCTGTTAAAGCTTTCCATATTACCAGCCCTACTTTCGAGCATCCGCTTAATATTCATGCTTTCAGCCCCCAAATCCTCAATTTGCAGCTTTCCATGAACTTCAGATTTATCCGCTCTCCAAAAACTCATTCGATGCATAATAAAACCTCTTGCTTCAGAGTCAGCAAATGCGTAAGAAGTTGGTATTAACAACATCGGAGTCCGCTGATAATATTCGTATTCTGGATAGTAGAATTCTTGCTCAAGTAAATAGTATTTACTTAAAGCGTGTAACTCTATTCTCGCTTTTACTTTCTTACCGTATTCATCAGTGAACTCACCTTCAGAAGCGGTAATCTCACCATTTGGTGTGAGTAAATGTGCCCATTCATCCATATTCCGCAAATCTTGCAGGAACTCGATACCCATTTCAATTGGTGCATCAACGTATATAGTATCGGTATCTACAAAGTGTTTTCCTTTAGCTGCACTATTAACACCTTCTTTACGCTCAAGATTTGCCTTCAGAGAACGACATTCAGAAGTGTGTACTGTATGAATACCTTGCATAATCATTCCGGTTTGTCGTTTTGGGTCTACAAAACTCAACCAATGGAAATACACACCTTTTTCGTCTGTCCCCGGTTCTATATAATCGGTAGGGAAAAGCAGTACTGGATAGACTTGGTAATATTTTTGGTATTCTAATCCACAATGCCATTCAATCCCGTAAAATTTAGGATTTTCTAACTTTTTAACATGATAAAAAAGGTCTTCGTGATAACCAGATGCAGTTCCCCTATAGGTATCCTCATCAATTTTTTCCTTCATTCTGCTAAACAGCGTCCATTCATCCAAATTCTTCAGACTACAAAGATAGTCAAAAGCTGTTTTTGGTGAAGTTGAAATATAAGCCGATGTTGCAAACGTATTTTTTTCCATTATCACCCCTCGATATAAGTAAAAAGTAATAAGTAAAAAGTAATAAGTAATAAACAAATAATTACTTAACTTTTACCGTTTTTACCGTTAGTTGATGCAGTTGTTGCTAAAACTTTTTTGATATTTTTCGCATTGGCAATTCTCTCTTCTGCTAACTGTTTGGAAGCATCATCTGTGGTAATTTGCTGCTTGTCGGCTCGGTCGAAAATCTCTAGCAGAGTATTGTAAATATTCCTGACTTGCTTAAAAGCTTTTTCTTCGTTATAACCAATCATTTCGTTATAAACATTGATTAATCCACCCGCATTAATCACATAATCGGGAGCATAAAGAATACTTTTTTCTACAAGCTTCATTCCGTCTGGTTTTTCTTCACCAAGCTGATTGTTCGCAGCACCAGCAATTACACTCGCTTTAATTTGAGGAATTGTTTCGCTATTCAGAATTCCACCTAAAGCACATGGAGAAAATACATCAACATCGAGCTTATAAATTTCATCAGGTTCTACAATCGTAGCACCGAATAAACGCTTGATTTCCTCAGTTCTTTCTGGATTAATATCGGTTACAAACAGCTTTGCACCATTCTCATGCAAATGACGACAAAGATTTGTACCAACATTTCCTAATCCTTGAACCGCTACTTTCAATCCTGTTAAATCTGAAGTTTTTAAGCGAAATTCTACAGCCGCTTTCAAACCTAAAAATACTCCCCATCCAGTAACGGGAGCCGGACCACCAGACTTTTCTTCAACACCGACAACGTAATTAGTTTCTCTACTAATTTTTCTGACATCTTCTGGGGTCATATTCACATCTTGACCCGTGATGAAACGTCCGTTCAAGCTGTTAACAAAACGTCCGTAAGCATACAGCAGTTCGTCAGTTTTATGTTTAGGATTGCCGATAATTACAGCCTTACCTCCACCAACTGGAATATTAGCACAAGCAGCTTTATAAGTCATACCTCGACTTAAACGTAAAGCATCTTTTAAAGCAGCTTCTTCATTAGCATAAGGCAACATTCTTGTTGCCCCCATTGCAGGTCCCAAACTTGTATCGTGAATAGCAATTATTGCTTTGATATCTGGGTCTTTCCCATTACAAAACAATACTTGCTCGTGACCCATCTCCGTGACATTTCCGAAAAGATTCAAATACCTACTCCTAATAAATGAAAAATTAAATAAATGTTAGTTGTTAGTGATTAGTTGTTAGTGGTTAGTTGATAGTTGTTATTAGGGAGCAAGATGCTCCCACTCCCAAAAAATTAATTCAAACAACTATATGAGTTATCAAAAAAATATTAACTCCTAACTATTAACTCCTAACTCCTAACTCCTAACTTTCCTAAATATTTGGAAATGACGCTTGTACTTTTGGTTTCTTTTCGGAAGTTGATTTAACTCCTTGAGAAGCCAAACCTTTATTGCGTCCTTTAGAAGGAGCAGGTCTGTCTGGGTCGATAAGAACGTCAATTATCACTGGACCTTTTGCAGCAATAGCTTTTTCTAATGCTGCTGTAATTTCAGATTCTTTACTAACTCGAATCCCTTCGGCTCCCATTCCCCGAGCTATCATTTCAAAATTAGTCTCTGGGATGATTGCATCTGCACCGGTCATACCCAACATTTTCATCCCTTGATGGCACATGTTGTAGCGAGCGTCGTTGAGAACAATCCAAATTGCTGGAATCTGATATTTAACAGCCGTGCTGATTTCGTTATTCATCAGCATTGCTCCATCTCCCACAATAGCTACCGCTGTACCGTTGCGAGCTTGGGCCGCACCTACAACACCAGTCACAGCATGTCCCATTGCTCCTACTCCGGTGCTGACTCGATAGCGATTCGCTGTACTGAAACGCAATATATTTGTTGACCAGGTAAAGGAATTACCGCACTCAGCCATAACAACCGCATCGCTACCATCAACAATTATTTTTTGAATCGCTTCCATCAAAATTTCTGGTCTGATGGGTGATTCTTGTCCAGCATCAACCGTAATAGTTTCTGGCTTTGGCAATGATGAAGGTTGAGATGCTTTTAGGTTTGACCCAGAGCTTTCATCAGCTTCCAAAAGGTGTAATAACTGTCTTACAAAGGCTTTAATATCAGACTGAATCCCCAAAGTTTCTGCATGAGGATAAGCAACTCCCGGTACGTTAGGGTCTATATCTACATGGATAAAACCTTTAGATGGAACCATATCTTGATTCCAAAAAGATGTCGGTTCGCTCAAACGACTTCCCAATACCAAGGTTCGGATGGGAGCCTGTTCTTGCATATATGTCATCGCAGAACCATGACCTCCTAAACCAGTTACCCCAATAAACTGAGGATGGTTTTCTGGGAAAATTCCTTTACCCCGAGGAGAACACATTACTGCTGCTCCGGTTTTTTCAGCAAGCTGACGAATTTCATCAGATGCATTACGTGCCCCGAATCCTAGCCAAATAGCAAATGTACCTTCAGAAAGTAACTTGGCTGTATTCGCAACTACTTCCGAACTTGATGTCATTAACGAACAGCTAACACCTTGCTCTGGTAATTGAGTCTCATCCATACTCATATTTTGCACAGCCGTAGGTATGCTCAAATGAGCTACATAACCTCCAGGCTGAGATAGACCCAAAGCAAGTTTACGAAATATTTGCGGTAATTGAGCCGCTGATTCCACTGTGCTAGCATAATTAAACACCGTCCCGGTGGTGAAAATACCACTGCTGGGTAAAGTGTCGGTACTGGTTTCCTGAATTGCCCACCGTCCTCGCTGCGGTGCGGAGGTGCAAGCTGACAGCAAAATCACTTTTGCTCCTTCACCACGTGCAGCAAACAATCCGGTCAAAGCATTAGTTATACCAGGTCCTGCTGTGGTAAACACCACAGTAGGATTACCGCTAGCAAAATAACTTTCTATAGCAGCAAACGCCGCTCCAGCCTCATGACGGAAATTCAATACATCAACATCACTGTTGGATAAAGCACCCCAAAGTGATGCCATTGCACCTCCGGAAACTCCGTAGGCTGACTTTATTCCTAAATTCTCAAACATCTGTGCGACTGCATCAGCAACAGTGATATTTTCGTTGCTTTCTTCAGCAGACTCGCTGATTACCTGTGGTGTATAACTTTCCTTAACAGATTCTTCCTGCTCTAAGCTCGCAGAAGAAACTTTTTTAGTCAAATTTTGAACCATTAATTGATATACGCTCCCTGAACTAAGGTTGGGTGTACCCGACTTTTTAATATTCACGACTTCTTGGATGCGCTTTCAATGGCAACCTAAACCTATGGTTGTGCTTCCTTAACGTTTTCTAATAACTTCACACCCAGCCTTATAAACACCGGGAATGGTTAATTACCACTTTTGCCGTCAGTAAAAAAATTTAACTAGAGAAGCAAAAAAACCAAGACTCTGTGCTTATGGGAACAAGCCTACATAATTCTTATATGTTGCTGCAATGAAAAATCTTTCGATTCCATTGCCAATTCTTTTGCTTTTCTTTACATTTCAAATCCATAAAACTAGATTCTAAGTATAAAAAAATACTGTTGATTTATGTCCTAATTATTAAGTGATTAATCTAAAACTAAGCTATCTAAAGCATTGTAGACTATGCAAGTAAAATCAATTATCTAACTAAGTAATTATATGTAGAAGTATGAATACAGTATATTCGTCATTTAATAGCATCCCAACACACATATTATTTAAAAGCAAGATATTTGCAGGTAATCAAAATAATTAGCAGTAAAGGTAATATACTCCTAAAGATAGATGCATATACATGTCAAGCATAATCTCGCTCTTTGCAAGTATCTCCTGCGACAGATGTAACACAACTAAAATTTATAGTTAAATCTTTAGAGGATAATGAGAGAATTAACTAAGCAAAGTAAATATTTTTCAGTAATAATTAACTTTTATTGGCTACAACTTTTCCTCGTTATTAGTAATTTATTGAGTGAAATTAACTATACTTAACGAATGAAAAGTACTTTATTATACGTAAAATTTGATAGGTGAAGATATTTGTGTAAAGCTGGATATAGAGCAAAGAAAAACACTATAAAGATTTTTATTTTAAGTTCGATAAAGCAGTAAAATAATATAGTAAATCCATAAAATCTATTTTTATATTTATCTAACAGCTTTAGTTTTCTTGTTTGAACTACATTGATATTAATCTCTATTTTGTAAGTTGATTCTGGCTCATATTTTTGTTGATATCACACAGAAAACTTAATAATTAAGAATCAAATATTACTTTTACGTATAAGTATAAGCATTTCGTGAGACATTTAACTACTTAAAGAGAATTTTCTTAAGCAAATATGAAAAAATATGTAAAGTTATATGAATTTTTTATTTTTTTTGATAAGTTATTTTAAGGAGAAATATAGAAAATGTTTATAGAAAAGTGCATCTTCTGCCAGTTTCTGCAAGCTTGCAGAATCATGTTAGGAAGCTGTTACGAGTCACTAAACCTTTCGTATTGAACCTTTTGATTATCAAACCGGTATAACGGAGCGTATACTGCCTTCAAGATTATGATTATTGAACCCAATTCAAAAATCAGCTTAGAACTTCAAGAGGAGTTGAAAGTAGCTCGATTACTGATTAATCACTCTAAAGATGCTGTATTTTGCGTAGAAGAGAATGCTCAGTTCATCTACGTTAGCGATGCAATTTGTTCGCTTGTTGGGTACTCCCAACAAGAAATGCTCGCCATGAGATTGCAACAAATAGATAGCGATTGGGAATGGTCAAAATGGCTGAAACAATGGGAATTGCTGCAAAAAGAAGGTTCAATAAGTTTTGAAACTTGTTATCGAAATAAAGCAGCTGAGGTATTTCCTGTTAGTATCACCTTTATCCTTGAAGAGTTAGATGACAAGCAAGTATGTTGTGTATATGCTTGCAAGCAAGATGTGAAGTTGCAAAAACCAGAAACACAACTATCTCTAGTAAAACCTCCGAATATTAAGGATGGTTTAGAGCAGGGGATTATTGAGTACAATAAGACAGATAGTGAGTTACAAGCTTCGCTTTCTCTATTAAGTTCAACATTAGAATCGACTGCGAACGGTATACTTGCGATAAACTTCGATGGAGAGATACTTTATTACAATCAAAAGTTCTTAGATTTGTGGAATCTTCCATCAGAAGTTACCTTATCAAGGAATTGTAGTAAAGCTAAAGAATTCTTTGAAAGTAAAATTCAAGATGTAGAAATCTTTCGTTCGCATATTTGGGAATTACCTACAACATCTGACTCAGATACATATAATTTGCTAAAGTTGAAGGATGGAAGAATATTCGCACATTACTCAGAGCCTTATAGACTTAATGGCAACATTATTGGTAGAGTATGGAGTATCTGGGATATCACAGAATCAAGGCGAACGGAGGAAGCATTAAAGCTTAATGAGGCGAGATTTCGTACTTTAGCCCAAAACACGGAAGCTGGTATTATTCTAATTCACAATGGTTACGTTTGTTATGCTAACCGAGCAGCAGAGATGCTAACCGGCTATTCTATAAAAGAGTTAACTAAAAATAATTTCGATTTTGAGCAGATAGTTCAAGCAAAACAGCACAGACAGGTACGTAAACAAGATGGACTAACTACTTGTCAGTACCAAGAAATGCAGATTCTCACGAAACAAGGTTTCTCTCGCTGGTTAGCCTGTACTTTAGAGCAGCTCAATGGAGTGCTGGACTTTTCCGGGAAAGAAGTTGAAATGATTACGGCAATTGATATTACTGATTATAAGCAAGCCGAATCAGAACTACGTCAAACATTAGAACAAGCGAGAAAATTGAGCGAACTTAGACAGCGCTTTGTTTCAATGCTTTGCCATCAATTCCGTACTCCACTTAATATAGTTTCTTTCTCATCTGATTTACTCAAGCGTAATATACATCAATGGAGCGAGGAAAAGAATCATTCTTATCTTGATTTAATTCAAGACTCTGTAGAACAAATAAGCGAACTGCTAGATGAGATTTTGCTATTCGGTAAAGCTGAAGCTGATAGATTAAAGTGCGAACCAAGACAACTTGATTTGAACCAATTTTGTCGCGATATAATAGCACAGATTTATTTAGCAGGAGGCAAACAAAAAACAATTAATTTTGTTAGTAAAGGTGAATGTTCGACTAAAAGTTTAGACCCTAAATTATTGCATCACATTTTAACTAACTTAATTTCTAATGCCGTTAAGTACTCTGTAGGTAGTAATGCTGTAACTTTAGAGCTTATGTGTAGAGAGAATGATGCGATTTTCAAAATAAAAGACCAAGGAATCGGCATTCCATCTGTAGACCAACAGCAAATTTTTGAACCATTTTATCGAGGTAGCAACATTGATAGTATACCCGGTACGGGCTTGGGTTTATCGATTGTGAAAACTCTTGCAGATTTACATGGGTGTGAAATTTCTTTAACAAGTGAAGTGGGAGTCGGAACGGTTTTTACTTTAAACGTCCCAACAAGCAACTACTGATTTTTAGCAATATAGATTAAAAAATAGGGTTCAAAACCAGTACATCTATAAATAAAGTTTTAATATTTTTGAATAGCTAAGTAACTATATAAGCAAGAAATTTTTTCACCCTTATTAGCTCGGTTGAAAAGTTCCTTTTCCTAAATATTTACCGTAATTCAAGTAATTTAATCGCAACTAATCATGAATAACGCTGTCTCGAAAAAGATTTTGGTAATTGAAGATGATGCTCGCACCCGCAATATGTATTTGGATGGGCTTGAGAGTGAAGGATTTGAGATGATAAGTGCGTCGAATGGTAATAATGGAATTCAACAAGCTGTTTCTAGTTTACCCGATTTAGTCATTTGTGATATCTTAATGCCCGATATTGATGGCTTCACCGTTTTAAATCGGTTGCGTCAAAATCCCAATACAGCCATTATTCCATTTATTTTTCTGACTGGTAGAAGTTCTCAGGAATATTTTCGCAAAGGTATGGAATCTGGTGCTGATGATTATATAGCCAAACCCGCCACAGTCGAGCAATTATTAAGGGCGATCGCAGTTCGGTTAGAGAAAAAGCAGGCTTTGCTTCGTCACTGTTGTGCTGATAATGCTAATAAGACACAATCGCAGTCTAATGAAGCCAACTCATCAAAAGAAGAAAAGTCAATTTTTCCTATTGTTCCTCAGTTAAAAGAAGTCTTTGATTTTATCGAGGCTAATTATCAAAAAGGAATTACCTTAAGCGATGTAGCAGAAGCAGTAGGTTATTCAGCAGCTTATTTAACTAATAGAGTTGCAAAAATAACAGGAGAGACAGTAAATAGCTGGATTGTTAAGCGTCGGATGTCAGCAGCGCGTTATTTACTCAAAAACACCAGTTTAAATATAGAACAAATTGCAACCAACGTTGGCTATCAAAATGCATGTCATTTTTCCCGACAATTTCGTCAACATCACAAAATACCACCTCAAGCTTGGAGAAAAAAGCATCAATTTATAGAACGTTACCCCGTGGAAGCGTAGCAAGACTAATCACGAAAAGCAGGTGAGAGGTAACACCAGCAGTGTTAATAATTTATCCAACTGACTGTAGAGACGTAGCACTGCTACGTCTCTTAAAGTTTTCGAGACAATCAACCAGCCTCAATCAATAAAACGATGATAACCGGACGATTAAATTGGTTTAGTTTTCGCTGTAATTGTCGGAGACTTAGCAGTGCTACGTTTCTACAACCGTTTTCTATATTCAGCGTAGATTACAGCAGTTTTCAGTTGAATAGAATACATCCTTCTCCTTGACAAGGAGAGGGGCTGGGGGTGAGGTCTATAAAAGCGTATTTCACTCAACCGAAAAGCGCTATATTTGTTGCTGCTTTCGGAACAACGCATCTTATCATTGTCCTTACCTATACTGAAGCATAGGTAAGCATAAATATTGGTTACTTAATCAAAACTTTATAAACAAAGCATTATATTAAAGTAAATTTGATTATTTTGTTTCGATAAAAGATATATGTTATACGTAAGTATAGAAATTGATTATAAAAAATTATTTTATGAAAAATTATAAAAAACTTAGCTATTCGATATATCTGTAACTATATAAAAGTACTGGTTTATATAAATAAATCAGATTTAATTCAATTTAACTATTGTCATTTATTTTATTAATAGTAAAGCATATATTTTATTATCTAATAATATTTAGACCTTGAATATTTATGGTTTTTAGCAAAATCGACTAGATATGCGAGTAAATCATAGAAATACGAGAATCTTTAATTAAATTTAATATACGTAATCATTTTTTGAGATAAAAGTGAAAATATGTTCGGATAATAAACATATTTAGCTTTGAATAAATTCAGTTTAGCTAATATTTAAAGTTTAAGATAAACATTTTACTCTAATACTATTTTATCTTATCTCTAAACATTGACATGTTGTCAAAAATCTTAATTTAATTACTAGCTAATTCCGAAAAATGAATTAATATATATGAAATTATTAAGCAGGCTAATCAACAGTATAATAATTAGCCAAATTTTTCTCTGAAGTATAAACATAGCCAAAGAACATTAAACATGAAAGAAACTGCTTCAAAATTAAAGCGCTTCCAAGAAGTTTTGATTACTGGTTTGCTAGGAGACTTACCTGCTGTCGCTTTAGGTCCAAGCTTAAGAAAGTTGATATATAAAAGTATATTTAGACGGATGGGTAAATCAATCTATATACAAAATGGTGTTGAAGTATTGGGAGCTTGTAACATCGAAATTGGTGATGGAGTGCATCTTTTTCGAGGAGTACGGGTAGATGGTTTAGGGCATCAAAATAATACAATTATTTTAAAAGAAGGAGTTGCTATTGAGCGCAACGTGGATATTGGAGCATTAGATAATACTCAAATATATATAGATAAAGGTACATTTATTGGTGTTGGAGCTTGTGTAGCGGGGCCAGGAAACGTCAAAATAGGAAAACGCTGCTTAATTGCTGCACATAGTGGAATATTTGCAAATAACCATAAATATGGAGACCCACTAAGATATATTGCCGACCAAGGAGTTACCTGTAAAGGAATTACTATCGAAGATGACTGCTGGTTAGGACATGCTGTAACCGTAATAGATGGAGTAACTATCGGTAAAGGTAGTGTAATTGGTGCTGGGTCAGTAGTAACAAAAGACATACCACCTTATTCGATAGCAGTAGGAACACCAGCCCGGGTTATTAAAAGTCGTTTACCTGAAGAATCGGTAAATCCTAATGATGTAGAAATGATGTCAGCTAAGTAGGTCGAGTAGAAAGTAGGGAGTAGCAAGTAGCAAGTAGCAAGTAGAAAGTAGAAAGTAGTAAGTAGAAAGTAACAATCAAGATTTGATGGTAAGAATCTAAAATCTATAGCCTGG
>ERZ1740052.548-NODE-548-length-12780-cov-10.868527_pt1 | contig 12780 bp, 11 predicted proteins | sample MGYA00581750_ERZ1740052 | MGnify/ENA primary metagenome ERZ1740052 (study PRJEB43018, sample SAMN04849743) | marine metagenome | isolation source: floating plastic debris | place: Pacific Ocean | collected 2008-08-30 | study: EMG produced TPA metagenomics... | reverse complement strand
TGACCAAAAAGTTTTTGGAAATAAAGGATAAATTAATAAAACTCGCATTGCTATCAACTTCCTTTCAGCCTTTTAAAGCTGACTAAGTTTTCTTAGTAAATCGCCTACTTCGTGATTTACTTACAGATGATGGTATTTATCTCTACTACTACCTACAATGCATAACAGGGTTATTACGATCAAAAAGTTGACCTATTTGGGGTCAAAACTTACCATAGAGTTCGAGTAAAGGCAGTCTTTTTTATTTTTCAACCCACTTTTATAAAACCATGCCTATCCTGGATAGGAATCACATAAGCATTGCAAAAAAATATTGCTTTTGAATTATTCTATATTAATACCAGTGTTTTGATTTACATCGAATCGTTATTAATTTATAAGATTCAGTAATCAAATCGGAATCTGGTTTGCTAGAAGCAGCTTAAGCAACTGATTTACCCCGAAGAAGAATGTGTAAAATGTAAAATATATGATGATAACCGCAAAAACTCTTCTCTTTTATGACTTCGGAACCCCAGACAGAAAAAGACCGATCGCAAGCAAAAAATGATTCAGAAACAGACAATGAAAAAATTCTCTGTCCCCACTGCAAGCGCACGGCTACGAATGGCATTAAATGTAAAGGAATTTGTGTGGCTGATGATGATTATTAGATAATTGGGAATGGGTAATGGGTAATTGGGAATGGGTAATTGGGAAAAGCTAGAGTAAAAATAAAATCTAAAAGAAACGCATCCGTTGTCAAAATTCATCAATTGGCAATTCAATTACAAACTCAGTTCCTTCTCCTAATGTAGAATTACAGCTTAATTTACCCTTATGAGTTTCTTCGACAATTTGCTTTGCTATAGCTAAACCCAACCCCGTGCCTTTACCGACACCTTTAGTAGTGAAAAGATTATCGAAAATACGTTTTCTAACAGATTCTGGCATTCCTGGGCCATTATCTTTAATTTCAATTATTACTGTATTATTTTCCGTTGATAATTCAGTATGAATAATTATTTTATGAGGATTTGCTTCGATTTCGGCAAATGTTTTTCCTTTATTTGTCATATCTAAAGCATCTATGGCATTGGCAATAATATTCATAAATACTTGATTTAATTGCCCCAGAAAGCACTTAACCTGCGGCAATTTTCCGTATTCTTTTATTACTTCAATAGCCGGACGTTTATCGTTAGCCTTGAGACGATATTTCAAAATTAAGATTGTGCTATCAATTCCTTCATGAATATTACAAGCAACTTTTTCGGCTGTATCCGATCTGGAAAAAGTACGAAGACTCGTACTAATATCTTTAATCCTTTCAGTTGCTAACCTCATCGAATCCAGCAGTTTTGGTAAATCTTCGCTGAGGAATTCTAAATCAATATCTTCAGCACTTTCTATAACTTCTTCTTCCGGAGACGGATAATTTTCTTGATAGCATTCTATATGAGCAAATAAATCTTGAATATATTCTTCAGCGTTGCTGATACTACCCTTAAGAAACCCGATAGGATTATTAACTTCGTGTGCTACCCCAGCAACTAAATTACCTAAAGTAGCCATTTTTTCATTTTGCACCATTTGTAATTGAGCTTGTTGTAATTCTTGTAGAGTTTTTTCTAACTGCTGGGATTTTTCTGTTATGGCTTCTTCCGCTAATTTCTTATCGGTAATATCGCGAGCGATACCCCGCAAACCAATTACTGTTCCATCTGCATTCTCGATCGGTGAATTGTTACAAACTATCCAAAGCCATAAACCATTTTTATGTTTAGTACGAAATTGAAGACCTGAGTATTTTGTTCCGGTTTCAAACACTTTTTGGTTAGCTGATACTACTTTTTCTAAATCTTCTGGATGTACTACTGGTGCAAAAGATTTATTAATAAATTCATCAACTTCGTAACCAAATATTTGTTTCAACTGAGGTGAAAGATATGTAAAATTTCCATTTAAATCCACGGAATAGATTAAGTCGTTAACATTTTCTACAAAAGCACGGAACTTTGTTTCGCTTTGTTCTAGGGTTTTATATAAACGAGCGTTTCCTAAAGAAATAGCAGCTTGAGAACACAATATATTAACTACTTCCAATCTTGCAGGTGTAAAAGCACCTAATATTAATTTATTTTCCAAATATAGCAAACCAGTAAATTTACCTCTATCCAAAATCGGCAAGCATAATAAACTCTTGGGTTGCTGTTGAATTAGATATTCGTCGGCAATAAAATTATTTTGAATTTTGGCATTATCTAATACAACAGTTTCTAAACTGCGTTTGACATAATTAAAAACTAAGATAGGAATGTCAGGGCTGGTTTCGTAAGGTATTGATTCGAGAGTTACAATATCATCAGTTGCAATAGCTTCTAAACTTAAGATATCCTTTTTAACTAAAACTAAAGCTGCTTTATCTGCTCCAGCATTTTCGATTACTATTTGCAGTAAATTTGAAATTAACTCTTCCAATTGAATTTCGCTTGATAAAGCTACAAAATTAGCCCCCACATTGCATAACCTGTAGGAGAAATGGCGGAATTTCCATATTTCATCGATAAATTAACTTGTTCCATCACCAATAAAGGCAACAGTTGAGGAGCAGCTTGATAAGCACAGGGGCAGACGCAATTGAGGATTCTTAAAGCTGCCAATTTAGAGCGATCGCTCATCAGGGGAATCTCAGCTAACTCTAAGGGATTTCTTTCTCCCAAGTTGGCAAAAGTTGTTTCTATTTCTGTTTGAATATCGGAGTTTTCGGGTGTTTCGGGGAAACGAATACCGAGAAATTCCAGCACTTGCAGCCCAGTCTGTATGGCTTTGAGGAATTTATCCTGTGCCATATGCGCTTGAATTTCAATTTCGTACACTTTGATTCGATCTAAAAGTGTTTTGGCTGTGCGATGAATTTCCTCAGCCAGTTGATTCATTTCCTCATAGTTGGTGCTGAGGTAGGCTGCTTCTGCGGCTTCTTCATAAAGTGCGAGGGTTAATTCATAGCAATCTTCCCAGCTTGCAGTTGTTAATAAATTTCTTCCCAATTTTAAATAATTAACAGCAGCACTATAGGCTGTAGCAGTCTTCGCTTTGCACCCAGCCATCAAATTTAATTTTGCTAGTTGATTTCGAGTATATTGCTCGCTAATTAACTCAGTGCCAATATTTAATTGATTGACTATTTTAAAAATATTTTCTTCTAATTTATCTTCGTCAATATTGTTTAACAGCAGTTGCCCTATCTTAAGATGAGTTGCTTTTTTATCGCCTTCCGGAATCAAAGAATAAGCTGCTTGTTGAACCCTATCGTGTAAAAACTTGTAGTTTACAATCTGAGGTATTTGCTCAATCTCCGTACTTTGTTTGTCAAGATAAAATTTATAAATCTCACTTTGAGGTAAAATTAATCCTTCTTCTAAAGCTTTCCATAAATTGGCAGCAGTTTCAGCAACCGATTGTTGGCAAACTATTGCTAAAGTTGATAAATCAAATTGATTTCCAATACAAGCAGCTAGTTTTAATAAATCTTGGGTTGCTTCAGGTAGCTTCTGCAACCGTAATGCCATAAATTCAACAATATCATTGGTAAGCGCTAAAGTTTTTACTTCGGTAATATCGCATTCCCACCCCCCTTGACTTCTCCCGTTACTAAGTAGGTGGGCGTTGAAAATCGTAATTAGGGCAAGAGAGTAGCGAGTAGCAAGTAGCAAGTAGCAATAAGGGTTTGAGGGTAATTTACATCTTGTTACATAGCTCGGTTTATTTGTGCCGACTTACTTAAGAGGGGAATGAGGGGGGTGAAATTTAATCAAACCATCTTCATAGAGAGATGTTAAAAATTGGGTACTAAAAAAAGGATTGCCTTTAGTTTTTTGATAAACCAACTGCATCAATGGCTGGGTAATTTCTGGCGAACAATTAAGAGTATCGGTAACTAATTGGCTTAAACTTTCTTCACTCAAAGGTGTTAAATTAATAGTATTAATACTTCCTTTGGCTTTGTTAACTTCCTCCAATGTTAACATCAAAGGATGAGCCGGAAATACTTCGTTATCTCTGTAAGCTCCAATTAATAATAAATATCCGCTTTCAGATTCGCTCATCAGCAACTGCATCAATCTTAAAGAAGCAGAATCAGCCCATTGCAAATCATCTAAGAAAATAACTAAAGGATGTTCTTTGGTAGTAAAAACTTGAATAAACTTTTGCAACAACAAATTAAATCTGTTTTGAGCCGCAGCACCCGATAATTCAGATGCGGGTGATTGTTTACCGATAATTTGTTCTAATTCAGGAATAACATCAATAATTACCCCTCCATTTTCACCCAAAGCCTGTAAAATTTTATTTTTCCAACTTGACAATTGAGCATCACTTTCCGTTCTCAATTGCACCATTAAATCCCGAAAAGCTTGCACAAATGCCGAGAAAGGAATATTTCGATTAAACTGATCGAATTTACCTTTAATAAAATAGCCGCGCTGTTTAACTATTGGTTTATGAACTTCATTAACAATTGCTGTTTTACCAATACCAGAAAAACCAGCAACTAACGTCAAGCTGCTATTTCCCTTCGATACTCTATCAAATGCTGCTAACAATTCTTCAACTTCACTTTCTCTACCATAGAACTTTTCTGGAATAGTAAATCTGTCACAAATATCTCTTTGTGCAATATTAAAGCTTTCAATATTTCCGGTTTCTTGAAGTTGTTTTAAACAAATTTCTAAATCATGTTTTAATCCCAAAGCACTTTGATATCTATCTTCGGCATTTTTAGCCATTAATTTCCTGACAATATCTGAAAGCACTTGAGGAATTTCTTGTCCCCTCTCCTTACTAAGGAGAGGGTTAGGGTGAGGTTTATCGATCTCGTGAATATGCTTTACTTTAACGTCGAGAGGGTTAGAGTGAGGATTATTTATCTCGTGAATATGCTTTACTTTAACGTCGAGAGGGTTAGAGTGAGGATTATTTATCTCGTGAATATGCTTTACTTTAACGTCGAGAGGGTTAGGGTGAGGCTTATTTATTGAAGGAGGTGTTTTCGCAATATGACAATGCACCAACTCCATCGCATCATCCGACTTAAAAGGCAATTCTCCCGTTAACAATTCATAGAAAGTTACACCTAAAGAATAAAAGTCTGTACGATAATCAATCCCACGATTCATTCTTCCAGTTTGCTCCGGAGAAATGTAACTCAAAGTTCCTTCCAAGACATTAGGGTTAATTAAAGTTTGGGTTTCTCTTGGTAATAAAGATGCAATACTAAAGTCAATTACTTTAACTTTTTTTGTGTCTTGATTAATTAATATATTAGCTGGTTTAATGTCTTTATGAATGATTCTATGACTATATAAAATATCTAAGGTATCGCATAGATAAATTGCTATTTTAATAAATTCTTCTAAAGAGTTTATACATGATATTTCTGCATTATAAAAATATTCTTTGAGAGAAATTCCTCCCATATCTTCCATTATCAATGCATAACCATTTTGGTAATTTTCCAAGCTATAGGTTTGGATTATTCCAGGAAAATTGAGATTTTTGGCTATAGTGTACTGATTGCGAAACTGTAACAACTCGTTGAAACCCGGATGTGAATTTTTGAGCAGTTTGATAACTACAGGTTTTTCATCATCTCGAATCCCACGATAGACTAAAGTTCTCGAACCGTTGTAAAGTTCTTCAGTAACGGTATATCCTGGAATGCTAAACATACTAATATATCCTTTATCCTTAATGCTTCTCGATTAGTATTCCCAAATCCTGGAGCAAAAATCATTATTAAGGTGAGAAATTAAACTTTTTGTATGTGAAAGAGAATAGAGAATATAAACTGGACTGGTATTAAATTATTAAATTGGCTATTGAAACCGACCACTATATAAATTATGCTGTTGTTAAGTTAGAGTTTAGCGATTATCTGGAGGCTAAATATGCCCCATGTAGCCAGGATTTGCGTTTATCCCATCAAGTCACTTGATGGCGTGGAAGTTAGACAAGCGAAGGTTTTGCACAGTGGTGCATTAGAGGGCGATCGCCAATTTGCGATTTTTGACGAAAAAGGTAAGTACGTCAATGCGAAACGCGATGCCAAAATACATTTATTGCGCTCAATATTTGATTTAGAAAATAATATTATTTCGCTGCAAATTCAAGGTAGCGATACAGAAGAAAGTTTCAATTTAGAGTCACAAATACCACGTTTAGAAGCTTGGTTAAGCGAATTTTTTGGGTTTACCGTTCAAATAGGAAAAAACTTAACAACCGGCTTTCCAGATGATACCGTTTCATCGGGACCAACTATTGTTAGCACTGCCACTTTAAAAGAGGTTGCTTCCTGGTATTCCGATTTAACTGAAGAAGATATTCGTCGTAGAATGCGTACTACCATAGAAATTGACGGAGTGCCGGCATTTTGGGAAGATAAATTGTTTTCCGAAAGTGATAGCGTTATTAATTTTAAAGTTGGAGATTTGCAATTTTTAGGTGTAAATCCCTGTCAACGCTGTATTGTTCCAACTAGAGATGCAGTTACAGCAGAAGTTACTTCAGATTTTCAGAAAATGTTTATCAATAAACGTAGAGAAACTTTACCGGAGTGGGTAAATAAATCTCGTTTCAATCATTATTATAAACTGACAGTAAATACTAGATTAGCAAGTCAAGAAGTTGGGAATAAACTTATTAAAATTGGTGATGAAGTAAGTATATTGTAGGGTGTGTTACGGCACGAAATAATATCCGAACAAAACCAATATCTTACCGTTGCCGTAACGCACCATCAGAATTTCCAAAAAACCGTATGTAGGGTCTGACTTTTCACGGTAAGTCCTGAAGCAACGAAAATACGTTACTTTTTCCACAGACTTATTATCAATAGCTTAAAGCTAATGACAATAGCCAACGAAAAAATAAGGGCTTGAGAAAACATTAAAATCGCCTTTTCCACATCCCGTGAAAAGTCAGATGTAGGGTGTGTTACGGCACGAAATAATATCCGAACAAAACAAATATTTCACCCCTGCCGTAACGCACCATCAGATTTTAGAAAAAACCGCAGAGGCGCAGAGTACACAGAGGAAGAATAAGAGAGAGATTATTAGCTTGTAGGGTGTGTTACGGCACGAAATCATATCTAAGCAAAAAAATATGTCACCGTTGCCGTAACGCACCATAGAGTGTGGGATAAAACCGCAGAGACGCAGAGTACGCTGAGGAAGAAAAAGAGAGAGATTAAATGGATGGGGAACATAAATTTCAAAATTAGAGAAACAACTCCAAAAGAAGATTCAATAATTGCTGAACATTTTTACCAAATGTGGCTAGATATCGGTGTTCCTAAAAAGTCAATAAAATCAAACCACCACGACATGACTTTAGAATTTATCAAACAAGCTCGTCAAAACTTATCTTATAAAGGTTTTGTTGCAGAAATTGATAACTTAATTGTCGGCTCTGCAAGTTGTCAGCTATTTACAGGTTTATATTCACTAATTATAGAAGAAGAATATCGCAAATACGGATACATTTGGGGTGTTTATGTAGAGCCTTCTCACCGTAGAAAAGGAATAGCTAAACAATTAACTAACGCAACAATTGAACATCTAAAATCTATCAATTGTACAAAAGCTATTCTAAACGCTTCACCAGCAGGAAAACCCGTTTATGAAAGCTTGGGTTTTTCACCAAGTAACGCAATGCAATTCGATTTAACTTAAATCCTTTTGCTCGTAGTAAGGGCTTTAGCCCTTTTAACCCGATTACAAAACCAATTATTCAAGCATTAAAGTGCTTACTACAAACTAAAGCTGATGACTACTTACAACAATCCAGCCAACCAACAACTAACCCCCACTCAACGTACTAAAATCAAAAGAGTACCTAAAAGAGCTAATTACGAAACCAAAACTATCTACAATATTTTAGATGAAGCATTAATTTGCCACGTTGGATTTACCGCAAACAATCAACCCTTTGTAATTCCCACTGCTTACGGAAGAGTAGACGATAAACTTTATATTCATGGTTCACCAGCTAGTAGAATGTTGCGTAACCTAAACCAAGGCATCGAAGTATGCGTTACCGTAACTCTACTAGATGGATTAGTATTAGCACGTTCCGCTTTTCACCACTCAATGAATTATCGTTCTGTAGTCATATTCGGTACGGCAACATTAGTCAATGATACTGAAGAAAAAAATGAAGCCCTGCGAGCTTTTACAGAACATGTTATGCCGCAGCGTTGGCAAGAAGTACGTCAGCCAAATAAACAAGAATTACAGGGAACAATGGTACTCTCTCTACCTTTAACAGAAGCATCAGCGAAAGTGCGTACAGGTAATCCTGTAGATGACGAAACTGATTACAATTTACGAATATGGGCTGGTGTTTTACCCTTGCAAATGATTCCAGGTAAAGCTATTGCCGATGAGCGTTTGATTGAAGGTATTGAAGTTCCCGAGTACGTCAAGAATTATTCAAAAACCACATCTTCGTAAAGTGCGCTCATCTCTACCTCAAAATTAATACTTTGCAGTTGAAAAGATTTTTGCTCAGAAGTATAAAATTGTAACAGCCAAAGCCCTTCATTATTACGTCGAAAACAGTCAACTCGCTGACGTTTGACATTAATTAAAACGTATTCTTGAAGGGTTTCTAATAGTTGATAATCGGCAAATTTATCACCTCGATCGAATGCTTCTGTAGAATCGGATAAAACTTCCACAATTAAACAAGGGAATTTCTTTTCTGTGGTATTTTCCCTATCCCTTTGATCGCACGTTACCATCACATCCGGGTAATAATATCGATTTAATTTTTCAATACGAGCTTTCATATCCGAAATAAAAACGCGACAACCCGAACCTCGTACATGATTTCGGAGGAGTGCAAACAGGTTTCCGGAGACAGTAACGTGAGCATCGTTAGCACCAGCCATTGCATAAGCATAACCGTCAATGTATTCGTGCTTGACATCGCTTTCTTTCTCCAGTTGCAGGTATTCTTCTGGAGTGATGTAGTCTTGCTGTGGGGATGCGACCATTTTTTTAGCTTAGAACAACTATTTTTATTGTAAGTATTTTGTGCAATGAAAACCAGACAAAAAATATGTCAAATTATTTATTCTATTTTATTAGCTATCTTAATTAGTTTAAGTAATATAGCCCCAGCAACAGCAGCAACATATCCTTTACCAACCTATTCCCTGGTAAGAAAATTGCAAAATAAAGAAGATAAAATAATCAATTTTGCCGAAAAGGTAAGCCGTTGGGAGATAATTCGTTATTTGATTTTGTCTTATACAAACGGTGAGTAATTTTAAATATTATTTCTCACAGCTAGACAAAAGCTCCTCCCATCGAGCCAAAATTAAATCTGTGTAATTTTTTCTATCAATACTGTAAGCTCCAACTGCAAAACCATCATTCATTTCTACCAGCGCAGTTTCTCCCGAATCTAAAACCCCAAAATCAATAGCATAACCAGCATAAGATCCTCCCACATCATCAAGAGATTTAATAGCTTGCCAAACTTTCTCAACATCTATCAAAACATCGGGATTACCATTATAAAAATCAATACTTCTAATTTCCGAATTCACAACGTAAACTCGATATTCGCTTATCCAAGAAACAACTTCCGAACAAAGTAACTTTTCCTGACGAGATACCCCGTAAATTTTGTATAAATCGTATTCCGTTTCAAAAACGCAACCAGTAAAACGTTTTCGACGAGTAGCAGGTTTAGCAAAAATTGGCGCATATCTACCGTTGAAGAATCTTCTTTCCAATTCCGAAACCGTAGATATCCACGTTTTTCGATGCATAAAATTATTCAAACAAGCCGGATAATCATTTAGTGAAGGTTCTGAAATCCCAAGTTGTTTTAAAGCTCCTAAAACACACGACATATCACCAACAACCAAAGACTGATTATCAAGTGGAAGCTGTCTTCTTTGAACGCGCTTCTCCGTATAAAAACTAATTGGAATACCTCTTTCCTTCAATTCTTCACTAACAAGCTGCTCCTCATATCGAAGCCTTCCATTACCTTGTTCTTGAATAAAAGCTTTAGAAATCAATCTCTTTCCTCCTTCCTCTCTCCGCGCACCTTAGCGCTAACCTCCGCGTGCCTTAGCGTTTAAAAATCATATAGCCTCATAACCTACTTCCACAACCATCGAACCATTATCCAGCTCACCAAAATTCACTCGATAACTTAAAAGCATAATAAGTGAAATTACTGAAGCACTATGTTATCAATAAAAGCTATATTGAAAGCTCGTCATAAAAAGTGTGCAAGGTAAAGGGTGCATCTATCTACTTACTATGAATCCTACCCAAATTCCATCCTGGCAGCAGGTTCGCGCTACATTTAAGAAAATTTGGGGCTATGAAGATTTCCGTCCACCTCAAGGCGAAATTGTCCAAAGTCTATTAGCAAAAAAAGATACTTTAATTATTATGCCTACTGGCGGGGGTAAATCAATCTGCTTCCAGCTTCCGGCACTATTACAAACCGGCTTAACTTTGGTGGTTTCTCCCTTGGTAGCACTAATGGAAAACCAAGTGCAGGAATTAAAAGAACGCAAACTTAGAGCAGCACTATTACACAGTCAATTATCTTCTTCCCAACGTCGCCAAACTCTACAAGCTCTAGAAAGACAACAGCTAAGATTACTTTACCTGTCTCCAGAAACTTTACTTAGTCCTCCAGTTTGGCAAAGATTATCTCACCCAGAACTAGAAATTAATGGTTTAATATTAGACGAAGCACATTGCTTAGTACAATGGGGCGATACATTTAGACCAGCTTATCGAAGATTAGGGGCAGTAAGACCAGCGTTACTCAAGTTAAAAAGAAGAGGAACAAAAATAACGCTAGCCGCTTTTACCGCCACTGCTGACCCTTTAGCCCAAACTGTAATATCAGAAACTTTGCGATTACAGCAACCCGCTGTATTTAAACTGAATCCTTATAGAAGCAATCTTAACCCGAACGTCCGGATTATTTGGACTCCACAAGGAAGACAGCAACAATTATTAAAATTTATTCACAAAAATCAACAATCTTCTGGATTAGTTTATGCTCGTACCCGGAAAGATAGTGAAAAATTAGCTGTATGTTTGGCAGAAAAAGGTTACAAGACGGCTAGTTATCACGGTGGATTGGGTGCAGAAGAAAGACGCGAGATTGAAGCAAGCTGGTTGGGTGGAAAAATACCCTTTGTGGTTTGTACCTCAGCATTCGGCATGGGAATTAACAAACCCGATGTTCGATGGGTAATTCACTATCAAGCGCCGTTATTGCTATCAGAATACGTACAGGAAATTGGACGGGCAGGAAGAGACGGAAAACCAGCAGAAGCGCTGACATTAATTAGCGAACCCACCGGATTCTTGAATCCAGAAGACAAACAAAGACAGAAATTTTTTGAAGACAAGCTGCGCGAACAACATCTGAGTGCAAAACAATTAATTAAAAAATTACCATCTACAGGAGAATTAGAAGCAGTAGCGCAAAAATTCCCCGATGCACCAATAGCACTCTCCTTACTGCATAGCATGGGTAAATTAAAGTGGATCGATCCTTTTAACTACAGTATCCATAAAGGCGCAAACAATAATAAGCAGCAATCAGATCCAACAAACCAGATGCATAAGTATTTGACAACAAAAAAATGTCGCTGGCAATTTTTATTAACCGCCTTCGGATTTGAAAAAGAAGCAGCGAATTTACGTTGCGGACATTGCGATAATTGTAAAAAGTAGTTAGTTGATAGTTGTTAGTTGATAGTTGATAGTTGATAGTTGATAGTTGATAGTTGTTAGTTGTTAGTTGATAGTTGATAGTTGTTAGTTGATAGTTGATAGTTGATAGTTGTGATACTAACTACTAACCACTAACCACTAACTACTAACAACTAACAACTAATTTAAAATTGCTGTAAAAACCGCAAGTCGCTGGCATAAACGCGGCGGATATCATCGAGTTGATGTAATACCATTGCAAAGCGCTCTACGCCGAAACCAGCGGCGAATCCGGTGTATACTTCTGGATCGTAACCTACAGCTTTCAAAACATTTGGATCTACCATACCGCAACCCATAACTTCTAACCAGCGTCCGTTCCACCTTAAATCAACTTCGGCTGAAGGTTCGGTGAATGGGAAATAACTGGCACGGAAGCGAATATCTTCTATTTCACCAAACATCGCTTCTAAAAACTCTTTGATAGTACCTTTGAGGTCGGTAAAAGTTAATCCTTCGTCAACTGCCAAAAGTTCGATTTGATGGAAAACTGCTGCGTGAGTTGCGTCTACATTATCTCTTCGGTAAACTCTTCCCGGTGCAATAATGCGAATTGGTGGTTCGCTTTCTTCCATGAATCGAATTTGCACGGAAGAAGTTTGAGTTCGCAGCAAATTGCCGTCGGGAAGATAAAACGTATCCTGCATATCGCGAGCCGGATGATCTGGAGGAGTATTTAAAGCCTCAAAATTATAATAATCGCTTTCCATTTCCGGTCCGGCAGCTACGGTATAACCCATACCCACAAAAATATCCAGAGTTCTGTCAATAACACCATTTAACGGGTGAATACGACCTTGGGGACGAAAAACCCCCGGCATCGTCACATCAATCGTTTCCGCTTCAATCTGGGCTTGGATTTTCGCAGTTTCCAAAGCCACACGCTGCTTATCTAAATTATTTTGTAAAGCTTCCTTAACAACATTGGCGATCGCACCAATTTTTGGTCGTTCTTCAGCGCTTAATTTACCCA
>ERZ1740052.547-NODE-547-length-12830-cov-3.822701_pt1 | contig 12830 bp, 8 predicted proteins | sample MGYA00581750_ERZ1740052 | MGnify/ENA primary metagenome ERZ1740052 (study PRJEB43018, sample SAMN04849743) | marine metagenome | isolation source: floating plastic debris | place: Pacific Ocean | collected 2008-08-30 | study: EMG produced TPA metagenomics assembly... | reverse complement strand
CTAGCGGCATTGTGATTAAGAATAGAGCCGTGGGGCGCACGGTTCTTGAAAATGCTTGTAGAGACGGTCTGACGGGGGCAGTGGCTAACGCCTGCGGCGACGCTTCGCGAACGGCTGCTGCCTAGTTAAGAGTCTGTGAAACAAGAATCTCCGACTATACCCGTAGGGTTAGGGGGAGAGCGTCAAGCGCACGTCAAACTCGCTTTCGGACTCAGCCGCCTTTATTAGCGCGGGCAGTGTAGCGCGATCGCCCACCTCATTCAAAAACCGACCTGCTCGCCACCTTACCAGCCCCGAAGCATCTTGCAACGCATCAACCATTGCCGCCATCGCCGAAGCATCGCCCAAGTCACTTAGCGCGTCGCCCACCGTTCTTCGCACAATCGGCGAACTATCGGCTCGCAAGGCTGCGCACAGTGGTCCCACCGCCTCAGACTTCTCACTGGCCCCTAGCAGCGCCGCCGCCCAGCGACGGATAGCGCTTCGTTCGTCTTTGAGTGCTATCACTACCGGGGTAAAGGTCTCGGAGTTTACTTCAATCTGTTGAATCGCTTTGAGACGGCGTTTCCAGTCTGACTGTTGAAGTTCTTCGAGCAATGTTTGTTGAAACTCTAAAGGTCGAGCCGCTTTTTGCGCATTGGCAGCAGATTCTTCTAATAAAGCGAGATCGCGATCGCTTGTCAAAATATCTAGCTCGTCTGCTACCTGCTGCGCAATTTCCGTCGGACTGCCAAACTGAGGCTGATAGGGCGACCAGATGCGCTCAGCCACATAATCTGCCCCCGTCGCCATAATCACCCGTTGAAGCGCTCGATTGAATCGATCGGGCAAGGCCACACGAGCCTGCTGGCCATCGGCAAGGGCTCGCACCTGCACCGGAATGCTACGAAGCCTCTGCACCGCTACCTCAACTTGACCGAAGTTCTGCTTTACAGCACCTGGTTCTGCAGTACCTTCTACTGACTTATCCGCCTGCAAACTATCGCTTAGTCCAGCGTCAGCATCTGCCGCAATGCCCATCAATGCGCCAGCAGCAGCCAAAATAGTTGACCAGTCCGCGCTGCCACGCCGCGTTAAGGTCACAAAATTGCCCATCCAAAAAACAGACTGCACCCCTTCTATAGCCAGCAGGTCCTGAAAGACTACGGGAACATCTACCACCTCATTTCCTACATTGAGCGTCACCGGCTTCGCGATCGCAGACGCATCCAAATTGAGCTTCATGCAGTTTGGGCTAGGCGTCGTCTCAATAGAGCGCAGCTTCATCATCAATCCTCGAAGGGTGTATGAAATATACCAAAGTGAAGAACGAGGCTTCATTAAGCCCCTAAACTGGTCTTGCCATTATTAGTGCCGCCCGATAGAGTAAACACTGAATTGACCATACGTACCTAAAGTATAGGCGGCTCACTCTGTGCAAATTACCCAGCGGAACATTGGTTTAACGGTGGATGATAGCCTGATGCGGCTGTATGTCGCTACGCCAGAACCGGCAGGTCAGTATCCTGGCATTCTGTTCTATTCAGATATTTACCAGTTAGGCGGTCCCATTACACGCCTAGCCGATCGCCTAGCAGGGTATGGCTATGTGGTAGCAGCGCCGGAGATTTTCCATCGGCTAGAGCCGATTGGGACGATCATTAAGCCAGACGAGCTAGGGAAACTGCGGGGAAACGATAACGCTAGGCGAAGTGAAATTGCCCACTACGATGCCGATGCTCAAGCCGTTTTAGAGTGGTTTCAGACTGAAGAAACCGTACTGTCTGAGCAGATAGCAGCCTTTGGTTTTTGCATTGGTGGACACCTCGCTTTTCGCGCTGCGCTTCAGGATTCGGTAAAGGCCGCAGTTTGTTGCTACCCCACAGGCATTCATAGTGGCAAGCTAGGCCGAGGCGTCGCTGATACGATTGAACGAGTTAGCGAACTGAATGCTGAAGTGCTCACAGTATTTGGTACTTTAGATCCTCACGTACCACCAGAAGGGCGGCAGAAGATTTTGCAGGCATTGAACAATGCTAATGTTGTTCACAAGACATTATTATACGAAGCTAATCACACGTTTATGAGAGATGATGGCTATCGTTATAATCCAGTTGCAACAGATGCAGCTTGGAAAGAAGGCATTGCATTCCTTAGTCGAGTGCTGGCTTAATTGACAGAGTCTCCCGCATCGAAGTAAAGGGGAGCATGTAAAGAACTGACCGGACACAAGCAAGCGTTCGGTGAGACTCGAATGCTTGCTTCATCTTCTGGTAGCAATTCTACAACTTCTCCGACTCTCTTTCACAACAACTGGAAGTCACGTCAGCATCGCCAGCTAGCACTATTGTCGCTGTACGGGAATTTGAATGTCACTGCGCTTCAGCGCATCGGGAATAAACGGCCCATCATAGAAGAAGCGTCTTGGTGGCCCCACCACGCTGTACTCAGGATGTGCCGCTAGCCAACCCTGCAACTGCTCAATGCCCTTTGTATAAATGTCGTAGTCGTAGCCTCCTCTTACGCCAAAGCTAACGACCGTCATCGGTGGTGTGTCTTCTACCTGTACGGCTTGCTCGACTTCTTTAGGCACGATGTCTAAACTTCGATAGAGGAAAGACACTGCGGTGTCTCCCTGAGACGCGGCACTAGCCTGAAGCGTCTCTGCTGGATATTGCGCCTCTACCGGGGCGGTCATTGAGATGCCATTGTCACTAATATGGCGAAACAAGGGTGAGAACCCTCTAGAAGAGGCCGACTCCAAATCTCCTTTGACCTGAACTGTCGCCGAGCGGTAAGCCGGATACTGTTTAACGTCTATTTTGCCATCAGTAGTTTGCGTTGTAAAGCCTTCTGGCAGTGGTGCAGAATCTGCACTTTACGCACCAAACAGCAGCGCGCCGTCTAGAACCACGCCCAATACCGCTAACCCTTGACTCCATTTCATCGCGACAAACCCGACACGTCTGCGCCTAGTCTAGCGATACCCGTCCTGCGCCTGCACAGCTTAAATTAAACGCACCGGAATACTCACAAAGCACATTACAAAAGTCTGCTACTACTACCGTGTCTTTAGTTTATGGTGATCGTGCTACGTACAGCATGGACGCATAGCGCGATCGCTGAATGCGGTTTGCCTATAGCCATATGTTTTATGAGCCTCTGAGTAGCTATTTGTGTTACTTCTTGAGTAGGCTCAAAAAGTAACATGAATAGCGTCGCCAAGAGCAAGAGCTGAGTTCTTGGCATGAGGACATATCAGAATCACAGACCATTCTGCTGCTCTCAATGTAATATTGACGTCAAAAGCGGATTGGAGTAAATTCCCGAGGTCTCCTATATCGTTCGGTTACGTATACTCTTAACTTTTGTCTATGGCTGTTTTAATCGATCAATCGCTCCCGAGTGCGGTTTCTAGACTGGCAGCCAAAGAAGCGAAGCGTGTTTGGACGTTTTTGACTAAGTTTCTGGAAAATCCGGCCCATCCAAGCTTGAGCTTGGAGCGAATTACGAAAACGAAAAACCAGAACCTTTGGTCGGCCAGAATTTCACAGGAACTAAGAGCTGTCATCTATAAAGACGGTGAAACTTGGACGGTTCTTCATGCTGATCATCATGATGCGGCTTATCACTGGGCAGAAACGAAGCAGATAGCACGGCATTCTAAAACAGGGGCACTACAAATTATTGCGTCACCTGAGGTCGTAGAGCAGCAGATTCAAAACTATGACCAGAGGTACGACTGGAGTAGTAACCCAACAGGTAGTCCTATCCAAGGGATCTTTGATGACCACAAAGACGAGTATTTGGTGAGCTTGGGCGTACCCGAAAATTGGATACCCACTCTGCGCAAGATAAAACTGGAAGAAGTACTGCTAGACGCCATTTTAGATTTGCCAGACGATGTAGGAGAGCGACTTCTATGTCTAGCCGCAGGTGAATTGGTGACACCACCTGTCTCAACTTCATCTGAGCAGCCACTGATAGATCGGCAAGATGTCAAACGCCGTTTCTTCGTCTTGAATGACAGTGACGATTTGCTGCGAATGCTGGAGGCTCCGTTAGAGACTTGGATTGCTTTTTTGCATCCTTCTCAAGAGCAGCTTGCTACTGGAGATTTTTCTGGCCCGGTGAAGGTAACTGGAAGTGCTGGTACGGGGAAAACCGTAGTAGCCATGCATAGAGCTAGGTATTTAGCTAGGCAGGGAAAGAAGGTGCTGCTGACAAGCTACGTGAAGACGCTCTGCGAAAATATTGAGCGTAACCTGGACTTGCTTTGCAGCGCTGAGGAAAAAGCGCTCATTACGGTTAGCACTGTTCACAAGCAAGCTCTCAGGTTGGCAACGAGTAAAGGGCAGAAGTTACAGCCAGTAGAGAAATCGTATATCAAGTCTCTTATTGAGGCTGCTCATTTTCCTAGCTGCCCGTTAGATCCGGTGATGCTGCTGACGGAATGGGAAACGGTGATTCAAGACCAGGGCATCGCTCGCTGGGAGGAGTACAGATGTGCGAATCGGGCAGGGAGAGGGTTCCCACTATCAGCTAAGGGCAGAGAGCAGATTTGGCCAATTTTTGAGCGGATGATTAAGACTCTGGAAGCTGAAGGTAAGGCGGAGTGGTCAAGTATTTGTCGGCAGGCTAGGGAGTTTGTGGTTTCAGGCGTCGTTGAAAGTCCTTTTGATTCGGTAGTTGTTGATGAACTCCAGGACTTGCGGCCTCAGGAGATTCAGTTATTAGCAGCGCTAGCTGGCGAGGGTCGCAATGCTCTGATGCTGGTAGGCGATGGTGGACAGCGAATCTATGGCAGTCGATTTAGTCTAAAAGGGTTAGGTGTGAATGTGCAGGGGCGATCGCACATTCTCCGAATCAATTACCGCACGACAGAGCAGATCAGACGTTTTGCCGACAAGCTCATTGGCGATAGCGGCGACGATTTGGATTGTGGCTTAGAGAAGCGGAAGTGAACGGTGAGCTTGCTTAAGGGGCCGCAGCCAATGCTACATGCGGCGAAAACACCTGCACAGCAATGGAAGTATGTGGCGGGCGAAATTAAGCGGATGAAGAAGGAGGGGCTTGATTTAGCTGAAATGGCCATCTTTAGCCGAACTAATGCCGACTTGCAAACTATTCAGGCAGCGCTGATACGCAATAAAGTCAAGAGTCAAGTCATTACACGCGAAGGGGCTAGCGGTGAGGGCGTACGGCTAGGGACGCTGCACCGGGCAAAGGGGTTAGAGTTTAAGACGGTGTTTGTGGTGAACGTATCCGATGAGCAGGTGCCACAGCGATCGCTTCTACAAGACGTGCAAGATAAGCAGCTACGCTCGGATCTGCTAGACCGGGAGCGACAGCTGTTATACGTAGGACTAACGCGGGCGAGGGACGAGGCTGTTTTGACTTGGGTAGGATATCCGAGTCGGTTTCTAGAGGATATCTTGTCTGACCCGGAACTAGAAGCGCTAGAAGACGCAGCGGAGAAGTAGAAAACGATGACAAACGCAGCTAGCGAGATATTGCAAGAAACATCAACGACCGAGTTCCTAGTGCCAGGACGATTGGCTAGAGTGCGATCGCGTCAGTACCTAATTGAAGAAGTCATTCTGCCGACGGATGAGAAAGGAGATACGCAGGTGCGTCTTTCTTGTGTTGACGATGCTGCTCAAGGCGAGTCGCTAGAGGTGTTTTGGGAACGAGAGATTGATGCCAAGCTGATTGGTGCTGCGACTTGGGATACGGTCGTGAGTCAGGGCTTTGACAATCCGCGCTATTTCTCAGCTTATTTCCATACGCTGCGCTGGAACTGCGTAACTTCGACTGACCCCAGGTTATTTCAAGCGCCCTATCGAGCTGGAATTGAGGTGAATGCCTATCAGCTAGAGCCGTTGCGAAAGGCGTTGCGGATGCCGAGAGTGAACTTATTTATTGCTGATGATGTAGTGCTTGGCAAGACGATTGAAGCAGGCTTAATTCTTCGAGAAATGCTGCTGCGTCAAAAGATTAAGCGTGTCGTCATTTCTGCTCCGCCCTCAGTTGTACAGCAGTGGAAGGAGGAAATGGAGAGCCGCTTTGGTCTCACCTTTACTATCTATGACCGAGCTTATGTGGCGGCAATGCGGCGATCACGTGGCTATGGCATCAACCCTTGGACAACGCACAACAGATTTATTATCTCTCATGCTCTGCTACGAAATGAGACCTACGCAGCCCCTTTACGAGATTGGTTGGGAGAGTTCTCTGTAGGTTCGATGTTTATTCTAGATGAGGCTCATAACGCAGCGCCTGCGAGTAGCTCTAAGTATGCGGTAGATTCTCAACTCACTAAAACAGTGCGAGAGCTAGCGCCTCGGTTTGAGCATCGGCTGTTTTTGTCGGCGACGCCACATAACGGGCACTCAAATAGTTTTGCGGCGCTGCTAGAGATTTTAGATCCGCAGCGGTTCTGTCGGGGGGTACCGGTGCGCAGTAAGGCGCTGCTAGATGCTTTAATGGTTCGGCGGGTGAAGCAGGTCTTGCGAGAGATTAAAAACGGAGATTTTCCAGAGCGGCAGGTGATTGCGCTGCGAGTGGACGGATTGCCGGAGGATGCACCAGAGCTAGTTTTATCGCAGCTATTACAGCAGTACAGAGACTGTCGAGAAGAGCGACTGAAGGAGGCAACGAAGTCTTCTAGAGCAGCGGCGATGCTGGTAATTACGTCTTTGCAGAAGCGGCTACTATCTTCGATTGAGGCGTTTTCTCGAACCTTGAATGTGCATCGCAAGTCGGTGGAGAAGCTAGCTAAAGAAGCGGACAATGCATCTGCTCAGCTTATTGGTGAGATGAACTTATCTCTACTAGAAGAAGCACCTGGAAATGATGATGAGCGAGCTGATTTAGATGAGGCGGATGTAGAGCTAGAAGAAGAAAATCAGATGGCGATCGCTACTCGTACTTTTGGGAGTGGGGTTACTGAGAAAGAGCTAGCGCTGTTGGAGCGGATGAGCGAGATAGCCGCAAGCGCTCGCTATCTTCCCGATGGACGCATTGAACGACTAGCGGCATGGTTAAAAGAAAATTTATGTCCGCAGCTTGGCGAAAAAGGCGCACAGTGGAATGAGCAGCGAGTTCTGATTTTTACGGAGTATACGGATACTAAGCGGTACTTAGAGCAGCAGTTGGGGGCAATTATTGCAGAGTCCGATCGGGCGCAAAGAAGAATTGAGACGTTCCACGGCGGTATTGGCGATGAGCGGCGCGAGCAAATCAAGGCTGCGTTTAATACTGATCCGAAGGCCCTCCCGCTGCGAATTCTAATTGCGACAGATGTGGCCAGGGAGGGGGTGAATTTGCAAAATTACTGTGCGAATTTGTTTCATTTCGACGTGCCTTGGAATCCGAGCCGGATGGAGCAGCGGAATGGACGAATTGACCGGAAGCTGCAAAGGGCTGATATGGTGCGCTGCTATTACTTTGTGTATCCGCAGCGAGCCGAAGATCGAGTATTAGATGTGCTGGTGCAAAAGACAAAGCGAATTCAAGAAGAGTTGGGTAGTCTATCGCCTGTGGTTGAAAAGAATGTTTCTAAGCTGCTAAAGCAGGGCATTCGCGCTGATGAAGAAGATGCACTAACGAGAGCTATTGACGAGTCTGATACAACAGATGCTGAATCGGTAGAAAAAGGAAAAGTCATCAGTGAGGAGCTAGAAGCTATTAGAGATAGGCGACAGGGGTTATTAGACCAAGAGAAGCAACTGCAAAATATTTTGGCTGCGTCTGATAAGTGGCTAGGCTTTGACCATCGACACTTCCGAGATGCAATTTCGGCATCGTTGGAGGTCTTAGGTGCGAAGCCGCTGACACCGATTTCTGAGGAGGCTTGGAATAATACAGACGAGGCGCAGTGGGAGATTCCAGCTTTGGATGAAAAACTAGGAACCGATCCGACCTGGGCGGCGACGCTAGATACGCTGCGATCGCCTAGAAAGCGTGGTCAAAAGTTATGGGAATGGCGCAACGAGTCGCCGATTTTGCCGGTCATTTTTCGCGACTCGGGCTCGCTAGATTCGCAGTCGGTGCATTTACACTTAGAGCAGCGGCTAGTACAGCGGTTGCTGGGTCGGTTTTTGTCTCAGGGGTTCGTTCATGACGATCTAACGCGGGCCTGTGTGTGCCTCACCGATACGGCCATTCCAAGGGTAATTATGTTGGGACGGCTATCGCTATATGGACAGGGCGCGGCGCGGCTGCATGACGAGATTGTTCCGGTAGTGGCTAGGTGGAAAGATCCGGAGGACAGAGACGGTTTGCAGGTGCTAGGCGATCGCACCACCAGAGAAGTGCTGCAAACCCTAGAAGATTCACTGGCTAATCCTCGTTTGCAAGAAGTGCCAGATCTAGCAAGGCAGCGGTTGCAGGCGAGTGCGCCGCAGGATGTGGCTGATTTGAGTGAGCATTTAGATGAGTTGGTGCAAAGGCTAATTGAGGCGGCTGAGGCGAAGCTGGTGGAAAGGGGCGATAGGGAGGCGAAGGAAATGAAGACGCTGCTGGAGGCGCAGCGCGATCGCATCCGCAGGCGACAGCGGGAGACGGATCGCGACGCTACGCAGCTGACCTTAGATTTCGCGGTAGCGGAGAAGCGGCAGTTAGATTCAGACAGGCGGCACTGGGAACACCGGCTGGAGATGTTAGAGGCGGAAATTGAGACAGAGCCTGCGCGGATTGAGGAGGGGTATCGGGTGAAGGCTTCGCGAGTAGAACCAGTAGGGCTGGTGTATTTGTGGCCCGTAACGGGATAGGCTAAAACACTAAAAATGATTGATCTGACTGACTCATCATAACTATGGCGCAAGACTACGATCAGTATCTGCATAAGGAATGGCTGGGGTTGCTTCAGCCAGAAGGGTTGGTAGTATCGCCGCCTGCCTTGGTAGATGCGCAAGCGTTTATCGATAAGGCGAAGGCGCTGACGCTTCAGCCAGTGTTGCAGTCAATCACCGAGCCGGTACTGCCTAGCGGAAAGGTACAGACTTGTGTACGGCAGTTTGAAACGTTTGCTCAGCAGATTTTGGAGTGGGAGCCAGAAGATTTTGAAGAACAGGCTCAGTTGCCCGAATCTCTGGCCGTGCCGTTGCCAGATTATGGTGAAATACTGCGACCAGACTATGCGGTAGTCGATCCAGACAGTGATGGCTGGTTGCTGCTGGTACAGTGTGTGCCTTTGGCAGCAGATTTAGATGGTGAAGACAGAGAAGAGACTAGGTGGAAGGCAACGTATCAGCAGAAGTTTGAGCGGCTGCTGAAGGGCACGGGGGTGCCTATCGGGGTGCTGTGGAATGGGACGAGTTTGCGGCTAGTGTATGCGCCCAGCGGCGAATCGAGCGGGCATGTGACGTTTCCGATTGAGGCGATGACGGAGGTGCCGGGTCGAACGATTCTAGGTGCGCTAGAGATGTTGCTGGGGGCAGATCGGCTGTTTAATGCGCCGACGGGTAAGACGCTGCCGAGGCTATTGGAGACGAGCCGCAATTATCAGGCGAATGTTTCGACGCAATTAGCAGAGCAGGTGCTGGATGCGCTGTGGGAGCTGCTGCGCGGCTTCCAGGCTGCGGACGTGCAGCGAGATGATGGGAGTGCGTTGGCGGAGCCTTTTCCTCAGAAAATCACAAATAGTTTGCAATTGCAGCAACTTGCAAAGGACGATCCGCAGCATATTTATGGTGGGCTATTGACGACGTTGATGCGGCTAGTGTTTTTGCTATATGCAGAAGATCGCGGACTGATGCCAGATGATTCTGTGTATCAAGGCAATTATTCGGTGTCTGGCTTGTATGAAAAGCTGCGAGCGGATGTCGGTATCTATCCAGACACGATGGATCAGCGGTATGGGGCCTGGGCCTGGTTAACTAGCTTGTTTCGGCTGGTATATGACGGGGGCGGAGCGACTGAGACGTATTTGCCCGCGCGGCATGGGCAGCTGTTCGATCCGACAGAATATCCATTCTTAGAAGGCCGAATGGAAGGGCAAGACGGAGAGATTCCTCGGGTGTCGGATGGGGTGGGCTATCGGATGCTGAATAATCTGCTGATTTTAGACGGTGAGCGGTTGAGCTACCGAACACTGGCGGTGCAGGAGATTGGCTCGGTGTATGAGGCAATTATGGGCTATGAGGTGGAGATTGCCACAGAGCGCTCGATTGCGGTGAGTCCGAAGGATGTGGTGATCGGGCTGGAGATGCTGCTGGCGGCGAAGCCCGCTGACAGAGCGAAGGTGCTGAAGACGGAGGGTGAGCTGAAGCTGAGCGGTAAGGCTCTGACGGCGTTGAAGAAGGCGGAAACAGTGGATGAGCTGTTGGCGGCGCTGGAGCGGCGAGTGTCGGAGCGGACGCGGCAGGTGTTGATGCCGGGGTCGCTATATTTGCAGCCAGGGGAGGAGCGGCGGCGAACGGGGGCGCACTATACGCCGAAGAAGCTGACGCAGCCGGGTGTGGAGACGACGTTGCAGCCGGTGCTGGCGCAGTTAGGTGAAAATCCAACGGCGGAACAGTTGCTAGACCTTAAGGTGTGTGATTTGGCCATGGGATCGGCGGCATTTTTGGTAGAGGTCTGTCAGCAGCTGGCGGATGAGGTGGTGAAGGCTTGGGATTTTCATGGTAGTCCGGCGGATTTGCCAGATGTGATTGAGCCGGTGGAGTATGCGCGGCGGCTGGTGGCGCAGCGGTGCGTGTATGGGGTCGATAAGAATCCGTTTGCGGTGAATTTGGCGAAGCTGTCGCTGTGGCTGGTAACGCTGGCGAAAGATTTGCCGTTTACGTTTGTAGACCATGCGCTGAAGTGTGGTGATTCGCTAGTGGGTGTACATAGACGGCAAGTAAATACGTTTATGGCCTCTAGTGACCTCAGCGATGCACCGCTGATGAAGGAGTGGACAGAGCAGTTAGAGAAATCTAAGTTCTATCGAAAGCTGATTGCTTTTGCTCAGGATGATTCGGATGAGGCAATTGATGAAAAGCAGTTGAATTTAGGTAGGGCAGAATCGGAAACGACCGACAGTAGAATTTTGAGTGACGTGGTGGTTGCAGAGTTTTTTCTGGCTAATCGGAAGGAGTCAGACGATGTTGGCGATCGCAAGCTAATGAGTGATGCGGTGCTAGCCACGTTCTTAAAAACGCTGACTAAGAAAAAAAGAGCCACCAAAAGACTGACAGAAGAGCTGGCGAACAAAATCAATCTATGGCGTTCTGGAATACTGGATCGAAGTGAGATAGAGGCGATCTCAAGCATTCCTGAAAACTTTACTCAGTCAGTACCGCCCTTTCACTGGGAAATCTGGTTTCCAGAGGTATTCGATAGAGAAAATCCTGGTTTTGATGCCATCGAAGGCAATCCACCATTTGCCGGGAAAAACACTTTGATTAATGCGAACCCAGCAGGCTACTTGCAGTGGCTTAAAGAAGTGCATCCTGAGTCTCATGGTAATGCTGACTTGGTTGCGCATTTTTTCAGGCGCTCCTTTGATTTGCTTCGTGAGGGCGGCAGCTTCGGCTTAATTGCGACCAACACAATTGCGCAGGGCGATACGCGCAGTACGGGCTTACGGTTTATCTGCCAGAATGGAGGGATGATTTATAATGCGACGCGGCGGTATAAGTGGCCAGGGCTAGCGGCGGTGGTGGTGAGTGTGGTGCATGTGTTTAAGCTGATAGATGGAAAGGAGGGTTGAATAGTGGTTGTTTTGACGGCAACGTATCGAAACGGAGTCATTGAGCTTCAAGAGCCTTTGCCTGCGGAGTTCGAGGGGCAGCAAATTCAAATACAGGTAGAGAAGCTAGCCCCAACGAACGAAGCAGAAACAGACCCGAAGAAACCGCGTCGGCAGGCAGGTAGCTGGGAAGGAAAGATTTGGATGTCTCCCGACTTTGACAAACCTTTAGAAGGATTTGAAGCATATATTCCATGAGGGCGATCATTGATACGCATATTCATCACAACGATCCCTTTGATCGGCCAATTATCTCTCAGACATTAGTTGGAAAAGTAGGGTCGGTGAGCGTAGATGAGATCTTTGATCAATATGATGTGAGTCTAGTTAGATACTTGCGATGACCTATCAGCCTGAAGTTGTTTTAGATGGACAGCCCGTAGAGAAAATTACAGCTTTTTTGTTTCCGAAGGGGGGAAACGAGAATCCGAAGACGCTGCTGGCGAATGCGGATAAAAGCTTTAACGGAAGCAAGATTTACGGACAGGGCTTTACTTTTGATGACAACGATTTGGAAGGAACGCCGATTGCTGAGATGGAGAGGCTGGTTGGGTCGAATCCGAAGAACAAGGAGCAGATTTTTCCTTATATCGGCGGGTCGGAGGTTAATAGTAACCCGACGCACGCGCATCATCGATATGTGATCAATTTTGGTGAGATGAGTGAGGCTGAGGCGAGGCAATGGCCAGATTTGATGGCGATTGTTGAGGAGAAGGTAAAGCCTGCAAGACTGGCGCAAAAGCGAGAGATTAGGGCGCGATATTGGTGGCGGTTTGGTGAGACTACGCCTGCTTTGTTTAGAGCGATTGCAACTTGTGATCGCGTATTGGCTATTCCTGAAGTAACAGCTCAGATAGCATTTACATTCATGCCTGCTGACTGTGTATTTGCTCACACGCTCAAAGTGATTGCTGTTGAAAGGTTTTCAGCTTACGCTATCCTGCAATCTCGTATCCATGAAATCTGGGCGAGCTTCTTTGGCTCGTCCCTTGGAAGTACTTTGCGCTACACCTCCTCCGACTGCTTTGAAACCTTCCCCTTTCCCCCAAACTGGCAAACCTCCCCCACCCTCGAAGCCATCGGCCAAATCTACTACGACACCCGTGCCGCCCTC
>ERZ1740052.546-NODE-546-length-12847-cov-4.517824_pt1 | contig 12847 bp, 7 predicted proteins | sample MGYA00581750_ERZ1740052 | MGnify/ENA primary metagenome ERZ1740052 (study PRJEB43018, sample SAMN04849743) | marine metagenome | isolation source: floating plastic debris | place: Pacific Ocean | collected 2008-08-30 | study: EMG produced TPA metagenomics assembly... | reverse complement strand
AGCAACCACTGTACTGATGACGGTTGCATATGTACTCGGCCGACCGATGCCCTCTTTCTCCAAAGTTTTTACCAAGGAAGCTTCGGTATAGCGTGCTGGCGGCTGGGTTTCGTGACCAATGGCATCGAGCCCAGCGCAGTCTAAGGCATCGCCTTTTTTCACGGCAGGCAGCACAACTTCTTGATTCTCGATAGCCGCGTCGGGATTGTCTGAGCCCTCGACGTAGGCGCGGAAAAAACCAGGAAAGTCGATGCGCTTACCAGTGGCCTTAAAGATCGCGTCATCCACTTCTATTTGCATGGTGATGTTAGTTTGCCGCGCTTCGGCCATTTGGGTGGCGACAGTACGCTTCCAAATCAGGTCGTAAAGCTTCAGCTCGCGCTCTTTTAGCGGAGTATCTTGAGGCGTGCGAAAAACTTCGCCAGAAGGACGGATAGCCTCGTGAGCTTCCTGCGCACCTTTGCTCTTGGTAGAAAACTGGCGGGGTTTTGGACTGAGGTAATCTTTGCCATATTTATTTTCTACACAGCTACGGGCAGCGGCGATCGCCTGCTTACTCAAGCTGGTCGAATCCGTACGCATATAGGTAATAAAACCCTTCTCGTACAAGCCTTGAGCCGTTCGCATTGTATCGCGAGCCGAAAGACCCAACTTACGATTTGCCTCTTGCTGCAATGTAGTCGTCGTAAAGGGAGGCGCTGGCTTACGCGTATTGGGCCGCGCATCTAGGCTTGATACGGTCCAAGCACTGCTTTCTAGTCGGGTACGTAGAACCGTAGCTTCATCTTCGTTGAGCAATAGAACATTACGTCCTACTTTCACTTTGCCTGTCGACTCATCAAAGTCACTGCCGTTAGCAACACGAGTGCCCCCCACCGAAACCAACTTGGCATCAAACGGATTACTTTTGCCCTTGAGCAAAGCAGCCTTAAGATCCCAGTAAGAACCGCGACGGAAGGCTCTTCTAGCACGCTCACGTTCTACTAGTAGACGCACAGAAACAGACTGCACACGACCAGCCGAGAGACCAAAAGCGATTTTCTTCCAAAGCAGTGGAGAAACCGTATAGCCGACCAACCGATCTAAGATGCGGCGTGTTTCCTGCGCGTGTACAAGCTTGTCATCAATCGTGCGGCAGTTAGAGAGAGCAGCCTGAATCGCCTCTTTCGTAAATTCGTGGAACACCATGCGCTTAGTGGGCACTTTCGGCTTCAGCACCTGAAGCAAGTGCCAGCTAATGCTTTCACCCTCGCGGTCTTCGTCAGTCGCCAGAATCAGTTCGTCAGCACCTTTAAGCGCATCTTTAAGCGTCTTAACGACCTTCTTCTTATCCGCAGGAACGATGTACAGCGGTTCAAAGTCAGCATCGGTGATAACCCCAATTTGAGCCCACTTTTCTTTTTTCTCCTTCGCCGGAATTTCTTTGGCCGACTTGGGCAAATCACGCACGTGCCCCATCGACGCCTCTACCTTGTAGCCTTTTGGCAAGTAGTTGCGAATGGTTTTTGCTTTGGTGGGGGACTCAACAATAACAAGCGTAGACATACGACCTATGCGTTCTCAACTGAGGTGGACGGGCGGCAACTATAGGGAAGAAGCCCCAGAAAATATTTGGCGAAACGCCTTATCAAACGGCCTGATCAAATACGGGTGATTCAGCTGGCTAAAGCATTCCCAAAAGCTCATCGCGGGAGGTCACATGATTAAAGCCACCTCTATATATAGCGATAGATCAAAATGGTTCGATCCGTCTACCCTGACTTTTTCGCTTTCCTTTCTCACCTTGCTAACTTTTCGCTTCAGCGGGCACCTTTCGGGGCCGTTTTGACAGGCTTGACTTAGCTTTTGGGCTCTCTTTTGATCATCGACATATTTTTCTTTGTAACGCTACTACACAAAGTCTGTCTATTAAATTTTTAGCGTAATCACCGAATAGAGCGCCTCACTTAGTAACTGTAACCCCAATAAATACTTGGCGTTGGTCGCACAATATTCCTTGTGAAAAATATTTTTGATATCTGTAGGCCGTGATATTTCTACAAAGGTTTCTGCAAAGAACTGCTAGAAAAAAACAGCTGCTGCAATTCCTCCGCAAGCAGTATTTCTACAAAAAACTTGGACTAGGAGTAGGGTAATCGGAAAATCCAAGGTAAGATTTCAAGTGGAAAACGTTATCTGGCCAATTTGCTGGGCCGTACTCGATGGACTTTGCCAATATTGCCGCTCAGCTAAATGCAGGCATCATCCTGCCAGAAGGAATCGTGATAGTCACGATCATGGCAGTTATCGTGACAGATATTATTGGGGGACGCAGCGTTACCAAGTGGATTCCCTATCTAGCAATTTCTGGCTTACTCGCAGCCGTTGTCGACCTTTATTTTCAGTGGGGCGCAGCCGAACCCATCGCCTTTTTAGGCAGCTTCAATGGCGATGATCTCAGCATTGTGTTTAGAGGCATTATAGCCCTCGCAGCTGCTGTCTCAATCCCGATGTGTATTCGCTACGTAGAGCGCGCAGGAACCGCACTAGCTGAGTTCTTGGCCATTCTGATGACAGCAACACTAGGCGGTATGCTGCTCTCCGGAGCCGATGAGCTGGTCACAGTATTTGTTTCACTAGAAACACTCAGTATTTCGTCTTACCTGCTTACGGGCTACATGAAGCGCGATCCCCGCTCGAATGAGGCGGCGCTGAAGTATTTGCTGATTGGTGCGGCGAGTGCGGCAATCTTTTTGTACGGGATGTCTTTACTGTATGGATTGTCGGGCGGTGAAACAAATTTGAGCGCGATCGCAGATCAACTCGCTCTCAACAACGAAGAAGCCCCTATCGGCCTCATCATCGCTCTCGTATTCGTCATCGCTGGTATCGCTTTCAAGGTCGCAGCCGTGCCCTTCCACCAGTGGACTCCCGACGTTTACGAAGGTTCTCCTACCCCGGTTGTTGCCTTTCTCTCAGTAGGCTCCAAAACCGCTGGCTTCGCCCTCGCCATTCGCCTACTGCTCACCGCGTTTCCCATGGTGGCTGAACAGTGGCGCTTTGTATTCGCGGCGCTTGCCATCCTCAGTATGATTCTGGGTAACGTCGTCGCCCTCGCCCAAACCAGCATGAAGCGTCTGCTGGCCTATTCTTCTATTGGCCAGGCTGGCATTATCATGATTGGCTTCATCATCGGTACCGATGCAGGCTACTCCAGCGTTATCTTTTATCTTTTCATCTACCTCTTCATGAACCTAGGTGCGTTCACCTGCGTGATTTTGTTCACGCTGCGCACAAGAACCGACCAAATTAGCGCCTACAGCGGCCTCTATCAAAAAGACCCTCTACTCACGCTTTGCCTGAGTATCTGTCTTCTGTCCTTGGGCGGTATTCCACCCCTATCTGGATTCTTCGGCAAAATCTACGTCTTCTGGGCGGGTTGGCAGGCTGGGGCTTACACCCTGGTACTCGTCGGGCTTATTACCAGCGTCATCTCCATCTACTACTACATTCGTGTTGTGAAGATGATGGTCGTCAAAGAACCACAGGAAATGTCTGACGCAGTGAAAGCTTACGCCGATAACGACTGGTCATTGCCCGGTATGCGGCCTTTGCAAGGCAGCTTAGTACTAGCAGTTGTGGTGACAGCGCTATCAGGTGTGTTAGCCAATCCGCTGCTAACCTTGGCCAATAGCTCAGTAGCTCGTACGCCTCTACTACAGCGCTCTGTACTCGCTCGCTCCGCCGAATTGGCCGCTGCCAAGAAGGCTCCCCTCGCTTTACAATCAGCGGCTCGCTCATCAGTCCAGGTCGCTGAAGTGGTCCCCACCGTAGACTAAGTGCCTCACAACTAGGCCTCACAGTAGCAACCTATGTCAGTCTCCGTCACTGGCTAGGTCACGCCATTAGCGCATAATCCAATTCATCCTGATGGCTACGCTGCTTAGCAAGGATATTTTTTACGTGCTTTTTCACAGTGTCAACGCTAATCCACAGTGCTGTAGAGATTTCTTTGTAGGCAAGGCCGCGCAACCGCATCTGCCAGATCTCTGTCTCTCTCTCGGTGAGGCTATAGAGCGCTGCGTCAGAAAGTGCCTTGTTGCGAATGCTCTGCTGGCGGTCTTCTAGCACGATGAGTAGTGAAGACGCTTGACCGATGCTGATATTTTGCACGCGAATGCGAACCGGGCCGATCTTCGGCAAAATAATGTCGGCATCAATGCCAATTTTATTGAAGGAAAGAACGTCCTTATTTTTTAGGGCAGATTGGCAAACGTGCCAGATTTCAGTAGGCAGCTGATTTTCGTCATCTTCTATAGAGTTGCAGAGCGAGCTGCAAATACGCTCAGCGGGCAGATTAATTTGCTGAATTTCGCCCGTCTGGCTAGCAATGATGAATCCATCCTGCAAATTGCCTAGAACAGCGCGAAGAATTCCAATATGGCCCGCAGGTTGAGGCTCAGTAGGCCGAGAAGAGCCTTTAGACGGGTCTTTGGACCGGTCCTTAAACCGAGCTTTAAACTGAGCATTTGTAGGATTTGTATTGCTGACAACGGATAAAGAGGCTGCTTTGGGGAGAGCAGTTTTCATTTTTAAGCGTCCTTGTAAGGTCCAGAAACATGCTGTATGTGGACCTATCAGGCGCATATCGGTAAGTTCTGCACAAATACCGATATGTAAGGTTTCTCTTAACGTTTCTCTTAACGTTGCTCGGTGCTGCCGCTCAATATTTGCCGCGCTGTAAGGTTATAGCTCAGTTATTGCGCCACACCTCCAGTAGCGCAGTAGCTCTTTCCATACCGGTATTGTCGTCTTGTCTTTCGTAAAGGCGGCGCGACTGTTCTAGCGTTTCTATAGCAGCGCGGTTGTTCCCCTGCCCCCAAAGCGCGAGGCTTAAGTTATAGCGAACGCCTGCATCATCAGGAAAGGTTCGAATTAGCTGCCGATAAGCCAATACAGCGCGCAGGTACTGTTCCCTTTGCAGCAAAATTTCTCCCAGCGCGGCTTGGGCAGGTGAAAGCGATGGATTGGCTTCCACAGCTTGCTCAAAATGATTGAGCGCAGCGGTAACCTCACCTCGTTTTTGCAGAATTGCCCCAAGTTGGTATTGTGCTTCAGCGTCATCAGGGTTAAGGTCTACAGCTCGCTGCAAAGAATTAAAAGCGCGAGACTCGTTGCCCATCTCCAGCCAAATCTTGGCAAGATTTGCATGGACACTGCTGCGATTGCTATCGAGAGAACGCGCGCGTTCTAGAGGCCGAATAGCCGCATCGAAGTTGTCTTGTGCGAGGTAAAGCATACCAATAGCCTCGTGCGCTTGCGCATTGTTTGGCGCTATGCGGACGGCCCGCTCGTAGGCAGTGCGAGCGTCGTCGTAGTTTTCCAAGCGAAGCAAAGAACCCCCTAGACCAATAAAAGCATCCGCCTCGCGAGGAGAAATATCTAGCAAATTGCGATAGGCATTGGCCGCTTGATCGTAGCGCTCGTTCATGAATAGGCTGTGAGCCAAACCATAACGAAAAGACAAATTGCGGGGTGCCCGGTCAAGAGCCTGGCGATAAAATTCGGCGGCGGCTTCAAAGTTACCCTGCATGACCTGTACAACGGCAAAGCCGGAGAAGAACCGGGGGTTAGCACGGTCGACCTGAGTGGCCTGCTGGTAAAGTGCGATCGCGCCTGCATAGTCACCCGAATTAATCCGCCTTTGAGCATCACCCAATAGCTGCGACAGTCGCTCAACTTGAGCATCCGTCAAATTATCGCTCATTTGCTTACTGCGATGATCTGCGAGCGATGACTGCACCGCTAGAGACACCGTTAAAGCGGTAGGTAACCGCTCAGCAACGATTTCGGCGGCGACAGGTCTTACCGGAATCAAAGTCGCACTTCCTGCTAACCCAGCTACAGCGAAAACTAATAGCTGGCGCGCTGTTAATTTGTACGGCATAAACATGTGCAGATAGTCCATGGACTATCCCCTCCTAAATACTGAAACTAAAAATTCAAAGCAAGCCGCTAAAACATTAGCGGGCTCACATAGAAGTAATAATGAAAAGCACTGGCAACATGCCATCTTATTAAGGACTGATCTCAAGCAGTCACCGACAATGATTAGTCGATGTAACTGCTGAGAAATTAACTGCGTTTGGGTTGACTCATGATTCTATCAACAACTGACTCACTTCAAGGAGAGAATATCCAGAACTATCTAGGTATTGTCACGGCTGAAGTCGTATATGGCAGTAACGCCTTACGAGACTTTTTTGCGGGCATCCGGGACGTTTTGGGTGGACGAACGGGCGCATACGAGCGCGTTTTTGAAAAAGGTCAAAAAGATGCACTCAAAGAACTAGAAGCTAGAGCCAAACGGTTAGGAGCTGACGCGGTGATTGGTGTTCACATCAAAACAGACACCATCAATATAGATGAGCACGGCGTACTGATGCTGATCACCGCTACAGGAACGGCCGTCAAACTATAAACCAAGTCGACCGAGAGAGCCAGAGCGCCGGCAGAGCCCTGCTAGAACATTGTGAAGATCCCCTACTGCCGATGAAATACAACAGAGAAGTTGTTAGCAGGCATAGGCACAATTTGGCTAAGCTCTAAGCTGTGCTGCTGCGCGGTTTCGCACACAGTTTCCATATCCCGAATCCCCCACTGCGGGTTGCGGCTTTTTAGCATCTCATCAAAAGCTTCATTGCTAGGCGCAGTATGCTCACCCTTTTGCTTGTAGGGTCCGTACAAATACAACACACCGCCCTTTGGCAATACGCGTTCAGCGCCAGCCATTAGCTGCAAGCAGCTCTCCCAAGGCGAAATATGAATCATATTGACACTGACGATAGCAGTAACAGCAGGCGCAGCTAGATGTTCAGGTTGACGCTCGACAGGCCAGGGGGAAACATTCACATCAAGTGTTATGGGCTTGCGTAAGTTTGGCGCTGGCAAGGCAGCTGCCCAAGCTTGAATACTGTCAATCAGTAGGGGGTGCATTTCACTGGGCTGCCAAGATAAATGGCTCAGCCTTGGAGCCATAAATGTAGCGTGCTCGCCCGTCCCACTCGCAATCTCTAGCACCGTGCCACTGGTGGGCAACACCTTTTTCAATACCGCTAAAATAGGTTCCCGATTTCGCTCAGTGGCAGATGCATACTGACGAGCATCTGGATGAATATTGTGCCGAGCAACTGACAAAGCATCCGACTCTGTATCTGATTTATCTATAGGCATTGTTGGTAACCCTTAATGACTGCGTTCCTAGCTGTTATTTTCAGCATAAATAATTGTCCTGCAGAAGCGCTTTTGGGCATCCTACATCAGTGGCCTTTCTAGGGCTTGCTGCAGTCATCCTACAAGCCGCTGCTATTTCCATGCGAATTTTTCGTAAGAAGCTCATCCGCTTCCTCGCCTGCACCTGTATCAAAAGTGGCATCGCATTCATTGCTCTAATTGGTGTGACTCAGCAAGCAATGGGGCAAGTAACGCCCAACGAAGGCACAACTGGAACTGAGGTCACGCTCACCGATACAGAGAGTACGACAAACATCGATATTACGGGTGGTCGACAGTCAGGCGACGGCGCAAACCTCTTTCACAACTTTGAACAGTTTGATATTGACGCTGGGCAATCTGCCCGTTTTATCACGACCCCCGATGTTCAAAATGTCTTGAGCATTATTACGGGTGGTCCTTCTACCATTGATGGCCTCCTACAGGTTCTAGGATCTCAAGCCGATCTGTATTTGATCAATTCAGCTGGGATTTTGTTTGGGCCCAACGCACAGCTGAACTTGCCCGGGAGCCTAAGCGCAACAACAGCCACAGGAATTGGCTTCGACGAGCAGTGGCTGAGCACGCTAGAAAATTCTTTGCAGCCAAGTGACTACAGCAGGTTCGTCGGGGATCCAACGGCATTTGATTTTTCTGGTGTGTCCGTAAATATTGGCGCAGTGTTTAATTTAGTAGATCTGACTCTAGGGACCGGTCAGTCTTTATCACTCATAGGCGGAACAGTGGTAAACACGGGAGCAATCGTAGCGCCGGGTGGAAAAATTACGCTGACAGCGGTAGAAGGAACTCAGCTAGTCCGTATTGGTCAGGGCGCCCAACTTCTGTCTTTAGAGGTATCTCCTACAGCGGCAGCTCGAAATAGCCATTTGGGCCTTGGTGCCCCCTCGGCGGCACCAACACTGAGTGAGCTGCTCACAGGCGGCTCTATTCAGGCTGTCGATACGCTAATAGAAAATGCTGACGGTACAGTGAGCCTAGTGAGTACCGGAACGGTGATTCGTGAACAGAGCGGGACCGCTGTTATCTCGGGCCAGCTCTCTACAGAAGGAGAGTTCGGCGGCGAGATTAACATTTTTGGGACGCAGGTGGCACTGCTGGCAAGTGAGCTGTCAGCAGCAGGAAGGCAAGGAGGCGGAACGCTGAGACTAGGCGGCGATACCCGAGGCAGCGACCAAGCACCCACAGCTCAGCAGACCTACATAGGTAAGGGAGTGGTGCTTAATGCTAGCGCAACGCATCGAGGCGATGGTGGTCAAATCTACATTTGGTCGGACGAGTCGACCAATTTTTATGGCTCACTGAGGGCGCAGGGCGGCTACCAGGGTGGCAATGGCGGCTTTGCTGAAATCTCTAGCAAGCGCAGCTTGGCGTACGACGGAGAGGTGAGCCTTTTGGCTAATCAAGGCGATATTGGTACGCTGCTTTTCGATCCTAACTACGTCCTTATTAAAGATGGCGCTGATCCTGGAACAACGACAGGCAACTCTATCTGGTTTACGCTGTACGAAAAAACTTTGGAAGCACTCTCTGAAAGTAGCAATATTGAGATTGAAGCCAACATCGATATTGTTATTGAAAACTTGACAGACAATGAACTGACGCTATCGCCAGGAAGCAATCTAAGCATTGAAGCAGACGTTAATGAAAACGGAACGGGCGGATTTTCGATGGACGCTAGCGATACCATTCGAGCACCGGGTGGCACCGTAGAAATTAGCGCTGGCTACAGTACAGGATACGATCTCCGTGCCGGTGCGATTGATACGAGTCCTGTCGCTGGGCAAGTAGCCAATGGCGACATCGTTTTGAGCGCTTCCCTTTTTGTTCAAGCAGAAGCACTGAATGCAGGAAACGGAACAATTGAGATCAACAGCAACAATATAGATTTGAGCGGCGGCGATGATTCTGTCATAGCTTCGAGCGTTACGCTACAGCCAATGTCGCCCAGTGAAAATATCTTGATTGGGGATGACGATGATATTTCTGATGCACTCAATATTTCTGTTGAAGATATTGCAGCGCTAGCTAGCAGTATAAAACTGATTAATATTGGGCGTAGTAATGGGACTGGGCAGGTGACACTGCTAGCAGATACTGCAGATGGTACCGGCAACGGCTTTATGAGCCCGACGCACATTCGAGGCAGCAAGATTACGTTAGCTGGCCCCAATTTGGATACCGTTTGGACATTGGACTATTCGTCAGAGAACGAGCCGGTTAACACGCTTTCGACTCATAGCAATGTGTTGTTTTACGATGTCAGCGGCATTGTAGGCGGCAACGGTAACGACACCATTAACTTTCTCGATTACAGACCACAAATCTCTGATCTCATTGATGGCGGTGCTGGCGACCTTACCTTGGTGGGGAACGATCTATATATTCCTTCAGAAATTTCAGGAAAGGGAAATCTGTTTATTCGTACCCGAAGCCCCAACGTTGCTATTGAACTTGGAGGAACGGTTGATCCGGGCGCAGCCAACACGCTTAACTTACTAAACGAGGAGCTATCGTCTCTATTTGGAGCGGCCTTTGAGAGTGTTACCATTGGCGATGAAAATAGTGGCACAATTACCCTAAGAGATAATCTCGCGGGAGACTCTTCACTTACTTTGCAATCTAGTAATAGCATCAATGCGCTTGGCAGAGAGGTATCGACCACAGGGCGATCGCCGCTAACATTACTGGCCGAAAGCGATATCAGTGCCGGACATATCAGTACAGAAGGCGGCGACATCACCATTGAAAGCACAGAAGGCGATGTTACAGCAACCTCTATCGATGCAACAGGGGCAACGCCAGAGGATGGAGAAGGCGGCGATATTGTTGTTTCTGCTACCAATGGCGCTGTTCAGATAGGAGGATATATCGATGACAATGCCAAAAATCCCAGCATAGAGACGAACCCCAGCAATACTATCGACATCACCCATGGTGGAAATGGCGCAGTTCCTTTCATCGTCGGAAGCGCTAGTGCTAACGGTACAGCCGGAACAATTACAACTCAAACTAACACCATCGGTGAAGACAGATTCCTTGATAGCTTCGTCGATGGAGACATTAGCGTACTGACGCAAAATCTAGAGGAAGCAATCTCGCTGTTACCGGTAGCTATTCAAGCCGCGCTTCGTATCAATGCCGATGACTCTTCTCGCAGCAGTAGCCTAACCGTGCTTTCGCCAAATTTGGAGTCAATGGCTTCTCAGGAGGTTTTTAGCCGAATTGAATCAGCGGCCAGTGCGCAGTTTACCCAGTTTCTGTCGACGGGCGATCGCGAGATACCCACCAAAGTAGCCACGCTACAGCAGGTACAAGATACACTCTCTAACGCACAAAAGAATCTGTCGATAAAGCCTGCATTGGTATATGTCTACTTCGTACCCGATGCGGAGACCTCTGGCAATGTGAAGCAAAATACGGATGACCCAAAGGCTTTTTTACAGCAGAGCAGCCCTAACGATCAGTTAGAAGTAATGCTAATTTCTGGAGAAGGCGAGCCTATCAGGCGGCGACGGTGGGGTGTAACGCGCGCCGAGGTAGAAGCCGTTGCCAGCTCGTTGAGATATGAGGCCACTAGCCAGTTCTCTCGCCCTCAGGATTACCTACCGCCAGCGCAGCAGCTGTATCGCTGGATTATGCAGCCCTTGGAATATGAGCTGGGCGAACTACAGATAGATAATCTGGCGTTCATCATGGACGATGGACTGCGTACAATTCCATTGGCTGTGCTGCATGATGGCGATGCGTTTTTAGTAGAGCGCTATAGCTTGGGGCTAATGCCAACTTTTAGCCTGACGGATTTGGTCACGTCTTCTACTGAGCAGATGGAAAGAGACAATAGTCAGGTATTGGCGATGGGAGCATCTCGCTTCTCAGCGCAGCCACCGCTTCCAGCAGTGGAAGCAGAGCTGTCTTTGGTGGCGCAGGAGCTATGGCAGGGAGAAGCTTTCCTAAATGAACACTTTACGCTAGATAACCTTAAAACAGAATTAAGTCGCGATCGCTACGACATTCTCCACCTGGCTACCCACGCCGTTTTCAACTCTGGCGACTGGGACAACTCCTACATTCAGCTGTGGAATGAGCGGGTCACGCTTAATGAACTAGATGAGCTAAATCTTAAAGATAGTGATATTGGGCTGATTATCTTAAGCGCGTGTAATACAGCTTTGGGCGATCGCGCATCGGAATACGGCTTTGCAGGCTTTGCGGTAAACGCAGGCTCAGAATCTGCCTTGGCCAGCCTTTGGCCCGTCAGCGATGAAGGCACGCTGGGCTTCATGACCCAGTTTTATCAACAGCTTTCCGCTGGAAAACTGCGCTCAGACTCTCTAAGACAGGCTCAGATCAGCATGCTACAAGGCGAAGTAAGTATCGTAAACGGACAGGTAATAGGCCCCGACGGAGAAGCAATTGCAATGATTCCTGAATTAGCAGAAAGCGGCAACTGGGACTTTGCCCATCCGTTTTACTGGTCAGCATTTACGATGATTGGCAACCCTTGGTAACACCTAGCTAGAGCTATTTGACCTCTCTCTATCATTAGAAAGAGTTGAGCGATCTCTCTGTGCAGACCTTTGGTGCAGACCTTTGGTGCAGACTTTTGGTACAGACTTTTGGTGCTACAGCATTTGCAAGGGAATAGATTTTTTTGGCGCAGGAAAAGCAACCTCTAAGGTTTCGAGTTCTTGAGGACTCAGCGCGAGGTGCTGTGCAGCGTAGTTTTGCTCTATGTGGTCAATACGACTGGATTTTGGATTGATAACAAGATTTGGCTGGTGGAGGAGCCAGGCGTTCGCAATCTGCGCAGCACTCGCATCTCTCTCTTTTGCCAGCTGTTTTAAGGTAGCGTTGTTCAAAATTCTGCCTTGTTCTACTGGAGAATAGGCCATAACAGGCATTTGACGCTGCGTGCACCAGGGCAGCAGGTTTCTCTCTATGCCACGTCGGCTCAGGTTGTACAACACTTGGTTAGTAGCGATAGCGTCCCCGCCAGGCACTTGCATCGCTTCTTCCATATCGTCAGTATCGAAGTTGCTGACACCGTAGTCGCGGATTTTGCCTGCTTGCTTGAGCTGTTGAAAGGCTTCTAGGGTTTCGGAGAGCGGGTAGGAGCCGCGCCAGTGAAGGAGGTAGAGATTAAGGTAGTCGGTATTTAGGCGCTTTAGGGTTCGGTTACAGGCTGCAATCGCACCGTCCCTAGAAGCGTTATGAGGATAAACTTTGCTAACAAGAAATACAGACTGGCGACGACCTTTAATAGCTTCAGAAACAACTTCTTCTGCGCCGCCCTCACCATACATTTCAGCAGTATCAATCAGGGAGAACCCAAGACCTAGTCCATGACGGAGTGCAAGCACCTCATCGTCAAAATCTTTGCTATTTTCGCCCATGCGCCATGTACCCATACCGAGAGAGGGAAGGCTTTGGCCAGATTTTAGTCGGATGGTTCTCATTGTTGTCCTGACCAAAATAAATACTAATATTCTGTTACTCAAGAAGCCATCTAGTCTTACTTAATTCGTAACTACTCAGGCTGAAATGATGGCAGAACAGGGCTGCCGATAAAGGTACT
>ERZ1740052.545-NODE-545-length-12853-cov-14.128848_pt1 | contig 12853 bp, 16 predicted proteins | sample MGYA00581750_ERZ1740052 | MGnify/ENA primary metagenome ERZ1740052 (study PRJEB43018, sample SAMN04849743) | marine metagenome | isolation source: floating plastic debris | place: Pacific Ocean | collected 2008-08-30 | study: EMG produced TPA metagenomics... | reverse complement strand
TAGCCTGCTTCTTTCTCGTCGCCTTTGCCTTCCATCACGAAGATGTGCAGCTGCGAGTGATGCTGGCGCACGAGGCGCAGCAGGTTGGAGACGAACATCCCTTTGCCTGCTCCGGGAACGCCGACTACGGTCATGCTCACCAGGCGATGGGCGATGTGCGTCATCGTGTCGGTGAAAGAGGTGGCGGGGCGAGCCGTGGTTAGCGCTGGCGCGGCTGTTGGGGTGGCGGCTTGCTCACTTTGTTGTTGTTCTGCTGTGTTCTGTTGTTGTTTTGTTTGGGTGGCGGTGACCGCTGCATCAAATGCGGCACGGTTGTTTTCGGTTGATGCTGGTGCTGGCGTCGTCTCCGGATTCGCTGGTGTGATCGCCTGCTGTAGCTCTGGCGGCAGCGACTTATCTAGCTCGTAGCCGTGGCGCAGCAGGTTGGTTTCGGTCACTTTGTTCTTGGCTTCGGTGTCAGCGTACAGGCGCAGCTGCCGGTCTCGTTCTTTCTGCTGCTTGGCTTCGTCGATGTCGTCTTGCAGCTCGTCCAGCTCGTGGGCTGAGACTGCGACTAGGCCTGCACCGGCAAGCGTCAGCATCAACGTGAGTCGGGCGGGGACGTTCTTGGCTATCGGAATGAAGGTGAGAGCAAAACCGATCACTAGGCCGCTGTAGCAGGCGGTGGCCCTGGCCGGGAAGACGTAGCGAATCGCAGTCGTGGCTCTGCCCAGTAGGAAGCGGAAGATCGCTCGGTTGCGCTCGCTATTCAGGTCTACGTCGAACAAACTCACTAGAGGATTTCCAGACATGTCCACAGCCCTCCGACAACAAACAGCAGCACGATTGCGGTGCTTTCGATGGCATCCACACCCAGCAGGTTGAAGTTGAGTACTCCGGCCCAGCGCTTACCCTTCAGGACGCCTTGGATGCAGACGATGAGGAAGGCAAAGTACAGCAGTGCTAGGACGCCCAGCGCTGCTACCGCGATCCACGTCTGCGGCCATATGACGGCGAGCTGCACTAGGGCGCTTCCAGCAAAGCCTGATAGGGAGTAGTAGCCAAACTTTGAGGCGAGGCGATGGCTCATGACGGTTGCCTCCTAGCTGACGAGTTTAATCGGGTTCTCTGTGGGCTTGCTGCCGGTGAGCGACAGTGCGCCTTCGTGGGTGCCTCCGGCTGCGAGATTAGTGACACGGCGTAGACCCTCTTGTAGCTGGCGGCGGTAGGAGGCAAAGCCGACGTTCTCTTTCTCAATGCCTGCGGCGAGGCCGATGCCTGACTTGGCGCGGACAACTTTGAGCTTGTGGTTGAGTTCTTGGAATTGGGCAAAGGCTTCTTCTCGGGCGATTTCGTTTTTGGCGGCGAGTTCGATTAGCTTTTTCATGCGTTTGACCAGTTCGGTGTCGATTTTTAGAAGGGCGATCCCACTATCTGCTGCGCGGATTCCCTGTGATCGCTTCTCGGCCTCTTCTGTCATCTGGTCGATGAACTGATCCGCGCTCTGCTCATCGAAGCTCAGCCAGTCTGTTGGCAGTTTGACGCCGGGGGGCAGCTGGAGGTTCTCTAGGTTGCTCGGGTTGAAGCTGTCATCAGTCAGGCGGCTCTTAGTGGTGAGCTGCTTCTCTAGGCGTTGAGCGAGTAAGAAGGCCATGGAGTATCTCCTGATAGGTGGATGGTTGGGTTAGTAACGAACGAGGGACTCTAGTTGATTGAGTCGGTTGTGGAAGTTGAAGGCTTTGTCTACATCGAGGGCGATCGCTCCTCCCGCACACAGCAGAATGCCGAATAGCAGAATGTGCGTCAGGGTGATGCGCGACTGCTTCAATCGTTCAATCGTTTGTTGCTGCTGGCCGTCGCTGTTGCGCAGGAAGGCTAGGGCGTTCTGGTGCGCTTCGAGTTGGCCTTCAACATTGCGCAGCTGGTCACCCAGCTCGCCTAGTTGCTGACTGTGCAAGTCGTCGGCACTCGATAGCCGTTCAACTTGGCTAACAGCTCCTTTGAGGGCGCTTTTGAGTTTGCCGATGCGTTGGTCGGCGAGAGCTAGGCCATCGCTCTGGGATTCGACCTGGGTGGCTAGGTGGGTGACTTTGACTCTCACTTTCGCCTGTTCTTCGGTCAGCTCTGAGAGATCGGCTAGTTCACTCAGACTGACTTCTCTGGGCGTGGGCTGTATCGTGGCGCTGCCAAACAGTTCTTGATTCAGGTCGCGTCTATTCACCATCGAACCAGCCTCCTACCGCTTGGCCGATGGCGGCGCTGCGGTCTTTGGCATCCAGTAGCGGGTCTAGCCAGCGAGCTGCTCGCCAGCCGGTATAGGTGCCACTGCCAAACATCACAGCGCTCAGACTGAAGAGAAGAATTGGGCGGATAAACATGGCGGTTTCTCCGGGAATATGGCCCATAAATGTCCGCGTACAGGCGCGAACAATTGGGCGTAAACGTTATCTGATGGATGTTTCAGCCGAGGACAAGGAAACAGACCGAGGACAAGCCGAGGACGCCCGTGAACAGGGCGAGGACAGGCCGAGGACAGTGGCGATCAGGGTCAGGGTGAGCAAAATGCAGGCGAGCAAGAGTAGCAAAACAGCGGCTTTCTGCCATGCGGTTGGCGTCAGAATTACTCGGACGGTGGGCAGCGCTCGGGCAGTGCCGTATTCATCGAACCAGGTGCTGAGAGTAGATGAATCGGTTTCGGCTTTGAGGCCGATAGCTGTTGGCGCAGCTGTGAGAAAGGGTTTTCGGCCTTCGCTGCCCCCTCATTGAAGCCTTTGAGGAAGGCGCTGAACGCTTGCTGGTTGACGTACTCAGCGCTCTGGTGGCCAATGGCGTAGGCATCGGCGCTGACATCGCTGGCAAGCTGCTGGGTGACGGCAACGACTTCAGATTGAACGGCGCTGGCGGTATCCAGAGCTTGTGGCTTTGGTGCCTTGGATGCGTTGGCTGTGGGGACTTTACGCGGGTCGGTCTTGGGCATGGTCTCCATACTCCTGATTTAGAAATTGGGTGGTGGTGCGCCCTGCGGCCAGGGCTTCGAGATAGCGGCCTAGCAAGCGCAGGTCATCCATCGTGTAAAAGCCTTCACTATCGACCTGGACGCCGATGCGCTTGCGCCAGGTGCGCAGGGTGCCAGAGAGAACCGGGCCACCACGCACCATTGAGACAAATTTGCGCAGTTGAAACGGGGTGATGCGCTCGTCTGAGGCGTTGGCTAACACCTCGACAGCAGAGGCCTGCGACGCTTCTGAAACGCACACAAAGCGCATGGAAACTGACACGGGGCTTCTCCTCCTTGAAACGCTCTTTTGCGGGCTATCGCTGAAGCGTTTCTGAATTTATTTGAGCTGGTCGCGAAACGAACGAAGCGTTTTGTGAAACGCCTGCAAAAACGCTGATTTATTGAGACTCGCCAGCCGTATCGCTAGGACTCTCTCATCGCTCACGAATCAAACTTATCATAAAAGAACCATTTTGAACCATAATGATTCAAGCGTAGTCATTTTTATTGTAAGAGGAACTCTTGGGGCTACTATGAGTAGCGAACACACATGAATGAATCACTCATGGCCGCTAAAGACAGGTTGTCAATAGACATCACAGATCTGCGCGAGCGGGTAGAAAATTTTAGAGACACACCTTCTTGGAGGGAATTATCTTTGTCTCAAAAGCTTAGAGTGTTGATTCTTGAACGTTTAGAAATATCCGATACTCAATCAGGCGCAAAGGAGACTGCTCATAATCATTGAAATTTCAGACACAACATCACTAAAAAACGGCCTAAACCAAATGGCTTAGACCGCTTTCTAGGTTCTTATGTTCTTCCTGAAGCTTTCCTAAATCTAATAACTGGCTAGTTTGGCGACGTGACAGTTATCGATTTTTCACAAGAGAGCAACAGGGCTCAAGCTCCCGGCTGGGGGTTACTTAAGCATCATGTTACCCGATTTTCATGGCCTTCGACACCAGGCCAGCAATAGTTCTGATTTCCGTTCTCTAGAACACTCATCTGACAACTGTTTCAGCCTTTCTCAAAGTTCTCAACAACTTTTACAGAACTGCGATCGCACTCTGGATCACCGCTTCTTTGAACTCTGGACGACACTTCCCAGCTGGTCGCCCATCCTCAAAAAGCCCGATGGCTGGATTACCATCATCAATCCTTCAGGGAGAAAGGTACCTCTGGTTCCCGGCTCCCTAGAGTCTTGCTATCGACGTGACCACATCATTGGCAAACGCTTCGGCAAACTCACCAACTACCTGATGATCGATATCGACACAGGTAGTCCCTTCCATCCAAACAACGGTGGCATCCAGCCAATTCTGGCAGCGATGGAATCCCTCGGCCTCTGTCGGTTCCTACTGATACGCTCTAGCGTATCAGGCGGGCTACACATTTACTTCCCCTTGGCTGAACCTGTCAGCGCCTGGGGCCTTGCCTGCGCCGCTCACGCTGCCCTCACCGCCGCCGGTATTGCTGTCGCTGCCGGTATCTGTGAGCTATTTCCGAATAAGAAGTCTTTCAACGCTGAATTCAACGGCCATCGCCTGCCCCTTCAGGTAGGGTCTTTCCTGCTGGATAACGACTTCTCTCCTATCACAGACAGTAAAGCGGCCTTCTTCTACTGCTGGCAGACCGCTGCGGCGCATCAGGATGAAGAGGCCCTACAGCTAGCCCTCTTCTCAGGTCAGCTAAGCACCTCACCAGTCTCTGAGGACGCACTCGCAGCGTCTATGGCTTTGGGTACAGATGATCTACCTGCCGCTCCACCCTTTAGCCCACCAAGAGCCCTACGCAAGCCACGCACGGTAGAGGGTCATGTCATTCCCCCAATTGCCTGGACTAGCTACGGTCAATCCAATGACATCATGCGTGAGCTAGTCAACTATGGAGATCGCTACGTTGGCCTCAAAACGATTGATGACCTCGCTGCCTGGGTCAAAGCCATCGCGCCTCAGCTACCGGGCTACCAGGAATTCGCTAGTCCTAGAAGCAAGCGCGATATTGAACGCGGCACCTGGCCCCAGCGCTGGTCAAAGTCTCACTTTGATGGCCGTTGGTACTACAACATCAGCGGGCCTGACCACAATGCAAAAGTAGCAAGAGACGCCAAAGCTCGAATCTTTGCTGCTCTGGAGCGCGTATGTGTAGAGGTTGGTATCGGTGCGACTGCACTCCATAAAACCATCTCTCGCGTCGCCAAGAGCTGTTTTAATCTCGGCGTCAACTGGCGTACCTTCAAAAAGCACGAAGCAGAGGTTCGGGAACATATCAAACATACTGGCGTAGTCAGCCTCCCTAGTGGTGGTGTGGAGGATATAAATTTTTCTTTTTCAGAGCTGCCCATAACTGAAGTTGTCGAGCCAGAAAGAGAGCCTAAAATTTGCCACCTACAGTTAGTAACGCATAGGTGTGCAGTTGGCATATACAGCAAGGCTTTAGCTTTATTGCACAGGGGTCAAATCGAGGAACAGGTAGAGGCTGAAATGGCTGATGAATTGCCTGCTACTGAGGTGGCTTCGATAGCGATCTCGGGTGCTTCTGATGAAGCTGTTGAAGAGAAGCCCACAGAGGTACCTCAAAGGATTGATAGCGGTCAGAAGCTGACGGTTGGGCAGCGCGTACGCATTACGATGCCTGGTGGGTCGTTGAATGGCGTTGAGGCCCAGGTAGTGGGGCAGGTGCTCGATACGTTAGGGCAACTGGTCTATCAGTTGGACTATCAACGGCAGGGACGAGCAGTGACGCTACCTGTTGAGTGTTTACAGGTGATTGCGGTAGAGGAGCCGTCACCGCCACAGGAAGGCGTTATCAGGGCGACGGCGGCGCAGCTGCTCAACGTGCTGGGCAAGGCTTGTCCGTTTGTCGGGCCGGGACTGTGGACGGTGAGGCGGGAGGAGGTGTCGCCGATTGCGTGGCGGCAGTTAAGGCGACTCGTCGGAGAGGCCTAGCTACATCATCAGGTAAGAATCTTAATTGAGGAATCTATGCACATGAAGTTCACGCGCCTACTTGCGCAAATACGCAATTGCTTACGCATTCACTTGCGCAAATACTTGCGTTTTCACGTAATTACTGGAATGATTGAGTTCGCAAAGGAGCCATTAATATGTCGATAATTGCTGTTTCCAATTTCAAAGGTGGTGTTGGAAAAACTACAGCAGCAGTGTGCCTAGCCACTTTACTCTCAGAGAATAGCAACGTACTGCTGATAGACGCTGACCAGAACCAAAGCGCATTGCTTTGGAGCAATAGCGGAAATTTGCCCTTCAAGGTATTAGCGGAAAAAGCCAGTCGAAAGGCAATGATCGGCGGCAGCTACCAGCACATCATCATAGATTCGCAGTGTGCGCCAAGTAGTGGCGAAGCCAAAGCCTTAGCAGAAGGTTCTGATTTACTGATTGTCCCAACAACACCAGACGGGCCTAGTCTTGCAGCTACTGGCAGGGTATTTTCTGAGCTTGAAGGGATAGAAAATGCAATAGCTTTGGTCTCGATGGTACCGCCATCGCCACAGAAAGATGGTGCAGAGGCTGCGGAAGCATTAAGGCATGCAGCCATTCCATACTTCAGTAGGCAAATACGCAACGGCAAAGTATATAAACGAGCATTTGAATCTGGTCTGACGCTGCCACAGATGGGTAGCCGAGATAGAGCCGGTCAACTATGGCGGGATTGGATAGAACTTAAATCTGAAATAGAGGAGGCTTTAAATGATGAGTAGATTCGACGATATTCTTGGGGCTGCGAGCAAACAGCAAGGCAAGAGTAAACCGGTCTCCAAATCAGGAAATAGCGATAGCAGCAATACACGCACTGACTTTTGGGACGCAATGGAGAAGCCTGAAAGGGCCGCTACCATCAAACTATCAGTTTCCGTTCCTCTAACTCTTAACGAAAAGATAGAAGGAAAAGCTCGCAGTCTCGGCGTTTCAAAGAACGAGCTAATCAATAAAATGCTTACATACTTGCTTGAGTAGTTACGCAAGCACTTGCGCAAGTCTTTGCGCGTCTACGCACTTACAAAAGTAAGCAATCATGGATAATTCACTGGTCAATAAAGGACTGTTTGAGGAAGTTCGTCAGCTAATTGACACAGCCAAGCAAAGAGCTGCGATCGCAGTCAACGCAGAGCTAACGCTGCTGTACTGGCGCATAGGTGAGCGCATACGAGTAGAACTACTAGAAGGGCAGCGTGGTGAGTACGGAAAGCAGGTGATCTTAGGACTTTCACAGCAGCTGACCATAACTTATGGGCGTGGTTGGGGACGGAGACATTTATGGAACTGCCTCCGATTCGCAGAGCAATTTCCCGACATAGAAATAGTGCACACAGTGTGTGCACAATTGAGCTGGTCGCATATGCGACTGTTAAGCGCGATGGATGACACTCTAAAACGTGACTTCTACATCGAGATTGCCCAGCTAGAAAAGTGGAGTGTTCGCCAACTGAAGGAACGTATCGACTCAATGCTTTACGAGCGTACCGCCCTTTCTCGCAAGCCTGAAGAGGCTATCCGTCATGATCTGGCTCAGCTACGCAAGGAACAAGAAGTTTTACCAGACCTCTTGCTGAAAGACCCCTACATCCTAGATTTTCTAGATTTAAACAACGGGTATACAGAGCATGATCTGGAGGATGCCATTCTGAGGGAGATAGAAAAATTCTTGCTAGAGATGGGAACAGGGTTCACCTTCGTTAGCAGGCAGAAGCGTTTGCAAATTGATGACGACGATTTCTATATTGATTTGCTCTTCTACAACCGAAAACTCAAGCGCTTAGTCGCTATCGATCTCAAGATAGGCAACTTCCGCACTGAGTACAAAAGCCAAATGGAGCTGTATCTACGGTGGCTTCAAAAGTACGATCAAGAACCAGGCGAGCAACCCCCTCTTGGTATTATCTTGTGCGCAGGCAAAAAGAAAGAGCAAATAGAACTGCTTGAGTTAGACCGGAGCGGAATTCACGTAGCAGAATATCTTACCGTCCTGCCATCTAAGAAAATATTGCAAGACAAGCTACACAACGCGATCACAGCCGCTCGCAGCCGACTGCAATCAAGCGAAGAAGAGTAAGCCGTAAATGCGTGCGCACGCATTTACTTGTACGACTACTTACGCAAATACGTGCGCACTTGCTTGCGCATTTATTGGCATTCTGCGATCACAGAGCAGGCATGATAAATAGCCCTTCATTGAGGTGGAGCAGATAGGCTCATGATCTTCGTCAAGACACTGAGGCTCCATCTCAATGAAGGGTACGGTCTGTAAAGTTGTTATATGGCAAGGTTGTATCGCTCGGGGTTGTGGTTAAAATGTTGCCGCTGAGTAATATTCATTGCGTTATGACGGTTGAAGTTTACAAGCCTGCTCTCAAGCCCAGACCTGTTTCGTTAACATCGACACGTCCTATGATGACCGCTCGGACAGTCAGCAGAGCAGTTATCGACACACCATCCAGAAAGAAAAGGCTTGACTACACGCCTATCAAACCACGCATGGACCTGGTTATCAGCATCGAAGATATGACACATCCTGACAGGCCTAGCTTTGCTGAGTTAGAAGCGCTTGTCATTGCAGGTTTGTCGTAGTGTAGCCAAGAAAATTACGACAAGCACTTGTTGTACTCACAAAATACGACGAAGTTGGCTGACTGTCGAAGCGATCACACAGCCTGGTCTACCAAAACCGCTAAATTAACGCCCCTTTTTGAGACAGCTTAAACGCCTAGACTCAAGCATTGACAGGGGATAACGAAGCTCGAGCAGCACCATTTTAGACAGCAAGAAAAACGACCGTTTTTTTGACTGTCTGAAGCGTTCACTCTGCTTCTTTAGAAAGCAATACCTCAACATCATGGATGACCGCAGAGTCAGTTTGTTTAAAGTCATGGAGGAGTTTATTAGCGTAGATTTGCAAACTGCTCAATAGATCAGAGCATTTGAGTTTTTTGAGCAGCGGCTTCGCTGATTTCAATTCAATCGGCTTCAGTTGCTCCTTGAATTTACTCAAGGTCTCATATTCGTGCCATTGAATGGCCTCCCACGATGAGCCACTAGGAGCTGCTTTGCCTAGCCATTTCGACTCAAGAGCTGCTAGTACATGCAATTGAGTTCTTTCAAAGTAAGTCTCAGCTAGAACGCTGTAGGGCAAGGCTTCTGATGGATTATTATCCCGCTGATAGACCAAGCGCATCTTGTCATAAATGCTACCCCTGGCAAGATCTAGGTGCATTGGATAGATTCCGCGCTTATCGAATTTGACGCAGTGGCCCCAGGGTTCTGGATACTTGCTCAGTAATTGGTCCAGCTGCTTAATCGCCTCGTCGCTTCGTCCCGCAGCCTGAAGATACATAGGTAATCGCAAGAACGTCTCGATGCCGTAGTCTACACTGCTACGCTGGATCTTACTCTCAGCCTGTTTCAGCTTTTTAATAGCGGAGGATAGATCTCCTTCTCTCTTCAGTTGAGTTGCTTCTTTAAGCAGATGAGATACTTCAAAACTAGGGTCTGGCATCTAGGACACTACGGGTTTGGGAACAGAATAGAAATAAGGTCATACGAGAGATATCAGAACTGCTCAAGAACCTCAGGGATATCGACATTATTGGCGTTTGGATATCTAGGGCGTCCTATTTTCTCTGCGACAGTAAGTGCCTTTCCATTGATCGCAAAGAAAGTTTCATCCTCATATATCCATAGGCCTTTATTTCCATCCCCAGCGAGCGACATCTGATAACACATCACGTACGGCTCCTTCACGTCACAACCAATAGTGGAGTCTGGATAAAGGTTGATGTAGTCTAACGTTAACGAATCAGTGTTGATGACTGGCGAACAGGCTGACAGAAAAACTGGGGCTAGCAGGAATAGGCGTTTCATCATTGGTTATTTTTCATCTTTTGGATTGTTGCACACCTGTCCCCAGAAAGCAGTGAGGTCATACAGCATGGAGAATGAGTTTTCCGCCACGACATTCAATCCAAACAAAGCTCCAGCCAGGCTGGTAAGCCTGCTTCTTCTACTAGCCCATAGTCTCAAACGGGAAGTTTTTTTGAACGACAGAGCTGTCTCATAACTCGTGATATCCATCAACTATGAGACACATCTAAAGTCCAGAAAGGTAGAATATAGCTGCATTCCTTACTCTATAGTCCTTTCTAAATTAGAAGATCTCAAAAACGAACGATTTTGGTGCGTTGACGATGAGACTAATCTATAGAGCCAGAATACATATAGGCTGAGGCTTGTAGGCCTATGTACTGTCTCAAAAACCTTGTTTTTGAGACAGCTAGTACGTGCTAAAACTTGTTTGCTACCAGAATCTTGAACCTTGGCACAGGTTGCGTAGAATATAGCAGTGTAGAAAGTAGTCACCAAGTCATATATGACTCGTCACATTGATAACCAAATTGCGCTAAATGATCACCGTACGCTTGCATATACAGAGTACGGGATACCTGATGGCGAGGCGGTTCTACACTTTCATGGCTCTCCCAGTTCCCGACTAGAAGGCACCTTAGCAAAGGCTGACAGCATCGCTACACATCTCGGGCTGCGTTTGATATTTCCAGACCGTCCGGGGTTCGGGCACTTAGACTTTAAGGCTTCCCGAACGCTGCTTGGCTGGACTGAAGATGTTGTTGAGCTAGCTGACCAGCTCAACATAGACAAGTTCGTAGTTGTCGGGCTTTCGGGCGGTGTTCCACATGCACTTGCCTGCGCCTACAAGCTCCCCCACCGTCTAAACGGCATTCGAGCAGTTTTAACAAGCTTATAAACTGATGTAACAAGCTAGATAGACGCTCATTGGCGATAGTTTATTTTGTGCTATGAGTGTTACCCAAATTGTCCAAAGGTGATATGAGTAAGTCTAGTCTTTCTATCACTTGATTCCACTGTTCAAATTTTGAGATTCACTTTAGTAGCCCAATCGCTCCTTCTGCCCTAATGGAGTACAAAGCGTTCTTAGAAACTAGCCTTTCTCCATGTCTAGGCAAAAGCCAGATATAAAGCCCATGAGCGAGTCCATAAGTAGCCGCAATATTCGGATAGAAGAGAGAGCCGTCGGCAGCGCGATCATCGCTGGTGATGGCAATACTATCTATGTCATTCAGCAAACGACAGACCTAAAGCGTGAGCAAACTACGCCAAAGCAGACGGCTGGTATTGCCCCTAATCCCTACAAGGGTCTCGCTGCCTTTAAAGAGACTGATGCTGCTCACTACTTTGGCCGAGAAGTACAGATAGAAAGACTCTGGCAGCGGTTTCAATCGCTCTATGCACAGTCTGAAGTACCACGCTTTTTGCCTATCCTAGGACCGTCCGGCTGCGGTAAATCGTCCTTAGCGCGAGCCGGATTCATACCAGAGCTGGCCCGCAAGCCACTGCCAGGGAAAGAGCGTATGCGCGTGGCGGTGCTGGTGCCGGGTGCACGTCCTCTAGAAGCGCTAGCGGGTGTGCTAGCAAAAGCTGTGACGAGAGATCCGTCACCAGTTGAAAAGGCAGAAGAGTTTGAGCGCGTCCTGAACAAGTCTAATGAGGCGGATGAGTACGAAGGCTTGCGTCGGATTGCCAACCTGATTCCCGACATTCGAGAGACGCCTCTGGTAATTTTAGTAGACCAGTTTGAAGAGGTTTATTCGCTCTGCAAGAATGCAGAGCAACGCCAGGCGTTTATCGATAACCTGCTACACGCAGCAAGCGAGCCTACGGGTGAGGTTTCAGTTGCGATTACCCTACGTAGCGACTTCCTAAGTGAGACGCATCGTCACAAGAAACTAAACCAGATTATCGGTTCTGACCAAAGTGCGATCGTACCGGCGATGACGACAGCAGAGCTACGACGGGCGATCTCAGAACCAGCTAAGCAAGCAGGCCAGTCTTTGGATGGAGCCACCATTGAATTGCTGATAAAGGATTCTGAAGATCGAGAAGGTGCTCTTCCTCTGCTGCAATTTGCACTTGCTCGGATCTGGGACGGACTAAATGAAGGAAAGACACCATCCGCTACCTATCGAGAGATGAATGGGGTGGGCGGAGCCTTAGCAGGCAAGGCGCAAGAGACGTATGACCGACTTTCCGAAATAGAACAGAAAGTTGCCCGTAGAGTATTTGTCGGATTAGTTCAACTAGGAGAAGGTAGCCGCGATACCCGGCGGCGGGTCGTAGTAGAGAGTCTGATTACCAAACAGGACGACCCAGATAGGGTGAAGCGGGTAATTCGTCAATTCTCTTCGTCCGGTGCTCGGCTAATTTCTCTGTCCAGCGATGACGGGCATGAGATAGCAGAAGTAACGCACGAAGCCTTGTTTGAGCACTGGCAGCAGCTCAATGACTGGTTGAACGATAGTCGGGACGATATTCGGTTTCAGCGAAGGCTAGAGATGGTTGCACACTATTGGCAGAAGCAGGACAGAGCGGAAGGGTTGTTGTGGCGATCTCCAGACCTCGAGCTGTTGCAAGTTTATCAGCAGCGAGCTTCTGAGAACATGACAGCCGTTGAGGCTGATTTTTGGCAGGCATCAGAGCGAGCAGAACAGCGACGTAAACGTACAAGACAGTTGGTAACTGGTGGATTAGCGCTTGGTCTGGTCTTAACATCTCTATCTTCGGGCATTGCCTTCTGGAATGTTCGTAAAGCCAACCGTAATAACGTTAGAGCTTTAGCTCAATCTGCGACTGCGTTGAATGCTTCTGGAGATACTTTTGGAGCGTTCGTCATGGCGCTTAGAGCAAGGCAACAGCATTCGGATAGTCGGCTGATAGACCCAATCATACTGAATCAAATTAAAGGAGAACTCTACACCTCGCTTTTTCAGAAGATCCGTGAAGTAAGCCGTTTTGAAGGGCATAGCGATATAGTTTCCGATGTAAA
>ERZ1740052.544-NODE-544-length-12886-cov-5.604474_pt1 | contig 12886 bp, 12 predicted proteins | sample MGYA00581750_ERZ1740052 | MGnify/ENA primary metagenome ERZ1740052 (study PRJEB43018, sample SAMN04849743) | marine metagenome | isolation source: floating plastic debris | place: Pacific Ocean | collected 2008-08-30 | study: EMG produced TPA metagenomics assembly... | reverse complement strand
GGGCTGCTCTCGTCCTAGCCAAACAGAGGCCAGCACCACCAAACACCTGCGGGCAATAGCCGCACACTGGCCAAGAACAAAGGACTGGTTTCGGCCATCACCCCTTTCATCGCCACCATAGACGTCCCCCATAGGAAAAAAGGAGAAATCAGCACGAGCGGATTGGTTAAAAACTTTTCAGCGGCAGTGAGGATAGGAACACGGACGGTTTCTGCAGCAGTCTCACTCGTCAGAGCAACAGAAAGCTCATTTTCTTCAGCGGCTCCACCATTGAGCAAGTCTTTTGCCAGTTCGTTGGCCAGTTCATCAGCCGGTTCGTTGACAGTAGCGGGGCGAGGATCCATTCGTTCCGGCGGGGTAGGAAAGCGAGCTGCGGCGACAAGCTGAACGCAGTGCCAGAAGCAAGGGTGCAAAAAGCAACAGTGCAAAAAGCAGTGGCGGTCGTGGCAAGGCGTATACTTACTTTAAAGTAATGTTAAGCCCAGCGCACCCTGAGATTTCATGATTTGGCCTTTTAAGCCTCGCTATCGCAAACAAGTCGCCCGAATTGAAATTTCTGGTGCGATCGCTGGCGCAACCCGCAAGCGAGTACTAGAGGCGCTCAAGGAAGTGGAAGAAAAGAAGTTTCCCGCCTTGCTGCTACGTATCGACAGCCCCGGTGGCACCGTTGGCGACTCGCAGGAAATCTACAGCGCCCTTAGAAAGCTGCAAGAAAAGGTCAAAATTGTCGCTAGCTATGGCAATATTTCCGCTTCGGGTGGCGTGTACATCGGCGTAGGAGCCCATCACATCGTTTCCAATCCGGGCACCATTACCGGCTCCATCGGCGTCATTTTGCGTGGAAATAATATAGAGAAACTGCTGGAGCGCGTTGGCGTTTCCTTTAAAGTGATCAAATCTGGTCCTTATAAAGACATTCTTGCCTTTGACAGAGCGCTGACCTCTGCCGAGGAAACGATTCTGCAAGAGCTGATCGACGTGAGCTACGGCCAGTTTGTGCGTACCGTGGCCGAGGGGCGCAACCTAAGCGAGGAAAAGGTGAAAGAATTTGCCGATGGCCGCGTCTTTACCGGTGAGCAAGCACTGGCCTTTGGGATGGTAGACCGCCTAGGCACTGAAGAAGACGCCCGCCGGTGGGCTGCCGAACTCGGTGGGCTCGACCCAGAAAAAGCGGAGTGTTACACCTTTGAAGAGAAGAAGCCGCTGCTCTCCAAGCTACTGCCTGGAAATCGCTCTGCGCTCAGCCTATTGCCAGCGCACATGCCTGCCACCATGGCCCGTCTGGATTTTGAAGTTGCCACCAGTGGCGTGCCGCTGTGGATATATCAGCCACCCATGATGGTTAAATAAAGGAAACATTGAGATAGCAAGGGAAAAAGCGCTGTGAGCGGGCAAATGGACTGGACAATTCGGGCCATTCGAGGGGCAACGACCGTTCCCGAAAACTCGGTAGCGGCGATGGCAGAGGCGGTGAGCGAATTGCTCGATGCGGTGGAAGCGCGCAATGAGCTAGACCCAGACAAGATGGTGAGTGTGACCTTTTCGGTGACGAAGGATTTGGACGCGGTGTTTCCAGCTGCGATCGCCCGCCGTCGTCCTCACTGGGAAAATGTTCCCCTTCTAGACCTACAGCAAATGCACGTAGAAGGTAGCCTACCGCGCTGCATTCGCCTCATGCTCCATATCTACATGCCCGCAAGCACTCTGTCGGTCAATCACGCCTACTTGCGCGGTGCTCAGAAGCTACGCCCCGACCTTTGCCTAGCAGCTGACTAGTGCAGAGTGCAGTAAAAGCGCAAAAAACATAGAAAGCTCCACCGTCTATATGGTGGAGCTTTCTATGTTTTAGCTATGACTACGCGCTGTTGAGCTGTGGTGTCACACTATGTATCTTTCTTCGGTTTGTGATGGAAGCGAATGCCCAAAAACAAATCGTACATAAAGCCAAGGAAATCTTTGGTCTGCATCAAGCCTAGAGACTGAGGGGAGCCCTTCTCATCTAAAAGCGGCTTCATCAGTTCGTAAGTTGGTTTGTACTTGTACCAGGGGATAGAAGGCCAAAGGTGATGAATTAAGTGGTAGTTCTGACCCATTATGAGAAAGTTCAAAATGCTACCGGGGTAAACGCGGGCATTTTTCCAGCGGTTCTGTGCCTTGAATGGGCGATGTGGCAAATAGTCAAAAAACAGGCCTAGGGCAAGACCGACAACCAACGCCGGAGCGAACCAGAAATTAAATAAGTACTCAATAAAGCCAAAGTGATACGCCGCATATACAAAAGCAGCAACCGCCAAGCGACTTAAGAACCACTCCATCAGCTCGTTTTTCTTCCATAGCTTGCGCTGAAAGAAGTAAATTTCGTGATAGAAGAACCGGGCGGCGATTAGCCAGAGTGGGCCACCGGTCGACACGAAGTGGTCTGGGTCGTTTTCTGGATCGTTTACATGTGCATGGTGCTGCAAGTGCACTCGCATAAATACTGGAAAGGTAAAGCCCAACATCAGCGCACTGCCATGGCCGAGCGCTGCGTTAATAGTGGGGTTTCTGTGAGCTGACTTATGAGAAGCATCGTGAATAACCGCGCCTACCAAAAGCAAAGACAGCGTATTTAAGGCAAAACAGCACCAGCGTGGCCAATGCCAAAGAAAGTAGCCGATTGTTGAAATTGTTACTAATGAGACCGCCCCGCAAAAAATCAGCAGATTGGGGCTTACACCACCATCGGCGTCTAGAAACCGCTTAGGGACTCGTCGGGTAACCACCAGAGGTTTTACTGGGGGTTCTACTGCCGCCGACACCATACTTTCGCTCCTTTACACCGCATTTTGAATTTTCTACAGTCTTCGGTAGTATACGCTACCTGAGATGAATAATAAAGTTTTGTGACGTTATTAATGAGCCATCACCTTGCATGGAGGTTAAGCTCAGTGACTCATCACAACTGGAGCTACATGACTGAGTCTGCAACGGATATGCTTAATGCGATTTAATGCGATCGCGCGCTTACTCGGTACCATTGCCCATAAAATACAGCATTAACCGCCTCGCTCATTTTTCTTTTTTTGAACAATAATTTCAACAGGATTCCCTAACTATTCTCCAGGCATCTTTATGTACATTCTTCAGGGATAAAACTTGTTAAGGCAGCGGCAAGTTTATTGAGGAGCAACTGCCGTCGATAGGGCCTCGCAATGGTATCGTTTGAGCAGACTTTTGTCCTTGTATTTTCACTGATAAACGTATGCGATTTTCCCTGGGAAAGGTTCCACCAGCGCGCCCTGCCCTGCGCCGAACTAAAATCGTCGCTACTATTGGTCCTGCCACTCAAGATGCGGAAACGCTCAGAGCATTAATCGAGGCAGGGGCCACCACCTTGCGGCTCAATTTTTCCCACGGTGACCAAGAAAACCACCGCCGAAACATTCAGCTAATCCGTCAGCTTTCGTTTGAATTGCAGCAGCCTGTCGGCATTTTGCAAGACTTGCAGGGGCCAAAAATCCGCCTAGGAAAATTTGAAGCAGGCTTTATTCACCTCGCGAAGGGTGACAGCTTTATTCTAACGAGTCGCCAAATTCCCGGCACGAAAAAGGAAAGCTCTGTCACCTACGAGCCACTGGTAGAAGAAGTCCCCAATGGGGCCACCATTTTGCTTGACGATGGCAAAGTAGAAATGAAGGTTGTTGGCAAAGACATGGAGAACCACAACCTCATTTGTGAAGTCGTGGTAGGCGGCAAGCTCTCCAACAGTAAAGGCGTCAACTTTCCGGGCGTATACCTCTCGATCAAGGCACTGACTGAAAAAGACAAAGAAGATCTTCAGTTTGGACTGAATCAAAATGTGGATTGGGTAGCGCTCAGCTTTGTGCGCAATCCGCAGGACGTACTGGAGATTAAAGAAATTATCCAGAACTCCACAAATCGGCGTGTACCCGTCATCGTCAAGATTGAAAAGCATGAAGCCATTGAGCAAATGGACGCTATCTTGTCGCTCTCTGATGGGGTGATGGTAGCGCGAGGTGACTTGGGTGTGGAGCTGCCCGCAGAAGATGTACCGGTGCTACAAAAGCGTCTGATCTCGACCGCAAACCGACTAGGCATTCCGGTCATTACTGCCACGCAGATGCTCGATAGCATGGTGGAAAGCCCTCGCCCTACCAGAGCGGAAGTCTCTGACGTAGCCAATGCCATTTTTGATGGGACGGATGCGGTGATGCTCTCGAATGAAACGGCAGTGGGAGAGTTTCCAGTGGAGGCCGTAGCGACTATGGCCCGCATCGCCAAACGCACCGAGCAGGAGCAGATGGAACGGCTGGTGGAAGATCGAAACAAAAGCCACACCATTCCTAATGCGATTAGCCAGGCGGTAGGACAAATTGCTAACCAGCTGGGGGCATCGGCGATTATGACGATGACTCGCAGCGGTGCTACGGCTCGCAATGTATCGAAGTTTCGCCCCAAAGCACCTATTTTGGCAGTGACGCCTCTGGTGGATGTTTCTCGTCAGCTACAGATGGTGTGGGGCGTCAATCCACTGTTGGTGGTTGACTTGCCTTCTACCGGGCAAACCTTTCAGGCGGCAATGAACGTGGCACAAGAAGACGGTCTGCTGAACGATGGCGACCTGGTAGTCATGACAGCAGGCACTTTGCAGGGTGTCTCTGGCTCCACCGACTTAATTAAGGTGGAAGTGGTCACCGCTGTACTGGGTAAAGGTCAGGGTGTTGGAGAAGGTTCTGTCAGCGGGAGAGCGCGGATTGCGCACGATACAGCGGCAATTCAAGACTTCCACACGGGAGAGATTTTGGTGGTGCCGCGCACGAGTGCGGACTATGTAGATGCGATTCGCCGGGCGGGTGGCATTATTACCGAGGACTCTAGCCTAACTAGCCACGCGGCGGTGCTGGGTTTGCGGTTAGGAATCCCAGTAATTGTAGGTGTGGAGAAAGCGACAGAAATTATTCGCAATGGCACGATTGTGACACTCGATGTGAGTAAGGGTGTGGTGTGCTCCGGGACGTTTAATGCGCCTCAGGAAGAAGTCGCACTGGTATAGAGAAGTATAGAGAAAGTGTTGTAGAGAAGAACCTCTGCATTTTTACGGAAACGCTCAAAGTTTTCTTGGTGTAACCATCAAGCAAATCCATCAACTTTTGGGTGTTTTAGCGATGAAATCAGTAGCTTTTATCTCAATGACAGTTTTGAGTGCGATCGCTGGATTGAGCCTAGCTCAACCGGCAAAAGCAGAGTCTCGCGACTCTTTTTGTGGATACATTCCCGACTCACCTCTGCAAACCTCGATTCTGACACCTTGCACCTATTCTCAGGAACGAGATGCTGTGGAGATTAACTGGGAAGAAGGCGATCTTCATACCCGATTTGAATCGGTAGATGCGAAGCCAGGGCTCTATATCGACCAGGCGGGCGGTATGGTGTATGCCCAGAGAAGTCATATCGGCGCAGATGCGCAGTTTCGACTAGAGCGCGGCACCGTGTTGGTGTACTGGCACGCGCCTAGTGAGTCTTAGTCGTGAGGCGTGACGGGCTGCTAGCTGTGGTAAAAGGCAGGGGAGCCACGGAAAATGCGATCGCGTTGTCCCTGAGCCAGTCTTGATGAGCCATTTCCACGATCAGCAATCGGTGCATCGTTCCTTTCGTAGGGAGAGTTGGAGATGGTAACGAAGGTGTGGTTTGCTCGGTCGTAGGTGAGGACGGTGCCGTCGACAATGTTGTAGATCCAACCGTGGAGTTGGACTTCGTTGCGGTGGAGGTGCGATCGCACAGAAGGATATGTCTTCAAATTATCAATCTGCGTCAGCACATTCTCAGCCACCAGCGTCGACAGCTTTTCTGCCTTGGGCAAATGACTATAGTGCTCTTCAACCAGCTCACGCGTCGCCTCGGTGTGCTTCAACCAGTTGTATACCAAAGGCATTTTTTCTTCTAGCTCACCTACCTGCAATAGGCCTTTCATTGCACCGCAGGTGGTGTGCCCACAAATCACAATATGCTGAATATCAAGGGACTTGATAGCGTACTCAATGGTGGCCCCTTCGCCACCATTCGTTGCGCCATACGGCGGCACGATATTGCCCGCATTGCGAATTACAAATAAGTCGCCTAGGTCAGACTGGGTAATCAGCTCTGGCTGCACGCGAGAATCTGAGCAGGTGATAAAGAGCACACGTGGATGCTGACCTTGGGAAAGTTCTTTTAGCAACTCTTGGTGCTGGGGAACATAGCTACTTTGAAACTCGCGTAGCCCTTTAATCAGGTCTTTCATAGCGTTTCTCTATCCTGCTTCTCTATAATCTCACGACAGGTAACTTTCACAGTTCTGAAAACCTGTTGAGATTTATCGAAATGTTTGAACACCCGCTTAATTTTCGCCTGACTCTTTCAGCATCTTCAAAATGTATTTCACAAGGCGTTATTAGTTACTTTTGAATCAAGAACTACCTATGAGACTCCTAATATGAATGCTTCTTCACGACCAGCAGCGGCCAGATAAACCCTTTGCCAACGCTGATATTGGTCTTGATGCCAGCTATCTTGACTGCTCACGTTTGGAAACAGCTGTTGGGAACTCCATTGGGCCATCACTGATGCGCCTTCTTTTACTATCGATGGGGAAATCAAGCCGAGAGCCGATTCTCCAACAGGGGGATTCTGACCCGGTCGCCTCCAATTTGGATGAAGGATACCATCGCCCCACATTATCTTAGAGACCATCTTTGTAGCAGTACCAGGGCGTTTCTTTTCTAGTGCCTGTTGGAGATTTGTCTCTATCGCCAATGAACACTTCTCTAGTGCTACCACTCTCTTTTCGATAGATGGGTAGTCAGCACAGGTTTTTTCGAGGATTGAGAAAAACGAATTAACAGATTGCGCTGGCTTTGAGCCAAGCGCTGATGGATTGTACTCCAGCAAGCTTGCAATGCTTTCCTGCATATCCGACATTGAAGATACAGAAGGTTGATAGAGCTCTCGGCCATAGGAGATGAGGAAGCTCATCAATGTGTTGAGGGCTACATCCTCCTGGAGAGAGCGATACAGTCCACTCTGCGGAGGAATAGCCCAGTAGATGATGCGGACGCCCATTGCCGACTTCTCCTGTTATCTAGCCTGATTATTCCGTTAAACCAGTTGTTGCCTTCGATTCTCTGCTTCCTGGCGGCGGTTTTCTAGATAACTGTCTAGCTGTAGACGGTGCGTGAGGCAGTATGCGATCGCAGCATAACTATCCAACAGCTATAACAAGTATTGACAGCCTGTAGTCTAACTAAGTACCAATAACGGACGAACTAGACCGCAATACTGGTGTGTTAAACTCAATGATGGCTTGAGCCACTCGCTCTGCTTCTGCCTGTAACGCAACATTAGTCTCATCTAGCAGCTGCCAGATATGCTGCAACAATTCTTCGGTGCCTTGACGGCTGACGGCGGAGATACAGAAGACTTTTTCTTCGCCTGAGATGCGGCTTAGCTCAGAGGCAATTTCGTCGACTTCCTCGTCTAACGCGTCTGCCTTATTGACAGCCAGCAGCTGTGGGCGATCGCACAGCCCTCTGCCATAGGCCAACAGCTCTTGCTGAATAGTTTTGTAATCTTCAATGGGGTCTGGGGAAGTACCGTCTACAAGATGAAGCAACAGTTTCGTACGCTCAATATGCCGCAGGAAGTCGTGACCCAGCCCTTGCCCTTCATGTGCACCTTCGATGAGGCCCGGAATATCGGCGAAGACAGTGCCGTCACCTGTGGGCTTACGAACGACACCAAGATTTGGAATCAGCGTGGTGAAAGGATAGTCGGCGACCTTTGGCTTGGCCGCAGACAGCGTGGAGATGAGGGTTGACTTGCCTGCATTGGGAAGGCCAATGATGCCGACTTCGGCGAGCAGCTTTAGCTCTAAGCGCACTTTGCGAATCATGCCGCCGATGCCGCGCTGTGACATTTCGGGCGCGCGGTTGCGGTTGCTGAGATAGTGACGGTTGCCTAGCCCTCCTTTACCACCAGGCGCGATTACCAGCTGCTGACCGGGCTCGGTGAGATCTCCAATAACTTCATCCGTTTCTAGGTCATAAACCAAGGTGCCACAGGGCACCTCAATGATCAAATCTTCACCGCTGGCACCGGTTCTGTTACTGGTACCGCCGCGCGCGCCGTCTTGTGCTTTGAAACGATGAGCGTAGCGAAAGTCCAGCAGAGTTTGCAAATTGGTATCGGTCACAAGGATGACAGAGCCACCTTTTCCACCTGTACCCCCCGAAGGACCGCCCGCAGGAACATACTTTTCCCGCCGAAAGGCAGTAATACCGTCGCCGCCTGTACCACCTTCTACTTCAATTTCGGCTTGATCGATAAATTGCATGGCGAAGGGCGCTACTGAGCGGACGAAACAATAAGAGGGCGATACACCAGTGTAGCGTTCTAGGCAGAACTTTCCTTAGACATTTCCACAATCTGCTCAGCCAAAATGTAACCCGTACTTACTACGGCAACAAATGTAATCACATTTACATCAGTAGTTATGCATACTTAAACACAATCTATGAGTTGAGCCAGCTTTTAGATACTTTCTCAGCGCATAAGCGTTAATTCCCACAATCAAAGCATTCAAGGTCAATGTAGTAACCGGTCAGGGCAGCGGTGGTCAGTACGCAACTTACCGAGCGATGAAGGCCGTTGCCGAGCAGCGAAATTTGCCTTGGGAGTTTCAGGGTACCGATATGGATGACATTATGTCAGCAGCATTTGTCTTTCTACAGCTCTTCCTACAGCTCACTGATAGCGGCCTGAATGCGCTCGGCAATTTCTGGATCAGCGCGATGGGCTTCGGTGATGTCATTGAACCGTTTTGGGGTGAGGTTGTTGACCTCAGCAGCCTCACTGGCCTCGTTGCAAAAGGTCACTAGCACCGTGCGCAGCTCTAGCCGCTCAGTTCGAGAAATTTCTGGCATGTCAGACATCCGGTTACGGGTGCAGCTCAGCGGGGTATCTAGAATGCTCAGCTCGCTGTCCGCCGCTGCCAAAATATCGCTAGCCGCTTCGTAGGCAGCCAAGCGCGTTGCTTCTATATCAAGCACCGCACTGGCATAGTTAGCAATGTCTTCATCAGTGAGGGCCTGAGCGTAGGCTGCTGGGATTTGGCCAGAGGACAGAAAAAAGCCTAGCTGTGCGCAGGTGAATGCGCCCAAAGCAAGGGTAAAACTGTGTCGTTGAAATGCTTTGGGCTGGCGTAGCTGGGTGGGCTTATTCCGGGAGAACTTATTTGTACGCATGACGATAAACGGATCCTTAGGGATTGATATCTGGACATTTTAGGGGAGCGATGCACACTCGCCCAGATATTCCACGTTACATATCTGCAAAATATTGAGGCTCAAGCCTGTATAATCTTACGCGGTATCTAACGTGCTTTTATATACAGCTATAAGTAGCCCCATCATTTTGCGACAGCCCCATTACACATCCACTAGTAGCGCCTACCTTCTCGGCATTGCTACGTTGCTTTCTGCGCAAAGCTTACTGACTTTGCCAGGCCCCCAGCTTTTCACCACTAATCCCCCTAATAGTGCCTTTAAAGCGAAAGCATTAGTAAATCCATCTATCTCGGGAAATACGGACATAAGGACAGCGTCTGAAGATTTGGGAACGACTTTAGTCTCCGTAGAAACAGACGCTGAGGCAACAGAGATAGCGCAAGCAGAAGTCACTATTCCAGTAGAAGCTGTCTCCATAGAAGCCGTCCCAACAGAAGAAATCGTCTTTTACGATGGCGAGAACAACAGCAATGCGACGTTTGATGACAGTAGTATCGTGGCTTACATGACGCTCACTGACCCAGCAACGCTACCTTCCGCAGGCGGCAGCGCTTCGCACGCAACACTGACCGACGCTAGCGCAGAGCCAACGACCAGCAGCTCACATATTTCTCATATCGATTTGATGGGCAACAGCGCGCTTAAGATCAGCGACGAAGCCGAGGTAGCTCGCGTTACATTGCACAACTTCAGCACCGTGGAAGTCGCTGAAGATTCACAGATCTCCCATCTCAACCTCACAGACCGCACAGAAGGCAAAATTTCAGGCGGAACGTTTGGCTTCATCACCCTTGAAGATGAAAGCGAAGCGCACCTGTGGGACGTGGATATCAATGGCGGCTCATTCGTCACACCAGGGGTCTTTATATCGGGTGGGGCAGTCACGATAGAAGCCGGAACGGCGCTGCATGTTTATGGGCGATCGCTAAACTTTTCAGACGGCAAAGTTTCAGGCACTTGGACTGACGAAACCCCCTTTGAATTTGCCCTGGTAATGGTCAACGAAGCAGAAGATGGTTTTGCTAAAATCCCAAGGTCGCTACCGAATGAAGTAACTTTTCATGAGGTAGAGGCCACTGAAGAAAACGCCACTGAAGAGAACGTCACTGAAGAAATCGGTGCAGACATAGACGTTATCTGAGCAGGCCGCTAACCAAAGCCGCTAGCGATTTCGATTACCTTAGTTTGCAGCGTAATCTCTGCGGGTGCGCCCCGCTTTAGCGAGAACTCCAGAGCCAACAGCAAAGCCATCGCGCGCTGGAGTTGCTTAGGCGAGCATCCTCGTATCTGCTTTTGCAAAATATAAACGCGCTTAGGGTTATTGATTTCGGCAGCTTTTGCGATCGCCTTCACATCTCTCTCCCCTTGCATCGCCATCAGGCTCACCCACAGCCAAGCGCGAAACTGCCCTACCAGCGTCGCGACCACCTTCAAAGCTGGCTCGTTATTCGCCAGCAAATCAGTAGCTAAACCCAGCGCCTGATCGGTCTTTCCAGCAATCAACGCCTCTGCTAGCTGAAAGCTCGTTTGCGTACTCACTGCTACCAGCCGAGTAATCACCTCCGGCGGCAAAGGCTCCGTTTTCCCCTGTCCTTTAGCCGTTCCTTCAGCGCTCCAGTACAGGCTCAACTTTTCTACTTCGTTGTACAGTCGGCGCGTATCCGCCCCCACGGCTTCAGCCAGTAGCTCCGCAGACTGAGGCTTCAGCCGTAAATTCATCTCCTGTGCCACACGCTTCACCTGGCCCACCAGCTGATCGGTCTGCCAGGGCGCAATCTGTGCAAACTCGCGCACCTCGGCATGCTTCTTCAGCAGCTTCGTCGACTTAAGTCGTCCATCCGGTTTACTGGGACTGGTAAAAAGTAGCACCGTCGTCTCCGGTACCAGTGGCAGCGTACGCGTCATCTCTTCTAGCAGCGTTTCCGAACACCGCTGCCCAATAGTGGTATTTGCCAACCACACAAACCGCTGCCCCATTCCAAATGGCGGCGTCATCGACTGATTTAGCGCTTGCATCGGCGCATCAGACGCATCAGACGCGATGTAGTCATAGTTGAAGCTAGCCCAGCTCTCATCTAGGGCCCGCTCACGCAGCCCAGCTACCGCCTTCTTCAAGCGAAACTCGTCCGCACCCCAAAAAAAGTAAACCGGCATAAACTCCTATTTCTTAGCCTTCCTAGTTTTAAGACTCAAGACAGATCTACCCAACTTCTCCACTTAGGAGTCAAGTGCTACTCATATTTATTAATGGGTTGCGTTACAATAGTTTACATAAGTGAGAGATACTTCACTTACGTTGGGTCTGGCACGAAAAATCACAGAGCCTCAACGACTGAATGCTTCGCTGGTACGTTGCATTCAGCGCCAAAAACAAAGAAACCGTTCACTCTAGACAGAGAATCGTTTCAAGCAGAAAGAGCGTAACTTTTATGAGGTTGCGCTCTTTTTCGTTTGTAGATTGTCTAGCGGCAAGTACCAAAAAGCAATTAGTCAGAGAACATCCATAGAATTTATCAGCATTTTTTCATTCTTTGATAGACTTACTTCTATAAGAGCTGACAAAGTTTCAGTATTGAAGATCTCTGAGCTATCTAAAGAGGTCGTTGAATTGGCTTTGGACTCATAAACTCAGAGGTATTCACACTGTGATTCACGCAACGCTCCACCAGCTAAAAGTATTTGAAGCAACAGCTCGCCACGGGAGCTTTACGCGTGCGGCAGAGGAGCTATACCTCACGCAGCCCACGGTATCTATTCAGGTAAAGCAGCTGACCAAAGCCGTTGGCCTGCCGCTGTTCGAGCAAATTGGCAAGCGGCTTTATCTCACAGAGGCTGGGCAGAAGCTGCTATCTACCTGTCAGGAGATTTTCAACGGGCTAGAGCAGTTTGAAATGTCGGTGGCTGACCTTAAGGGAATGAAGCAGGGGCAGCTCAGGCTCGCGGTGATCACTACGGCAAAATATTTTGTGCCTAGGTTACTAGGACCGTTTTGCCAGCGCTATCCCGGCATTGATATTTCGCTGCGGGTAACGAATCACGAAGGCCTTCGGGAAAGCATGATAGCCAATGAAGATGAGCTGTACATCATCAGCCAAGCGCCAGACAATCCAGACCTTAACATTCACCCGTTCTTAGAGAATCCGCTGGTCGTACTGGCACCCACTAGTCACCCGCTCGCTCGGGAAAAGAATATTCCTATCTCTGCTCTCAACAACGAGCGATTTATTATGCGTGAACCGGGTTCGGGTACTCGCAAAGCGGTTGAAGCGTTGTTTACAGAAAACGATGTTGAGGTGAAGGTAAGTTTGGAGCTAGGGAGCAACGAGGCGATTAAGCAGGCGATCGCAGGCGGGCTCGGTATCTCTATCCTCTCCCAGCACACCATCATCTCCGAGGGCACCTCTGGCGAATTCGCCATTCTAGACGTAGAAGGCTTCCCGATTGAGCGCGACTGGTACGTTGCGAACCTAGCGGGCAAACAGCTCTCCGTCGTCGCCGAAACATTCCTTCAGTTCTTGCTCGAAGAGAGCAAGGATATCGCGAAAAAGCTATTGCCGGGGCTAGGT
>ERZ1740052.543-NODE-543-length-12903-cov-7.556740_pt1 | contig 12903 bp, 10 predicted proteins | sample MGYA00581750_ERZ1740052 | MGnify/ENA primary metagenome ERZ1740052 (study PRJEB43018, sample SAMN04849743) | marine metagenome | isolation source: floating plastic debris | place: Pacific Ocean | collected 2008-08-30 | study: EMG produced TPA metagenomics assembly... | reverse complement strand
TGAAATCGAAATATATCACCAGCTTCGTAAATGGCGAGAAAATGTATCTTGCTCGGCTAAATAAAAAGCTTCAATAGGTGCAAAAGTTTTATAGCTAATACAGATGAGAGAACGGTAGTGAAAGAAATTTCTGATTCTGAGCATTGGAATCCGGCGCATTTTGGAGAGATGCCACGCCAACTCGATAGTTAAGACATGTAAACGAGGTCGCATAAATTTACTCATATAACTTTAGGGGTCGCGGGGGATTTTATACAAAAAGCTAATCGAAATTTTTATTTTTCTCTAAAAAATGGGGAGAACCTTCTCCATTTGAGTCTTCGACCCAAATTGGAGCAAGCAACTAAGAACTTAAACAAGAAAGCTTCTATAAAAGCTACTGCCGCACCTTCGAGGTGAACGTCCCCTGCATTTAGGAGTGGTCTTCAATTCGCCTGTTTTCACGAGCATTGATCTGTAGGGTTTTGGGGGTTTCCCCAAGACCGCAATTTCCGCTACTTCTTACTTCCGCGCAGCGGTACTAGGTAATCTCTTTGTTTGCTCATAGATGCCTTAATAACCCCCTACCCCGAAATTTTGAGGAGAGACAAATTGGTTTTATGTGCGAACCCAAATTATCTAGGAAACCAACTGATTTTAAATACCAGAAAACAACTACAAGGGGTAAGACGTATCTATCCCAGGGATACGCTTTTATCATGATTAAAGTATTAAATAAAACAATCAAAGATATTAAATTCGGTTGAGAAAAGCGAATACAACTTAATAGAGATAAACTGTACAACAAAACCATTTTTAAGATGTCATTAGGTAACCAATTCACAAGCTTGGAAATATTACCACTACCAAATAGTAATGGTGGAAATACTAAACAATATAGTAATAGAACTGCTGCAATGATTATGATTTTACGTCGCTGCTGATTTAAGATTTGCAATATGGAACTATTTCTGAATAAGATAAGCTCTGGAATTACAATATAGGTACCTACAAAGCTCAAAAAATTAATTGCTCCACCAGGAGTTAAAGCCCAAGTTGTCTGTTGAACTTCTGGAGTATCACGAACTTCTATAGCTGTTTGGGGTGCTAATCCTTGAAATAAATAAAACCACCCAAAAATAGATAATGCTGCTATTAAAGGAGCTATCCATATCCACTGCTCTGCTATTTTGATTTTACGAATATTTATTTTAGGAATGTTTCTAATTTTCAAAATAGCTAAAATGAATTCATAGGTGGCAATTGCTGCTGGAAAGGCTAACGTATATTGCCGCGATGCTATAGCTAAAATAAAAGCAATGCAACTTATTGTATGACGATTACGAATATAACTAACGAAACCTATAATTACCCAAAAGCAGGCAATCATTTCAGTATACAAACGTCCCGACAGCCAGAGATAATAGGGACAGAGAAATAAACCAATCAAACATAAAATAGCTCTGCCACGTTTATCTTGATTGGGATAGCCGATGATAAAAACAATACTTAAAGATAATATTAAATTCAGTAGTCTCCCTGCAAATATTCCTTGACCAGAAAGATATTCTAACGCACCAAAAATAATGAACGGCAGAGGCGTATTTAATTCACTATAATCTCTTAAATCCTCTATTGTAGGAAATAAGCTATTGCTAAAAGTTAAGCTGGTTTCCCAAAAAGGTTTTTCGTCATGCCAATAAGGTCCTTGCAGGAAATTAAGCCAGAAAACTAATGTAATGTAAATAGCTGTAATTCCCAGTATAAATAAAAATTTTTGCTGAGAACGGTTGAGTTGAATGTTCATAGATATTAACGAAATTAACTATTATTTGGTTATTTGATATCAATTCTCAATACAGCCAAGCAGTTACTGTTTTCTTCTAGAATGCGTAGTAAATTGCCAATAACAAAGTAAGAAAAGCGACTGATATGATATTTATGATTGTGAAGTAGTTGACTTGAGGAGACGTTTTTCTCGGAAAAAACCAGCTACATTAGCAACCTGGGAGAGGAAAAATAATATAGATAGATTCAAGCTTCGCCAGCCTTGTTTTTTAAAAAAAGGATACGCGAGCAAGCGGAAATAAAATGTTAATGGTTCTACTTTGATTGGTTGAGACTGACGCTGACTGCGAACTTGGTGAAAGTAAAAAGCTCCTCGACCATAGTTGAAATGTTGCCGCCAAAATGAAGCTAAAGTCAGGGTATGAGCATGGTGAATCTGCATAGCCTGAGCGTAATGCATTTTTAATCCCTGATGTAACCAACGGTCGCAAAATTCCCGGTCTTCTCCAGCCGCTAAGGGAAAACTAGTGTCAAATCCTTCCAACTGCTGATAAAGTTTGCGGGGTAGGGCAAAGTTATTAGAAGCAAAAAAAGTTGCCTCCTCTTTCTGTTGGTTGTAATAGTCGTAGAGATAATCAATTAATAATTGACTAGCGCTAGAGTAAAGATTATTGGGAAGAGCATTGATTGTATGACCACCAATTAGGGTATTGGGGAAATCTTTTATGGCTTGTGTTAGGGTTTTCAGCCAGTCGGGATGAGGCTGACAATCGTCATCTGTGAAAATTAAGTAATCACCTTGGGCTGCTGCGGCTCCAGTATTGCGAGCGCTGGCTGGACCTGCGTTAGACTGGCGAATCAAGTTTATTGAGATACAATCTTCAAATTTTACTGCGATTGGTTCGAGGGATATTCGGCTGCCATCATCTACTACAATGACTTCAAAACGGTTGCTTGGATAATCTAATCGAGCGATACTTTCTAGGCATTGTTCCAAACGTTCGGGGCGATTGTAGGTGGGGATAACGATTGAAATATCAATGTTTTGGGGGTTCATGGCTTGATAAAGTTGAAGCGGTAGTAAAGGTAAGCAAGGGTAGCGAAGGAAGCACAGGAGGAAGAAATTTCTATTCTCACTGTGAACCAGGCAAAGTTGACTTAAAAGAATAATAGGCTATTGTTTTTGGTAATCAGCTAATTCTTTGAGGAGTTTATAATATGCAGGTTTAGCTTGGTAATTTTTATTTAAAAGAAGAGCATCCCCCCAACCTTTAAAGTGCTTGGGTATCCATGAATAGCGGTCGCTAAAGCCCCAGGTAACAAATGTATTGCATTTTTCAGCTAACAGACAAGTACGTAGTATATCTCGATAAATTTTAGCTTGCTGTTGAAAATCACTAACCAAAGAAGGCTTTTTGATTCTTACATCCATCTCTGTAATATGAACCTGTAAGCCTAAATTGGTAAAGCGACTCATGTTTTTTGCTACATCTTGTACATTAGGTGGGGAGTCAACCTGGATATGCATTTGTAGCCCAATCCCATGAATTGGCACATTATTTGCTACCAAAGATTTGATTAAGCGATATATGGCATCAGATTTACGATTTAAACCCTCCGCTCCATAATCATTGTAAATAAGTAAAGCATTGGGGTCGGCTTCATAAGCCCATCTAAATGCCATTTCTATGTATTCTGGACCGATACGCTCTAGCCAAAAAGAATTACGTAAAGTACCATCATCGGCAACAGCTTCGTTGACTACATCCCAAGCGATAATTCGACCTCGATAACGTCCAACTACTGTCTTGATGTGGTTCTCTAAAATATCAATCAACTCATCTCTTGTCCAATCTCCTTCTTTGAGCCAATCAGGAAGTGCATTATGCCAAACCAAAGTATGTCCTCTAACCTGCATTTTATTAGCTGAGGCAAAAGCCATTAGATAATCCGTCCTACTAAAGTCAAAAGATTTAGGTTTGGGATGCAAGCGTTTAAACTTCATAGCATTTTCTGCGGTAATTATATTAAACTCTCGAGATAATCTATCTCTATAAAGAAAATCTTTTCTCAAAGCTTTTACGTTAACAGCAGAGCCAATAAAAAAATTATGCTTTTGAGCCAGAGAACGTAATGTTAATTTTATATCTTTACCCAAGATATTGTCTGACATTTTGTCAATTGGCTTTTCATTTAAATCATTCAAATTCTGACTAAATAAATTTATCTCTTGAGCAGAAATTGAATGGGATGAAAGGGATAAATAACAAAAAGTGGTAAGCAGTATAGAGATGAGCTTAAGAATAGGATTCATAGGTATTTTTGCAGTAATTGTATTAAACATCTCACGGAAGATTATAAATTTTTGGGTTAAAGGAACTATAAACAAGATTTCCCAGGGTTTGGGCAAGGGTTGTATAAATTTGCTGTATCTCGCATTTCTTTAGAAGCTGAATTTACCAATTCTAGTAGTCGAACAAGCCAAAATTGCTGGGTAAAGGGGGAGAGGGAAAAGAGGGGGAGAAAATAAATTTTTGTTCTCATTGTTGACCCTGCAAAGTTCCCTGGCTGCGCTACTAGTAATATGCTCATCCATCAAGATAAGTATTGTTAATGACGTTCTGCTTTTTACACCACCAAGCAAGGTAGAGCAAAAAAAACAGCATCAGTAACCAGGTGAAGGTTTGACTCATGGTAAAAATATAGTTCCACATAGGACGTAATCGTAAACTTGCGGGTATTAGAGCTGCAATTAGTGCGATTGTAAAAATACCTCCGCTTATAAGTTGTTTTACCCAGTCTATAGACTTTAATTTGGTGATTCTGAATAGGGTAATCATGGGTAGCAAGATTAATAAGTCATCGTAAATCAAGTGGTAAGTCCAGAGACGACTAATAATAGCTGCTACTCCCAGCCACAGCCAGTTATCTACCATTCGGTATTGGTAACTCCAGTAACCAAAAACGAACAAAATAGCTAAAGACACTGGCATATTTAGGTGATTTAGCCCGATTAACCCAAGCCAGTCATGAATGTTCCCGTAGCCAGTAGCAAAACTCGAACCAGCAGTACTCTGCGTAACACTACCACCACCACTAGAACCCCATTCTGCTCCAGCGATACCGCTACTTAACCAGTCAGAATGTAGCGACAGCAAATTGCCATCTTGAAAACTAGTTGCGATGGCAGCTAGAGCAAAGTACTCTAAACCAATGAGTAAGATTAAGAAGTATCGATTTCTGGGGAACAATGTCCGCCAATAAAAGGGAAGTGATAGGGTAGGCTTAATCAGTGCAAGAGTCATAAGGATACTTGTAGGTATTGTTGCACGAGGTATCCAAACAACACTCGCCACGAGTAGAAGTAAAACATGAATTGTTAGTTGTCCGTTACCAATAGTTTCACCAGTGGCATACATAGACAACACCATAAGAGCAATAAAACTCGATTCTAGCCAGCCCTTAGCTCTGCTTTCTCTCAACAGCAGATAAATCAAAGCAACCAGTGCAATTATAGTTGAGGCAGCCCATAGCCATCTGACCAAGGAAAATGACTCATACCCCAAAAATGGCCACAACATTGTGTAACTTGCTGGTGGATAAACTGCTGTGTGAATTTCACCATAGACAGTTTCCCCAGAAAACCAAGCGAGTACTTCATGATATCGCTGTTTAAGATCGATAGCTCCAAATTCATTATTAATCAAAATTAAACGGTTAAACTCTACTGTCATTCGGCGTATGGTTAATAAACTCATGATTGCCAGCAGCAAGAGTTTTGAGATACGCTGCTTACTTATATGGAAAATATTTAAAGCTATATTTTTCATCTCAATTATTTGTATTTATTTATCTATTTGTAAGAAATAAAATTTAGATTTTTAATTAAACATATGAATATAATTACTCACTTTAATAATTTTTTGTGCTTTTGACATAAATTTTGGTTACCGAAATGCTGTATGTATAAGCTTCAAAATATGCTTTTCATCTTCACTTAAATCGGGATTCCAGCAATCTACAATTAGGACGACTCTAATTTCTTTTCCTTGATGTTTAACTTCATGTTCAAACGAATCATCCAAAATCATACATTCTCCACGTTTCCATGTACGCCACTCATTACCTGAACGAATCCATGCATCTTTAGCTTCCAAAAGCGTTAGATGATAACGTAATTTCAAATTAGATGGTCCGCAGTGAGGACTAATTCTTGTTCCTGGATAAATAATAGAAAAATAAACTCCCCCGCGAACATCATTTAGTAATGGGCATTGTTGAACAATAGACCAAGTTTTCGGACATTTTTCAATATTTTTACTAAATAAAGATGCAGCTCTCATCAGAGGAAAAGTATTCCATTTTCCTTGTTGGACTAAAGCTTGAGAAGGAGTACCAACTTCAAGCTCAAATACTTTCATAAATTCTTGGGTTATTGTTTCTACATTTTCCTCTAAGAATTTAGAATATTTATCATGTTCTCTAAAAGGATATGCAGTTGAACTTAAGTAAGGTACATAAAAAGAATGAGGCTTTTGTTTTTCATTTTCAAATCTAAATGAAGATAAAAAAAGCATCTTTAGCCAAACTAGAGGTTCCGAAAAAATACATAATGGCATCCAAGAAATATAAGAACGAAATATTGGATGCAGATGGGTATCGTTTCTGTATTTTAATAAAATAGGTGAAATTTTGAGTAAACGATAGATAGGCAAGAACAATTTTTTCATGTTTGTATTACTATTAATTAATTAATTAATTTTAGGACTTACGCGGCTTGCATATTTTCTTGTAGGGTGCTGTAACTTGACTGATTTTTAAGGTAATAATAAGACTGAAGAGTGTAGGTCACTAACCAGAGTTTTGTGACAATTGCGTAAGTCCTAAATTTTAATAACGATGTGTTTGCTATTTAATTTAAAGACCAATCATCCATCGATAGAAATGGTTATTAAGAAAAGTATTACGAATAGATCCGAAGTATTTGTCAGGTGGATTCATCGGGTAGCGCAAAAGTTCTGGTGTTGTAGATTTTATGATTTCGGAAATCCACAGTGCATTTTGCTTAGTTTCGCCACTGAGATTACATATTAGTGCAAAAATTCGGGCTGAGTTTAATGGTGCTACACGTTCTGCCGGAAATAGATCGAAGATTTGCTCTTTTATTCCTTTACGACCAGCAGTTCGCTGCTCTAAGAAAAAATAATCACAAAGGTCTAAACTTGGATCGGCATTATGTTTTCTTCGTAAAGTTATCCAAGCATCGAAAGCAGCCACCAATTCGGGACTATTTGATTCACTGTAATGGCGTGCAATAATCTCTCCAGTTGCTTCTTGAGCTGATGTTACAGGAATCAAACGGTCTCTTCCTAGTGCGGCACAAAAACCTGCTAGGGCTATACCCGTTAATGGATCGCTTCCTCCGCGCAAAAACTCTTCAGCAGAAAGCCAAGAAACGTTGTATCCAGCATGTTCTAAAATTGCCTGTCGTCTTCCGGATATTTCATTGCGTTGATAATGTTTTGTATGTGGATAGCCAGCGATGCTTGCAAGTTTTGGTGGCAAAGTTCTATCTGCTAAAGAAGCTCGGCGATGAATACGCGTATATGTTCTAACAGATATTCCTGTTGCGGCTGCTATACTAATGAAAGCTGTATTGCTTCAAACAATTCTATATCAGTGTGATTACCTTCGATATACCCTGTTAGGTTTCGTGGCTGATAGCTACCTGTTTGCAAATCTAATATTTGACTTGGCAGCAAACGAAATACCCCTGGAATTGATGAGTGCGGAGGAGGATACCAGGAAATTCCTCTTACTTCTCCCCTGACAGTGGCATCTGGTAAAGGTTGCCAGCTATTACTATTGTCTGAATCAAGTTTGCTGGGTAGCTCGTTTAACCCCAGCACCTGCTTAATCAAAACAGGGCTACTACTTGCCCACAATTCACCGTAGGCATTTTTACCGTAATAGCATCCCAGCATTGCAGCAGCATCGAGATGCAAGTAGTTTCCACCAATTAAAGCCCATCGACCAGCCCAACCTTCATAAAGTCTGGAAACATCTTCAGTAGGCCGTCGAGAAATTTCTTCCAGGGGAGTGGTGAATTCAGGACGTGTATCAACAGCTAAACCTAGCAAAAACCAGGATACACCATTCTTATCGGTTGTCTTCCCCACACGGAGTTCGGGGTCGGCAGACAGAATTAAGTTTGATTGTAGTTCAAATGTACGCCAATCAGAGCGGGCTAAAAACTCACGCGGACCGATAACAAACTGCCGACGATGTACTCGCACAATCTCTTGAGAAGATGTTTTTTTCATAGATATTAGCTTTGCTTTTAATATTTTGAGAGGACAATGTTTGTAAATTAAATATTTGTTGTATTTTGGCTTGACTTAGATAGGGCAATTCTGCCTATATTCAGAAAATCATCAAATATTTTGGGTGATAAAATTCTAATAAGAATCAAGTAAGTGGCTGCGCCTAAGAATGTACCAATAGATAAAACCAGCATTTTCGTTTCAATTCCACTCATCACATATTTTTTGGTAATTAAAATTACTGCCATCATTACGAGGGAACTTGTTAGCGGTACAGCAAACTGTCGTAAGTATGTCCCCAAAGGAATAGCTACTATTCTTGTAATTACCCACTGCCCAATGGGGAAGACGATTATGCCACGAGCAACTACAGCAGCAGTGACAGCAATAATTCCCCACCGATAAGCGATGGCAAATCCAATCACATTTAATACTACGCTCAAAACCTTGAGCCGAACTGTCCAAGCTGGTTCTCCCATCGCAATTAGCACCGAGTTCTTGAAGAATGTGACAGACCTGAGAATTCCAGCGATCGCCAAAAGCTGAATTAATGGAACACTTGGTAACCATTGCTCGCCAAACATCACTACTACCAATTCCGGGGCTAAAGCTGCAATGCCAACAAATACAGGAAATGCGATGGCACTAGTGAGACGAGTTACAGTATAAAATGCCAAGCGAAATCGCGACCTATCGTCTCTAAGCCTAGAAAAGGTAGGTAGACAAACACTGCTAGTGGTTTTTACTAATAGTTGTATGCAAATCCGAAGTATTCTATAGGAAATCGCATAATAACCGAGCAAAACTGGTCCTAAAAAATAGCCAATTAAAAAATCATTTAATCTAGTGTTAAAAAAACTAAAAAAGTTAAAAACTAAAATATTGCTACCAAATTTAGATAATTGCTTAAAGTGATAGAAAGAAAATCTCAATCCCGGACACCATTCACTAGCTTTCCACAGCACTACTGTACCAACTAACTCGTTAGTGAGTTGTTGCCCAATTAGACTCCAGACACCACAGCCACTCACAGCCATAATTATGCCAACCATGCCACCCGTAACAATACCCAAAATTGAGCGAACTGCAATCACTTTGAATGCAAACTGACGTTCTAAGATTGCTTGCTGAGTACCTCGTAAACCATTAATTAAAAATATCAGGGAGAAACAGCGGAGAATAGGAGTTAGTTGAGGTTGTTTAAACAAATAGGCAATTTCATCGGCTAGGATAAAACTTAATAGTGCTAATAAGGCTCCAATCACTAAATTTGTCCAGAATGCCGTATCTAAATGCTCAGATTCTAAGTCATCCCGCTGAATCAGAGCCTGAGCGAAGCCTTGCTCTAAAAAAATTTGCATGAAAGCTAGAAATACGTTGGCTAGAGCTACTAAACCAAAGTCTTCCGGTTTCAATAAGCGAGCTAAAACGAAAAATACAACAAACCCACCTGCATTCGCTACCCAGTTTTGGATAGTCGTCCAAAGCGCCCCTTTTATTGCCTTTTCTTTAATACTCATAAAAAATACTTTCTTCAAGCGGTAAAAGAGCGTAAAAAATAGTGGAATTTAGTAACCGTTTTGCCATATACATACCCTGGTAAGTCCTTTGCTTTTGAGGTAAACAACTGTAGTAATCCAAAGTAAAAATCATTTGGGTTAAATGGGTAAGCTGTTAAATCCGGGCATACTTTACGGATTAGCTCGGCTTGAATTTTTGAACCTAACCTTTTTTCTTCAGAGATGCTCAATAAAAGCGAATAGAGATGGGCACAATTCAAAATTGGAAACCGCTGTAAATCGGCAAGATCGTAAACTTGTTCTTTGGTGCTGAGCCAACCAGCTTGACGTTGTTCAATAAAGAAGCGGTCGCGCCAGTCTAGGTTAGGCTGAGGATGCTCTAAAACCCACTCTAACCAATCTTGCAAGCCTGCTGTTGCTGTAGAATTAACTGGCTCTTGAAATAGGTTAGCAATCTGTTGGGCACCTGTTGAGGCACTATCCAAGGTTGCAGGCAATTCTCTGAGTTTATAGAAACCGCTGGCAATTGCAAATCCGTGCCCTCCAAAGGCTACACCTGTGAGACCATCGCGATCGCCACGCACAAAAGGTTCTGAATCTCCAGTTGAAATTTGCCCACCACTGTGAGTTTCTACCAAAGCTTGGCGTTCGGGAAATCGTTTGTACCGGTGCAAAAATATATGAGAATAACCACAAGTGCGGGCAAGCTGGGGTGGTAACACTTTATCAGCCACGGACATACGAGTTGCAATGCGAGTAAATGTTTTTACTTTAATACCTGCTGTTTGACTTAAAGCTAGCATCAAACGAGAATCGTACCCAGCAGTTAAACCCAACCAAAGTTCGGGACTAAGTTGAGCTATCCTTTGGAGAGTAGTAACTAAAATTTGCTGAATTTGCCCCAGAACGTCTTCATAATCTCGATCCAAAGAAATTTTGGGCATCAGGGGTTTCCCTTCTAGCTTACCAGATTCTAAATCTAGAACCTGGCTGGGCAATAACCGTGATATCTGTGTAAATCGAGAACGAGGAGGTGTGTACCAAGAGATGCCAATTTCATAGCTGAGCTTTCGATTGTCAACAGATATTCTTCCATCAGGAAATAAAATTTCAGCCAGTAGAGTTGCACTACTAGAAGCCCAAACTTGATTTGAATCATCGAAGCCGTAGAAACATCCCAATAACCCGCTGGCATCTAAATTAAGTTGTTCCCGTCCAACTAATAACCAGCGTCCAGCCCAAGCGGAGCATAGTTCTGGTACTTCATCGCTTGTGGCTTGTGTAATTCCGTCTTCTATAGATGCTCTTTGTGGATTAGTCTCTATAGCAAACCCCAAAATATACCAGTTTCTTTTATCTTTATCTGTAGCTTGCACGACTCGTAAGCCTGAACAATATGACAGCCATTTAGAATCATCAATCTGATGAGTTTTCCAGAATTGATTGAGAATGAATTTTTGCGGACCGATTACAAACTGTCTGCGATGAGGGTGCATTGTAAATAAGTAATTATATTTAATAGTAAATAGGCAAAAGAAGGTAATAAAGGTTTAGAGTCATCACCAATGCTTGTGGGAAATTAGTCAAGTTCAATTTATAACCATAACTACTTATCTTTCTTGAAAATTTTGATTAGATAAGCGGTGACGACGGGTAAGATACCAGTTGAGTCCATGTTCAAATTTGGCTATAATCCTTGTCAAAAGACCGCTACCAATGCCAAAGGTTAATTTCCGCGCTAATGGTTCAATCAAGGTCATGTGCCTACGCCAACCCAACTTTTTATACTTGTTCTTAAAATATCCATCCTCAGCTAAATTCCACTTATCCTTGATTCGATCCAAACTAGATAAAGTCCAGGCATTGCTCCATCTCAACATATAGTAGTGAACGTCTGCCAACTCTTGAGGAGAACCTGGTACATAGGAGACTAGAGAATCTGGTTCAAAATAAACTGTTTCCCCTGCTTCTCGAACAGTCATGCAAAAATCTAAATGCTCTTTAGTATTAAGCATTTTCTCGTCTAGTAGACCAATTTTGTCAAAGATTGACTTTCGTACTAATACACAGTGAAATTCCGCAAGTTCTGTTTGTATCCGTTTAAGCCGGGGCAGCGTTTCACTAACTTGCTTTCCTTGGTAAAACATTTTTTCCCGCAAACGTCTACGTCCAAGCTTGTCTACCCAAACGTGGGATTCTCCTCCAGCAAAGTGAATTTCTTGATGAATCGGCTCGTGCTGACACATGAGCGGACCAACTACAGCAGCATCGGTTTCTTCAGCACATTCAACCAGTGCTTTTAGCCAGTCAGCGCTAACCACAACATCGTTATCTACAAATACTATGTATTTTGTATCAACTTGTTGAATCGCCAAATTTCTAGCTTGATTGGGGTACAAGTAATAATCAGTCTGGAGTAACTTAAACCCTTTGATTTGCGATTGTTTTTCTAAGTAGCTTTTCAGCTTCTTAGGAGAATTACCATCTACGTATAGCAGTTGAAAAGGTATTTCTGTATATTTATACAGACTTTCTAAGGAAGTTTGTGCATAGCTGAAACGTTCCCTGGGAACAACAACAATAGTCACAATTGCTTCAGTCATGATTAACTCCTGTTGTAAACAAGAAATTGCATAATTTATGAATCGATTAGCTCTTGATAACGCAAAACAAGTTTGTCATTTAATGGACTGAGGTCAAAATGCTGCTCTACAAAACTGCGTCCGGCTCTGCCCATATCAGCCCATAGCTCTGGGTGTGCCAATAAATAACTCAGTTTGTCCGATAAACCATTAGCATCTCGCTCGGGTACCAGAAATCCCGAGATGCCATCTTCCACAAGCTCTGGAATACCGCCATGATAAGTGCTAATTACAGGTATTCCCATTGCCATTGCTTCTTTTAAAACATTTATAGGTGCATCCTGATTACCATCAGCAGCAGTAACGCTGGGAGCAATAAATAAATGGCAGGTGTCTAGAATCTTGATAATTTCAGATTCATTTTTCCAACCCATCAATTTAATATAAGAATGTGCCTCCAGTTCATCAATCAAATTCTCTAAAGACTGTCTCAGAGAACCATCACCCATAATGTAATATTCAATTTTCGGGAATTGTTTAGCTTGCTTAGCAACGGCTCGAATAGCGTACTCAATCCCTTTTTTTTCTACTAACCGTCCAGTTGTGGCAATCCGCACAGTTTGCCCTGGTTTTAGCGAACGGGGACAAAAGTTAAATTTTTTAACGTTAAGACCTGAAAAATGTACTGAGATTTTATTACTATCCCAGCCC
>ERZ1740052.542-NODE-542-length-12930-cov-5.420583_pt1 | contig 12930 bp, 14 predicted proteins | sample MGYA00581750_ERZ1740052 | MGnify/ENA primary metagenome ERZ1740052 (study PRJEB43018, sample SAMN04849743) | marine metagenome | isolation source: floating plastic debris | place: Pacific Ocean | collected 2008-08-30 | study: EMG produced TPA metagenomics assembly... | reverse complement strand
TTGTAATATTCTCTTCTACAGGAGGAGCTTCTGAGAAAGAACTAGATTATATTTATGAACGTTATACTTCTTTTGAAGAACTTATCAGCTTTATTAGTTCTATTAGTATTTTTGTGTATTCATATTATGTACTTCGAAACAAAGAGCAACTTTTTCAAAAAATTCTATCTTTTGATAATTTAAAATGGATTTATAACTTTTTTAAACTGACAGGTATTGTTTACTTACTTTGGGTTTTTGCATTGGTTATTAAATTCAGTTTAAACTTCTCTGGATTTATTTATTCTTACTATCCTTTAAGAATATCTACAACTGTAATTATTTTCATTTTGGGATATCAGGGAATTAAATATTTGAGAATATTAAAAGAAAGAAAACATATTAGAGAAGAAAGTGAAAACGAAACTATAGCTGAAATTCAAGAAGAAAAAGAACTTTCTACCAAATATGAAGAACACTTTTTAAATGTTGACTTTTTTGTAAAAACAAATAAAAAATTTTTGCAACCAAAATATACACTCCAAAACTTATCTAAAGATGTAAGTATAGGAACAAGTACTTTATCTGCTATAATAAATAATAATGCTAAAAAAAGTTTTGTTGACTATATTAATGAAATGAGAGTAGAACAAGCAAAAAAATTTTTACTTAACCCAAAATACGAGAGCTATACTATTGCTTCTATTGGTTTAGAATCTGGATTCAACTCTAAATCTGCATTTTATGACGTTTTCAAGAAACACGCTGGATGCACTCCTTTAGCCTTTAAAAACTCAAATTGTTAATTTTTTTTATCCTTAATTAGTCCGAAAACATCCAAATCATAAGTTTTAGGACTTTATTTTAAGATCTCAATTTTATATTTGAATAGTATACTTAATAAAGTAAGACTAACTTAAAGCTTTATTTTATTAAGTTTTTACAAAGAATTATAGAGAGGAAACTCTCTATGAAGAGGGAAAAGCCAAAACACTGTTTATCAACAGTGTTTTTTTTTAATAAAGTTGTCCTAAAACATCCAAACCATATGTTTCAGGAGTCTAGAAACTAACAACTTAACTATCTTTGAAACGAAAACTTACATAAACCAGTAAATATATTTAGGGATTAATATTTACTACTTTCTTCACAAAAAAAACACCATTAGAAGGGAATGGTGTTTTTTTTTATTTATATCTTGGTTATCGCTTACAGAGGCCTTATGAAATATATACTATCTATCTTAATATTTACTATATCATTATTTACTAATGCTCAACAAATTGGTATTTTAAAATATGGAGGTGGTGGAGATTGGTATGCTAATCCTACTTCTTTACCTAACCTAATTAACTTTAGCAACAGAAATACCAAAACTTCTATAGATTATAATATAGCTACTGTAACACCAGATAGTGAAGATATTTTTAGTTTACCTATTGTTTTTTTAACCGGACACGGAAATGTATATTTTGATGATGCTTCTGTAGAGAATTTAAGAAAGTATCTAATATCTGGAGGTTTTATTCATATTTCAGATAATTATGGATTAGATAAATATATTCGTCGTGAAATGAAAAAAGTATTTCCTAAACTTAATTTTCAAGAAATACCTGCTTCTCACCCTATTTATCATCAAACATTTGATTTTCCAAAAGGATTACCTAAAATTCATGAACATGATAAAAAAGCTCCTCAAGGATTGGGCTTATTTTATGAAGGTAGATTAATTGCATTTTATGATTATGAAAGTGATTTAAGTGATGGCTGGGAAGATAAATCAATTCATAATAATCCAAAAGAAACTAGAGAAAAAGCTTTACGAATGGGAGCCAATATTATTGAATTTGCTTTTAAGAACTAAAACTATAACTGCTTTCCGTAATAATTCAAATCAATTAATTCTCCATTAGTAGTTCGATAGTCTTTCGAAATTGTACCTTCTAAACGAAAACCACATCTTTCAGCTAACGCAATACTCCTAACATTTCGCTGAGATATTCTACAGAAAAGTTTTTTAAAACCATGCTTTTTAACGACACTTTCTAATAACGTTATAAAACTTTTAGTAATAATACCCTTCCCTTCAAAATTAACATCTATAAAAGCTCCTAATTCTGTTTTTGGTATAGACCAATCTATATTCTTAAAATCAATAAAACCAATCAATTTTTCATTTTTAAAAATAAGATAGGGATAGTATGTTCTTAGTTTTATTTTATCTTCTATCGTTCTGCAATAATTTAAAGTACTTTCTTTAGTTTGGGTATATTTTATTGTTCCTGCAAAAAAATCTTCTAATCTACTTTTATTGTTTTGAATTAACTCAAAAAAAATCTCAGCATCTTCTATAGTTAACAATCGTATAGTAAAATTATCCATTTCATTAAATTTAATACCTCAAAGAAACGAACAAGAGAAAATATAAATATTGACTGAAGTCACGTTTTTTTAATTCTACTTAATGTTTCAGAAGCCATTCTTAAATAACTTGCAATATGTTTGTGAGGAATTTCTTGAAAAAGCTCTGGGTTTCTATGTAATACTTTCTGATACCTTTCTTCAGGAGACGTTAGTAATAAGTCTTTTTCTCTTTCAAATTGATATAATATAATTTCTTGTAATATTTCATTCCACAATTTTAAATACTCGGTATTCGTGTCTAAAAAATTGTAAAATTCTTGTTTGGAAATATAAAAAACAATAGTCTTTTTTAGTGCTTTTATTTCAAGATTACTAATTGAATTAGATAAAAAGGAATCTATTGCGGTGATAATTGAGTTTTTATACCCAAAATACATCACATGTTCTTCGGTATTATTGGTAAAGAAAACTTTTACACTACCCGATATTATAAAATAGATATTAGTATCCTTAGATCCTTTAACTTTTATAAACTCATCTCTTTTGAAGGTTTTCTGTTTTGTTAAAATACCTTCTTGTAGAATTTTGTTTTTTAATAATTGATAATTTTTCAAAACAGTTGAATTACTATTTAATTCACAATAGCGTCTTGAATAACCTTCTGAATTTTGGTTCTAATATTACTTCTTACTAATTTTCTGTTATTCATAGTCGGATAAACTCTATTTGATAAAAAGACATATAGAATTCCGGTATCTGGATCTGCCCAAGTATAGGTTCCTGTGAAACCACTGTGACCAAAACTATTTTCAGAAACACAACCACAAGTTGGTTTTTCTCTTGGATTTATTTGTGGTTTATCGAAACCTAAACCTCTTCTATTTCTTACTTGAGGATAATATCTTGTATTAAACTTCTCAATAGTTTCTGGTCTAAAATATTTTACACCTCCATAAGTTCCGCCTTGCAAATACATTTGCATAATTTTTGCTACATCATTTGCATTCGCAAATAAACCAGCATGACCTCCTACTCCACCTTGCATTGCAGCTCCCATATCATGAACATAACCTCTTAATAATTGTTCCCTATAATAATCGTCTTTTTCTGTAGGAACTACTTCTTTCCAATTAAATTTTTCAAGAGGTAAATATGAAGTTCTATTTAAACCTAAAGACGCATAAAACTCATCTTCTACGACTTTATCTAAACGTTTTTTATACTTTCTTTCAACAACCTCTTTAAGTATATAATATCCTAAATCGCTATACTTATACCCTACTCTTTCTCGTAAATCAGAATCTTTTATTCTGGTGTAAATAGAATCCTTGTAATCTTTATTTAAATATAAATCTTTAGCTACTTTTATCGGAAACTGCTTTGATTTTTTAGTCCTATAATATTCTTTTGATACTTTACCTGTGATAGAATCGATTGTTCTTGTGTAAAATGGAATCCACGATTTTAACCGAGCATAATGCGATAAGATTTGTTTGATATTTAAATGCTCTTTATTACTGTCTTTATATGCTGGAAGTAAATCAACTAAATCAGAGTGAAGTGATAATTTTCTATCTTCTTCTAATTTCATTACAGCTGGTAAAGTAGATAAAATTTTAGTTAAAGACGCTAAATCGTAAACATCTGATTTTTTTACTTTTCTTCGTTTAGCATCAGTTTGATAACCAAAAGTTTTATGATAAATTACTTTTCCGTGTCTCGCAATTAAAACCTGACCTCCTGGAGCCATTTTCTGCTGTAAAATCGTATCAATATAACGATCTACATATTTCAATGTATCTCTTGATAAATTTACAGCTTCTGGTATGGTATATTCAAAGCGATTTAATGGAGATATAATCATTCCATTTCCTGCTTGAAATTCATTTCTAATACTTATCGGAAGTCTTCCTGAAATCTCAAAAGCTCCAAAAATTGCTTGAGCAGAAAGCTCTTGAGCTAACTTACTATTTTGATAAGAAACAATAATATTATCAATATTCGTAAATGTTTTAACTTGTAGTAAGCTGTAAGGATTTGCAAAAACATCAAGTATTACACGTTTGTTTCTTGATATTTCTTGTAACCAAACTAAATCTTGATTAGAGAACTTATAAGATTTCCAAGGATTTTTATTCGATTTATGAAAACCTACAATTACTAAATTATAATCTTCTAATTTTTTAGTCAGTTTATCTAAATGCTTTGCTGAAACCACATCTACTTTAGCATAATTCTGAAGCATTTTTACAAAATCATCTCCTTTATCGTCTCCTAAAGCAACATAAGCTATATTTTTTAACTCTAACTTTTTTATTGGTAATGTTTCTCTTGTATTTTTTAGAACAGTTAATGATTTTTTAATTAAATCTCGATGTAATAATTCATCTTTAGCTGTATTCAAATCTACAAGCAAACTGTCCGTTTTAACTGCATCAAACTTTTGTAAACCAACTAAATACTTTGCTTTTAAAATTTTTCTTACCGACTTATTAATCCTTTCTTCATTTAATTCACCTTTCTCTAAAGCTTTTTTAAATGCTTTTACCGTATTCGGAATATCTTGAGGAATCAACAAAATATCATTTCCTGCTAGGAAAGTTGCCAGATTAATTTCAGCAGCTGTAGCATAATTTGCTGCTCCTTTCATATTTAATCCGTCAGTTAAAACTAAACCTTGAAAACCTAATTTATCTAGTAATAAATCTGTAACTACATTTTTAGATAATGAAGATGGTAGATTTGTATTCGACTCTAAAGAAGGAATACTTAAATGCGCTGTCATTACACTCGCTACACACGCATCAAACTGTCTTTTAAATGGATATAATTCTATAGAATCTAATCGTTGTAATGTAAAATTTATTGATGGTAATGTTAAATGTGAATCAGTAGCTGTATCTCCATGTCCAGGAAAATGCTTGGCATTTGCTAAAACACCAACACTTTGCATTCCTTTTGTAAACGCTACAGATTTTTCTGCTACATTTTCTTTCTTTTCTCCAAATGAGCGATTTCCAATAATTGGATTGTCTGGGTTTGTATTAATATCTACAACCGGAGCAAAATTGATATGAATTCCTACTCGTTTACATTGTTCCCCTATTCTTTCTCCTAACTTTTCAATTAACTTATTATCGCGAATGGCTCCTAAAGTCATATTCCAAGGAAAACGATATGTGTTTTTTAAGCGCATATCTAATCCCCATTCTCCATCGAAACCAATTAATAACGGAACTTTTTTAGTTAAGCTTTGATACGTATTAGTGAGCGTTACTTGTTTTTCTGGTGTTCCTTTCATGAAAATTAAATTTCCAACATGATATTTTGTAATCAAATCAGAAATAAATTTTTCGTGTTTAGCATCTTTATTAGAATATGCTTGCACCATAAACAACTGTCCTATTTTTTCTTCTATAGACATTGAATCGATAATACTATCTACCCATTCTTGTTGTAAAATGTACTGTTTTGCTCGTAACGGATCTAACTGCTGAGCATTAATAACACTGGTAAAAATTATAGCTAATAATAGTATCTTTTTCTTCATATAAATCGTTCACACGTTAATTTAACGAGCTTTAAAATTTCATTATTTAAAACGTCGGGGATTACTCTACTTTAAACAATTCTTATACCAAAAATCGGCTATGCCAGCTTTTGTCTGCTGTAACTTCCCATTTGGTTTCAAAATCTTCTTTAGTGTTTACCATATTATTAAAAACAACTGTAGCAGCAGTTATTTTCTGTTGTTTAGCAAACTCTTGAAAATCTGAAAGTTTTACAACATTGATATTATCGTTGTCTTTAAATGAAATGTTCATTTTATCCATTAAATCTACATTGAACTCTTCTTCTATAGATTTAACAAAACGTACAGAAGCATCAATAGAACAACCAGAAGCTGAATTGAAGTTTTCATCTATTGCCAATACTATAAACTGATTGTATTTAATAGCAAAAGACCCTTTTAAATCTTCACCATGTCTGGTCCATTGATCAATAAATAACAAAGCTCTTGCAGAAATTACTTCTATTTCTTCTTGAGTGAACGTTCTATCAGCTTGATATACCCAAACTCTTGCAGAGTTGGGTAATTCGTTATAAGGTATGTACATTGTTATCTTAAATTAAATTTTTGTTGTAACGCTTTTAATTTTTCTTCATCTGTCATTTCAGGCGTTTTAGGCGAACTCATTCGTTCTTTTATTTGGCGTAATACTTTTTTAGTATATAATGGAAAATCTGCTTGTTGAATCCATGAATTGTAACCTGGATTTTCTTTTAAAACATCTTCTACTTTTCTTCCTTTGTATTTTCCAAAAGAAAATATCTCGTCTTCATCTTCATCAAATAGTATGAATCCTGCAAAATCTGCTCGTTTTGTATGTGAAGAAAATTCACTTAACGCTTCTACTGAATTCTCTATATCTTCATATTTGTCTAATTGTGCTTTTAAGATTTCATAAGTTGCTAATGTATCTGCTTCAGCAGAGTGTGCATCTTCTAAATCTTTTCCACAGTAAAATTTATAACCTGCACTTAATGTTCGTTGTTCTTTTTTATGGAAAATTACTTGTACATCAATGGCTTTTCTTTCTTCCATATCAAAATCGATTCCAACTCTTAGTAATTCTTCAGCTAAAAGCGGAATATCAAATCTATTTGAATTAAATCCAGCAAGATCTGAATCGAATATCATCTCATTTATTTTAGATGCTAATTCTTTAAATGTTGGTTCTGTAACAACTTTTTCATTTGTAATTCCATGAACATCTATAGCTTGTTGTGGTATTTCTATTTCAGGGTTTACCAACCAAGTTTTACTTTCTTGTGTTCCGTTAGGGAATATTTTTAATATAGAAATTTCTACAATTCTATCTGTGGCTATATTAATTCCAGTTGTTTCTAAATCGAAAAAAACGATAGGTTTTTTCAGGTTTAACTCCATATAGTTATTAAAAAATTTTAATGGTAGTATTTATTATTTAAAATGTACAAAGATGTCAATAATAACGTTATTATTCGTTATTTAATTCTTCTTTAAACTCGTTAATTTTTTCTAAAAGTTTTTTATCTAAAGTAGGCTCTTTAAAATTACACTTTTCAAAGGCTTCTAAAATAGTTTGTGCTACAATAAAACGAGCTGTTGGTTTATCATCTGCAGGTATTACATACCAAGGCGCATGATCTGTTGATGTTCTGTTTATAGCATCTTCATAACAAAACTGATATTCGTTCCATAGTTTTCTTTCTTTTAAATCTCCTGCTGAAAACTTCCAATTTTTTTCAGGAATATTTAAACGACGTAATAGCCTATTCTTTTGTTCTTCTTTAGATAGATGTAAGAAGAACTTTAAAATAATAGTTCCGTTGGCTGCTATATGTTTTTCAAACTGATTGATACGATCCATTCTATCATGATAGAATTCATCATTTAAGTCTTCCAAACTTTTTACTGTAGGAATATTTTCTGAAAACACATATTCTGGATGTACTCTTGTAACTAGTACATTTTCGTAATGCGTTCTATTAAAAACACCAACTTTACCTTTGGCTGGTAGTGCAATATAATGTCTCCATAAAAAATCATGTTTTAATTCTAATTCTGTAGGAACTTTAAAACTATGTACTTCTACACCTCTAACATTAAATTGTTTAAACACTTCTCTTACTAAGCTATCTTTACCTGCAGTATCCATACCTTGTAAGCAAATTAAGGCACTGTATTTACCTTCTGCATACATTGTATTTTGTAAATCGGCTATCTTTTTTCGTACTTTTTTTAATTTTTTCTCAGCATCTTCAATATACTCTAAAGTTTTCTTCTTCTTTAATTTTACTTCTCCATTAACTTTATATTTCTCTATATTCATCTTCATTCTATTATTGATTTTATAAATGTAAAAAAAATATAGTAGGTCTTAAAGCGATATTGTAAGTCTTTTGTTAAAAAAACTACTAATTTGAAAATTAAATTATTCTTTATGCATTATCGATTCATTTTTATCTTTTTGATTTCTTTTTTTAGTTTAAATGCACAGGAAAAACCTGTAGTTGTTTTAGAATTGTTTACATCACAAGGATGCTCTAGCTGTCCGCCTGCAGACCGACTTCTAGAAGAAATTAAAAACAACAATGATAGTGATAGAGTAATACCTGTAGCTTACCATGTTGATTATTGGGATTATATTGGTTGGAAAGATCCTTTTGCCTCTAAAGATTATACTAACAAACAACGAGATTATGCTGAGAAATTTTTAAGTAGCTCTATTTACACACCTCAATTAGTTATAAATGGTGACGAACATTTTGTTGGTTCTGATAAAGTGAGAATAGAAAGAAGAATTAAACAAATTCTACACAGAGGATCTAATTCTAACACTATAGAAATAACAGACCTAAAAATTAAAGACAAAAAAGTAGATTTTTCTTACAAAGTGGATGGAAAAACCAAGAAGCGTAATATTTGTTTTCTATTAACCATTGATAAACGTGTTACACCTGTAAAAAGAGGAGAAAACACAAATAGAACTTTAACAAATACTAATATTGTTATTCTAGAAAAAATAGTTTCCCTAATTGAAAAAGAAGGCAAAATGACACTTTCTATCCCCGATATTATTGAACCAAAAGACGAAATAAAATTAATTGCAATAACTAAAGACAAAGACTTATTAGTTACTTCTGGTATTCAAATAAAACTATAACAAAAAGATTTTTAAAACTCCTTTATTTTTCAATTGTTTTTTTCTTGAGTATCATCAAAATTAGCAATCAATCTAAAAAAATAAATACTTGTATTCTGAGTAAATTTCCTGAAAAATTATTACAATGAATACAACAGTAATTATTAAAGCAAGTTCCAAAAAAAATGGAAACACAAAAAAAGTAATAGAGTTATTAAACGAAGATTCAAATTTTGATATTATTGATTTATTAGATTATAATATTGGACATTTTGATTACGATTTCAAAAATGCAAATGATGATTTTCTTCCATTGCTACAAAAAATTACAGAAAAATATGACACTATCATTTTTGCTACTCCAGTATACTGGTACACAATGAGCGGAATTTTAAAAGTATTTTTCGATAGATTATCTGATCTTTTACATTATCAAAAAGACTTGGGAAGAAAATTAAGAGGCAAAAATATAGCTATGGTTAGTAATTCTGGGGAAAATGATAGAAGACAAGGTTTTGAAATGCCTTTTATAGAAAGTGCTAAATATTTAGGAATGAATTACCTTGGAGATATACATGTTTGGTTTTCAAAAGATGGAAGTAAAATTTATAATATAGCTGAAAATCAAATAAAAAAGTTTAAAAAAACTTTATAAATCTATTTTTTTCTAATTTGTTTTATCGTAATATTGCAATATACAATTAACACATGGGATTAACTAAATCTGAAATATTTTCCAAAAATCAAAATGATATAGCTCAAATAGCTAAAGTATTAGGACATCCTGCTAGAATAGCGATTTTAGAACACATATCTAAAGTAAAAACCTGTATTTGCGGTGATTTAGTAAATGAAATTGGTTTAGCACAACCTACTATATCACAACATTTAAAAGAATTAAAAAGTATTGGAATCTTAAAGGGAAATATAGAAGGAACAAGTATTTGTTATTGTATCGATACTGAAAAATGGGAAGAAATCAGAACTATTTTAAATCAATTTTTAAATATATTCTCTAACCCCAACAACAATTGTTGTTAAAAAATTTTGAACACATCAATCGTAATATTACAATGAATGCGAATTTAATTAAAACAATAGAAAAAATTTCTTCTCTGGAAATCACAAATGAAAGAAAAGAAAAATTAAAGCCATTAATAGCTTATATTAGAGAAAAAAGAACTCAAAAAGAAGATATACGTATTAACTTTATTTGCACTCATAATTCAAGAAGAAGTCATTTAGGCCAGATATGGATGCAAACTTTAGCGAATCATTTTAATATCAAAAATATAAAAACCTATTCTGGTGGTACAGAAGCTACAGCTTTAGCAAATCCAATTGCTGAAACATTAAAAAACCAAGGTTTTGAAATAAATATTATTAGTGAAAATACCAATCCCATTTACGCAATTAAATATGATGAAGTTTCTCATCCTATTATTGGTTTTTCTAAACGTTATGACGATTCCTTTAACCCAAGTTCAAAATTTGCTGCAGTGATGACTTGTTCGCAAGCTGATGAAGGATGTCCTTTCGTAGCTGGTACAGATAAAAGAATTGCTATCACTTATGAAGATCCAAAAATTTCTGACAGTACTGACAAACAAGCTCAAACATATTTAGAAAGAAGTAATCAAATTGCCTCTGAAATGTATTTTGTTTTATCTCAATTAAATTAAACGATTATGAAACTTACTGAAATAAAAAAACACTTAAAAGAATTAAACACTATAGCTTTTCAATTACCAGATGGAAATTTGGTTCCTGAACATTTTCATGTAACAGAAGTTGGAAAAGTTACCAAGCATTTTATTGATTGTGGAGGAGTTCTTCGTAAAGAAGAAAAAATAAATTTTCAATTATGGAATGCTAATGATTATAACCATAGGTTACATCCTGAAAAGTTAATTAACATTATAGAATTATCTGAAAAAACTTTAAACCTTAAGGATGTAGAAATAGAAGTTGAATATCAAGGAACAACTATTGGTAAATATGATTTAGATTTCGATGGAAAAAATTTTCTACTAGTGAATACAGCTACAGCTTGTTTGGCCGAAGACCAATGCGGAATTCCACCAAAACAAAAACCTAAATTAAAATTATCAGAAATTCAAGGTCAAGGTTTTAGTTGTGATCCAAATTCTGGTTGTTGCTAAAACCAAAAACTGAGCTTATTGCTCAGTTTTTTTTATCTAATTATCATACTATCAATCTTAAAAGCACGTTTAATTTTAAAAATATTATATTCGCGGAATATAACCCCAAAACATACCGATTAATGAAATTATTAAAAAGTTTTTACTCCTTTTTCTTAATTTTAATTTTGACTTTTAACTTCACTTCTTGCTCTGACTGTAAGAACGAAAACCCTAGAGCCCGTATTACAAACATGGGAACAGAAGAAGTAAGTGTACAAATTAAGACCACAGGAGGTAGTACAGAAAACTTAAATAATGTAGAACCTGGTAAATCTTCAGAATTTAGAAGCTACGATTCAGGAACAGTTACATTTACTATAGTCGTGAAAGATGACATAGAACTTGTTGAAATTGTTGAAATGGATTTTTGTTCAGAATATGAAATCATTGTTAATGAAGACAATGCTATCATAACAATTTCTACCGGAATCGAATAAATAAGATAAAAACAAATAAAAAAATCCCAAGTATTGTACTTGGGATTTTTTTATTTATCACTTTCAAATGAATATTTATTTTTCTGCTTAAATGGACGAATAATTAGTCTTGTTTCTCTATCGAAACGTATGTAATTATACATCCAGTTTAAAAATACAACTGCTTTATTTCGAAAACCAATTAGTGAAAATAAGTGAACTATCATCCAAACGAACCAAGCAAAAACTCCTTGGAATTTCCATTTTGGTAAATCAACTACAGCTTTATTCCTACCAATAGTAGCCATTGAACCTTTGTCATTATACACAAAAGGTTTCATTTGTTTTCCTTTTTGTAATGCTAAGATATTTTTTGCTAATAAATTTCCTTGCTGAATAGCAGGTTGCGCCATCATTGGATGGCCATAAGGAAAAGCTTCAGTATTCATACAAGCCACATCTCCAATAGCAAAAATATTCTCATGAGAAGTAACTTTATTAAATTGATCCACTTTATATCTCGCTGCTCTTTCTACAACACATTCAGTATGCAAACCATCTATAGAAGCTCCTTTTACACCTGCAGCCCAAATTACGGTACTTGCCTTAAAATGATCTTCACCATTCGTAGTTACTGTATCTCCATCATAGTTTTGCACGCGAAGACTTTTCCATACATCAACACCTAACTTAATTAAAAAATCTTCTGCTTTCTCCGAAGCTTGTGGACTCATACCTTTCAAAAGACAATCTGCACCTTGAATCAAATTGATTTTCATCAAACGGATATCTAAATCCGGATAATCTTTAGGTAGAATTTCTTTTTTCATTTCTGCTAATGCACCAGCTAATTCAACTCCAGTAGGTCCACCACCGACAATAACAAAATTCATTAACTTTTTTCGCTCCTCTAAATCAGAAGTCAATAAAGCTTCTTCAAAATTCTCTAGAATTAAACTTCTAATATTTAAAGACTGAGGAATTGACTTCATTTCCATGGTATATTTTTCAATATTTTTGTTCCCAAAGAAATTAGTTGTAGAACCAGTAGCTATAACTAAATAATCGTAGTTTAAACTACCTATTGATGTTTTAACTTCATTCTTTTCTGCATCTATACCCGTAACCTCAGCCAATCGAAAATAGAAATTCTCGATATCGTTAAATCTTTTTCTTAGAGGAAAAGCAATGCTATCAGGCTCTAATCCACCTGTAGCAACATGATATAATTAAGGTTGAAATGTATGGTAATTTTGTTTATCTAAAAGAACAACTTGT
>ERZ1740052.541-NODE-541-length-12942-cov-5.704276_pt1 | contig 12942 bp, 7 predicted proteins | sample MGYA00581750_ERZ1740052 | MGnify/ENA primary metagenome ERZ1740052 (study PRJEB43018, sample SAMN04849743) | marine metagenome | isolation source: floating plastic debris | place: Pacific Ocean | collected 2008-08-30 | study: EMG produced TPA metagenomics assembly... | reverse complement strand
CACCGACGACTGGCCGTGTTTCGTCTCGGTGCCCTTACTGGTTCGCTCCTCACACTTACCTAATATAGAGGACGAACCTTCATTTGTCATTCTGAGTGGACATTTTCGTGATTTTAGCTAAATTGGCACAGTCGGCATGTTGGCGTGTTGGGCTAAGCCAAGCGAGCTATCTACAGGTGCCTGGGCGCAGGCACCTGTAGATAGCTGTTTAGCAGCAATTTGAGCAGATTTTGAGTGCTACTGACCAGGGTTTTATACAGCAGTGGATGTGCTGCATTGGCTATTGGCGGGTGGGCCCTGTAAAACTGGTCGAAGGCGTGGTGTAGCAGCTCTCCTCGCTTTAAAAGTAGCCCGTACTGCTTGTCTGGATGGCGTTCAGACAGCCAAAACATATCATCAACGGTTGATATTAAAGCTTGAAAAAGTTGGTGGCTAGGTGTTGACTGCTTTTCATGAAAAAGTGCCTCCAACGCGGTAAAAGTACTCTCTAGGCTAGCTTTTGTAGGCTGACTATCAGGACGGTTTTTCTGAGTACTATTCGCATCCCAATAGCACATCAGTGAGTAACAGCGTGCATGGGTATACTGCGCCTGCCAAATAAGGTGATCGACAGGTGCTTTTGCATACGCTTGCTGTTTTGCATTGACGGGTCGTAGAGCTTGACTGTTTTTGATGAACTTTGGCGAAAGCTTCTTAATAACTAATGTATGGTTCTCCTCAGCCATTTGGCCGACACTTTGAAGTTGTTTTATCCAGGCATAAATGCCTCGACTAGAAAGTCGAAATACAACCCATCCTGGCCGTTCACTCTCTATTTTGAATGATTTCCAGAGAACAGATAAGCTCCTCAGTGTTTCTTCTTTACAAAGCGAGTCTTTAAAGCAGGGTTTGAGTTGAAATGCTTGTAACTTTTTTATGAAGCTGTGCGTTGTTTTTCGGACGGCTAAATTGCGATCAGTAGGATTGCTTTGATACTGCAAATTTTGTGCGAATAGCTGTGGAAGTGCAGTGGCATACAGAACTTCGGTATTGGTCTGTTGCTTTTGGAGTGGGATTTCGTGCCATTGGAGGTCTCTATTCTTGATTGCAGACATTTCCGATGACGAATGTGCTTTTCTATTTTGTGAAAAGTCTATGAAGCTATCATCTTCTGCTTCATATTCACTCGCTAAAAAGTGTTTCAAGCAATAAAGTAAGACGCACTTTAAGGAGATCACCTCTACTTCGTTGCGAGGGGTCGGAGCATCTTGACAAGGAAAAATATAGTGGTTTTTACGGGGGGTATTCAATATTTGTTCACGGATACTTTCGGGAAATGCTGAAGTAGTGATAAAGAAGGGAATTTACTCATACAAAACCCAACAATTTATATTAATGTACTAACAGTATTCGTGAGGTTATAGCTTAGCCTCGTGTGAGTAAGTACAACGCGCTCACATCAACGTCTGTACGAATGCTTGCCACTTTATGCCCCCTTGTTAGTGGCTCTGCGAGATTACACTTAAATTGCCCCTATGTTGACGGATAAATAATTCATGTTGTCAGTGGAAACACGGATGACTTTTAAGGAGTTCTTACCCTGTCAGCTATTTTTTCAACTTATGTCATTATTCATTACATTTAGATGACGCTAACTACAACGGTTAAACACAATCCCAATATTTCCTCCAACGTTTCCAATATGGCTTCTCCTCAACCAGATAATGCACGCCCATTTTTAGCGTGGCAACGTATTTCTGATTGGGCGAGTGAGCATTATCGCTGTCGCACCTTTAATAAGGATGAAAAGATTCCGGCTCGCCCTGGGCTATTGTACCTAGTGCAGAAGGGCTCTGTTCGCCTTTTGGGCAATGCTCAAGTGAGTGCGACGATTAAAAAGAAAAATGCAACGGCTCGAATGCCGTTGGTTGCTTCTGAAGAAGCGTTTCTAGGATTCGTCGGTGCAGGTCAGCCTTTCGAGGTGGTTGCACAGCCGCCTTTCACGTTGCAAAGCTTTGCCCATGTAGACCAAACAACGGTGATTTGGCTTTATTGGAACGATCTTGACACATGGCCTCATTTCCAAAAGGAAGTGTTGGATGCTTTCAGGCGTCAGCACCAGCGTAAGTTGCTGTGGCTCAGCACGCTAGGTCAGCGCCGCACCATCGATCGGCTGCTGGGCTTTTTGACGCTGTTGATTGATGAGCATGGCGAGCACTGCGAGCAGGGCTACTATTTGCCTTTTCCACTCACACATGCACAAATCGGCAGTGCCATTGGCTCTACTCGGGTCACCGTTACTCGCCTGATGGGCAAGCTGCGCCAAGGTGGGATGATTCAAAGCTACGGTGAAAATCTGATTTGTATTCCTCACAGTGCTAACTGGAAGAAGCAACAGCTCAATAGCAACTGAACAAGAGAATTGACGTTCTATTTGATTTTCTATCTATATAAAAGCGCCGTCAGCAATAACGGCGCTTTTTGGTTGTATGCCACCGCCATCAAGCCCGCAATCGCAGCAAAAGCGAGTTGATCACAACAGTCACTGAGCTAAGTGCCATCAGACCACCTGCAAATCCTGGATTGAGTGAGATCCCAAAAGCCGGAAGGAAAGCCCCGGCAGCTAGAGGAATGCAGATCAGGTTGTAAGTGAAGGCCCAGGCTAGATTCTGGCGAATTTTATTAAAGGTGTTTTGGCTGAGGCGAATGGCGGCGAGGACATCTGTCAGGCTGTTGCCCATGAGTACGATGTCGGCTGTTTCCATCGCGACTTCGGTTCCAGAGCCCAGCGCAATGCCAATATCAGCCTGAGATAGAGCGGGCGCATCGTTGATCCCGTCGCCGACGAGGCCAACACGGTGCCCTGCTTTTTGCAGTTGCGCTATTGCGTTTAGCTTGCCTTCAGGGGAAATTTCGCCTTGGGTTTGCTCAGGGGGGAGCTGAAGCTGCTGAGCGATCGCACCCACCGCCTCAGCTCGATCCCCACTCAAAATCTGCACCTGCATCCCCTGCGCTTGTAGCGCTTTTATAGTTTCTACTGCTTCTGGGCGCAGAGTATCGCTAACCCCGATTAAGCCAACGAGTCGCTTGTTTTGTCCAACAAAGACAACTGTTTTACCGCTGCTTGCAAGCGTATTTGCGGTGCTTGCCGTTTCGCTATCGACCGTGCAGCCATTTTGAGTCATCCAGGCTTCATTGCCTAGATAGGTTGGAATGCTTTGTAATGTTGTTTCGCGGGTGAGGGTCGCGCTGATCCCAGAGCCCGCTTCTGTGTGGAACTGATGGGCATTGAGGCGAGGAAGTGCTTTTTCCTCAGCGGCTTGCTGAATAGCGATCGCAAGTGGATGCTGGGTGCCCTGCTCAACGGCAGCCGCAGTTTGTAGCAGCTGCTCGGCAGAAATACTATCGGTAAGCGGCAGACAGTCTGTGACCTGCGGCTTGCCCGTTGTCAGCGTCCCGGTTTTGTCAAAGACGAGCGTATCGAGTCCGTGGGTTGCTTCTAAAATATCGCCGCCGCGAATGAGCAGTCCTTGCTCTGCGCCGAGGCCTGAGCCGACTAAAATCGCGGTTGGAGTTGCAAGGCCTAGGGCGCAAGGGCAGGCGACGACAATAACTGCGATCGCCAACTTCAAACTCACCAATAGTCTCAGTGATCCACTCAATTCGGCGGTAACAGCCTGCGAAGTTGCAGCTGTTACTGAGTGCTCAGCCATCTGTGCAGCGACATGATGTCCTGCTGCGTGATGCAGATGACCCATTGCTGAGGTAGCAACATCTGGCCATAGCGGTGCACCCACAAAGTACCAAAAGCAGAATGTGAGAACTGCGCAGGCCAATACGCCGTAGGTAAAGTAGCCCGAAATCAAATCTGCAAATCCCTGAATGGGCGCTTTCCTGGTTTGTGCAGTTTCCACCAGCTGAATCATCTGGCCGAGGGTCGTATTCGTCCCCGTTCGCGATACTTGAAGTGTAATAGCGCCGGACTGGTTGAGCGTTCCAGCGATGACTTCATCCCCCGCTCCCTTTGCGACAGGAATCGACTCGCCTGTAATCATCGACTCATCGAGGGTTGTTTTGCCCGATGCGATGGTGCCATCTACAGGGACTTTCTCTCCGGGCAGAACGCGCAGCCACTCACCAATTTGTACTTGGCTAGCTGGAATTTTGACATCTGTTTGACTCTCTGACGAGTCAGTAGGTGATGAGTCAGTAGGTGATGAGTCGTCTTTTGCTGGCGCTGCGGTGAGTCTGGCGAGGGTGGGCTGGAGGGCAATGAGCGAGCGCAGCGAGCGAGCCGCCTGAAACCGAGCCCTCTGCTCTAGCGTGCGACCAATCAGAATAAAGCTGAGGAGCATCACCGGCTCATCGAAAAAGCACTCCCATCCCAAGGAGGGAAATACTAGCGCAGCTAGGCTAGTGGTGTAAGCGCTCAAGGCCCCGAGGCTCACCAGCGTGTTCATGTTGGGTGAACGGCGTCGAATACCCTGGAATCCTTCGATGAGGATTTTGCGAGCGGGGAAAATCAGCGTCAGTGTTGCTAGTACGCCGTGGAACCACAGCGTACTGATGACAGGGATATCGAGCCAGGCTGTGAAGCGACTATTTTCTGCAAAGCTGAGGTGCTGTAGATGGCCTAGTGTGGAGAGGAAGAGGAGTGTAGCTGCGATCGCTAGCTGGGTCGTCTGATTTTTCTGTTCGGCGTCTTTGCGCTGTAGCCACTCCGTTTCTGCCTGAAATCCGCGATCGCCAGAGCGCGAGTTGTTTTCTCTAATATGGCTGGGATAGCCTGATTCACCTAGCGCTTGGGCAATTCGCTGTGGGTCTACGCTGGGCAAGCAGTCTACTGCGGCCACTTCAGTCACGAGGTTAACCGTTGCACTGACAACGCCTTCACACTGCGCCAATTTTTTTTCAACACTGCTCACGCAGCCTGCACACATCATTCCTTCTACATCTAGAACAATCGTGTTTATAGAGCGCTTGTCCGCAAGCGTATCTGTAGGGATCTGTTCAATCTGTTCTTTCGCCGTTGCAAGCGTGGTTTCTTGACTGAGCTTCTGCGTAGGCTGAGAAGGTGTAGCGAGCTGACTCATGAAGGGCAAATAGATAACAAAAGGACAGACCGCCGACAAAGCCGAGCTAGCGAATGTCCTTATTCGAGCCTACGACAATTATTCTTGACTGGTGGAAAAAAAAGACAAATCTCAGACTTTGGATCTCAGACTTTCAAGTGTCTCGCTCGCGACAAGGTAGAACCCAGTTAGGCTTTAGGGTATGACAATGCCGTGTAGTCGTCAGCACATCGTGCACGTTCAGGCTGGGCGTATTCAATGAGATGATGGTATTTATCCATTGCTAATGGCAATTAGTGGCAATCAGGCTTATGTTTTCGGATATTGCGCAGCATTGGGCGAGTCAGTGCATTGTGGCGCTGGCTAAAAGAGAGATTATTCGTGGCTACCCAAATGGGACTTTTCGGCCTAAGGCAGTAGTGAGCCGGGCCGAGTTTGCCACGCTGATGCAGCAGGTATTTCCTCAGATCCCTGTCAAAAGAGCGCCGCTGACATTTCCCGATGTACTGCCCGAATATTGGGCGAGCGCTGCGATTCGCTGGGCGAGCGAGCGAGGTCTCTTTAGCGGTGACGAATCCGGACGCTTTTTGCCAAAGCAAACCATTTCGAGGGTGCAGACCATCGTCGTGTTGATGGCCGGGATATCGGCAGAACAGGCTAGTGAAGCGGTCAGTGAGCCTGAAGCTATACAGGCACAGCAGTCTTTGACCCAGACTGTAGAGCAGACCTTTAGCGACTCAAAAGATATTCCAAGCTACGCCTGGGAGGCGATTGGCGGGGCGCTCTCAGCTGCGCTTTTAGAATCTTTGCCAGAACCTAGAGTGCTAGCGCCCAACCAATCAATGACACGGGGCGAAGTGGCTGCGCTGCTGAGTCGTGTTTTAGCGATTCCAGCCGCAGAATTAGTCCGTAATTTTGCGGGACTATCGAAAACGCGGCAGGCGCTATTTCAAGGTCTTTTTGATCAAGAAAGCGGCTTCGATGCTGCAAAACTAGCCTTTCTAGATCTGACCATTCAGCGCTCTCCTTACCGCAAAGACATCAAGCAGGCCGCGCTGCGGCTCCAGATTCCAGAAGGCATTCCGCTGTTATCTACTGCGCCCGCTGTTCAAGGTGCTGCGCCCTATCCTGCTCGCGGTAAACGTCCTTCTATCGATGCTGGCGGACTCGATTTTCTGTCGCCCAATATTCTGTCAGGATGCGTGTGTCTTTCTACGGTTGAAAATGGCGCACTTAAGGCTCGCTGGCTAGGACGCGATGCCTTTATCAATCGGCAGATGTGGAGTTCGACTAAGTTTATTCCCCTGCTGAACTTGATTGACCGCGCTAATGGGCAGTCGCCTCAAACAGATATTGACCAGTGTCTAGTCCGTCGAGCGGGTGGGCAAGGAGGCTTTCCGTTCAACAGCCTGGCGTCGGGCATTATGTCCTACGACAATCGAATTGCGACGTCCAACTCATTGGCGGCGATGTTCAAGCACTTCAACACGCCTTCAGGTTTGGAGAAATGGGTGCGGGAGATCACGGGAAACCGACAGCTGTCTTTTCAGGGGCGATATGGCGAGGTGCCCTTTATTCAGCATCCAGAACTATGGGATAGCAAGTCTCGGCGAGTGTTGATCAAGTCACCCAGGCAAGATCACCGGGGGCAGAATCTGGTTTCTACCTACGACCTCACGCGGCTGATAACGATGGCGGCTTGGCACTGGCGGCTCCCTCGAAACGCGATTTTCTCCAATGTGCAAACGCACAGCCTTGAAAGCGTGCGACGAGCGATGGGGGTAGATACGGCTCGCTATGTAGATGTGGCCATAGACCGTTTGGGGTTAGCGGGTGAAGTGAAAGCGCCTGTGATTATTTCTAAAAGTGGGTTTGGCCGGAGTGATCAGCGCGATCGCACAGAGCTCACCTACTGTGCGATCGCCCAATTCAGCCTGCCGCGCGTCGGCGCTACAGATCCCACCGCTAGCCATCATCACTATTCTTTTGGCCTGACGCTAATTGCCGCCGAAAGGACAGGTGATGGTAATCAAGAAGCGCGATATGTAGATGCATTAATGGCTACAGAAGTGACCGAGATTGTGAAAAGAATCATCACCGGTCAGCTTTAATCAATCAGCTTTAATTAATCAGCTCAAATCAATTATCTGAATGACTTTGCACTACATCGAGCCGAGATTCTGTTAGGCGCTTCATCCAGCCATTGAGATAGTCCTGATTTAGCACGCGCTCTTTAGGATCGGCGGTATCTGCCGGGTAAGGCATCAGCCCACGAACCGCTGCTTCCGTGACGCAAAACATCGATTTTTGAAAGCTTTGGCTCAGCTGAACGCGGACGTCATCTTGGCCGCGAACAGATGTTTCGTATAGCTCAGTCAAATAGTCGGGGACGTAGTGACGCATGTCTTGCATTAGCAGCGTAGGCGGGATGCCCGCACCTCCAATCGGCAGCGGGTCGGCAAATAGCGCGCCATAGCCAAACTGCGCCTGGTCGATCGGAATCTGCTGCGCCTGCGCATTGTAAGAAACCGTACCGAAAAAGGGGGTCCCTCGAAAGAAAATGGACTCAACATACGGAACCGCCGTATCGGGTAAAAATGTGAGGCCAATCGAAGGCGGAATGATGTCGTAGGGAGTACCGCCGATGGTGACTGAGTATGTAATGGGTCTGGCAGCATCAGCAACAAGACCTGCTTTGACAAACTCTACCACCGCATTGATCGATTTGATATTTCCCTGCTCGTATTGCTCAGAGAGATCCATGAAAATATCGCTCATCACTCGCCAAAACTGACCGAGCCCTGAGTAGTAAGCGAGCTGCCGCACCTGCTCTGGCAAGTACTCAGGAAACAGCTTATTAAAAGCAAAGAGAATAGGATTGCGTCTTGCTTTGGCCTGAATCGCAGGCGCACAGCAGGCCCAAAAATCTTCTGAGTCGAGGTAGGCATCCAGGCCGCCGCCACCATGCCACATCATGGTACGCATCACGTACTCAGCATATTCGTAGTTGATACGATTGTGCCAGAGATGTTTAATGACTTTCTCTGGCGTAATTTCTCCATCGAAGTACTTAAAGATAGGAATTAAGTTCAAAAACTGGTGGTTGGCAATGTACTGCAAATTGATAGCGTAGGCATCTAGCACGACACCGTAGGCCTTGAGCACACCGACGACTTCTTTGAGGTTTTCTGGGGTGTTGGGGAGAAGGGTGCCGCCAGAAATCAACCGCTCAACATACTCTGCCGAGGAATAAACGGGAGCTGGTTGCAGCTGCGTAATTGAAGTGGTGGTCATAGCAGAGGTGCGAAGGCTAACGGCGTGCTTTCTGAGGAAATTGTCTCAGCTTTTGGTTCGTTATGCTGTTTAGTCGCTACTTGTTGTAAGGGTTTAGTGGACTGAGTAGTCTGGAACTGAGAAATTGAGGACTGGGAAATTGAGGGCTGAGAAACTAGCGTGGCGGCTCGCATTGCACCAGGAACAAAGCTGGTAGTGGTGGACTCTACCCATCGGGTCATCCATTCTGGCTGCAGCCCAAAGGCAAAGATAATCAGGACAAGGAGGAGGGCGGGTACGCGATCGCGCCAGCTCACTTTCGGCAGCGTCACCTCTATTGTCCCACCCACATCGTCAGGCGCAGCCGTCAGCCGACCAAAGAACACTCTGTTGATCATCAGCAAAAAGTAAACCGCCGTTAGGCCAGAACCCACCATACATAGCAGGGTTTGCGGCGCATGACTCTCGAAGCTACCGCGAAAGACAATGAACTCGGAAATAAAGCCCATCATGCCAGGAATCCCAGCACTGGCCATCGCGCCTAAAACCATCAGCGAGCCAATGAAGGGCAGCCCTCGCTCCGGGGCCATCAGCCCTCTAAGCACGTTTAGATCTCGGGTACCGGTTTTTTTGTACACCACACCCACCAGCAAAAACATCAGCGCCGAGATGAGGCCATGGCTCACCATCTGTAAAACGGTGCCTAGGATACTGAGTGGGTTGGCAGCTGAGGCGGCAAGTAGGATATAGCCCATGTGGCCAACGGAGCTGTAGGCTACCATTTTTTTCATGTCTGTTTGCGCGATCGCAGCCAAAGACCCATACAGTACACTCACCACTGCCCACCAGGCCAGCAGCGGCGCAATCTTCATCCAGGCCTCAGGAAACAGCCCCACACAAAAACGTAAAACCCCATAGGTTCCCAGCTTCAGCAGCACGCCCGCTAGCAATACAGAGATCGGCGTCGAGGCCTCCACGTGCGCATCGGGCAACCACGTGTGAAACGGCACGAGCGGAATCTTAATGCCAAACCCAATCAGCAAAAAGCCCATCAAAAGGGTCTGCTGAAACATCGTGAGCCCCTGCACCAGCGACGGGTTGTAGTCAAACGAACCCGTTTCGGAAAGCAGTGCCAAGCCCAAAAAGGCCGCTAAAATCAGCGCGCCAGAAAACGCCGTATAAATCAAAAACTTAGTCGCCGCATAGCCGCGCCGCGCACCACCCCAAATGGCAATCAGCAAATACAGCGGAATCAGCTCTAGCTCATAAAACAAGAAGAACAGCAGCAGATTCTGCGCCAGAAACGCACCCGCCACCGCACTGGCAATCAGTAGCAGCATCGGGTAGTACAGCCGAGGTCGCTTCACCTCATTACTGATGTACACAGAGACGAAGCACAGCAAGCTGTTGATGACCACCAGCGGCAAAGAAATGCCGTCTACACCAAGGGAATAGGTCAGCCCCAGCGCTTCAATCCAGTTCAGCTGCTCTATGAACTGAAAGTCAGGATTGGAAATATCAAACTGCGTGATCAGTACAATCGTCACAACCAGATTAACCGCAAGCGTAATCAGAGCCCCTCGCCGCACTTGGTTAGAGTCTACCGCCGTTGGCCAAACGCCAATCAGCAGCGCACCAATCAGCGGAATTAATATGAGTGCACTTAAAATCACAGACTTTTATTCTCTCCGAAACCTTTACCACATCGCCCAAGTTGTCATCAGTACCAGCAGGCCCACGCCCGTCACAATCGTCAGGATGTAATTTTGCGATCGCCCCGACGCACTGTATTTCAAGCTCTCGCCGCCCAGCAAAGAAGCCGCCCCTACCAAGTTCACCGCCCCATCAATCACATATCGATCGAACCAGCTGCTCCAGTTCGACAGCGTCGCCACTACACGCACCACCGTCATTTCATACAGCTTCTCGGTATAAAAATCATTGCCTAGCCAGTCTTGCACCACCCGCAAAGACGCAATACTCGACCTCGACCAAGCCCGATTCAGCGGTAAATAAAAGCCTAATCCTGTGCCCAACAGCCCCGAAAGTACCAGTAGGCCAACAGCGGCCAAGTTGTAGTACTCCAGCGGCGGCAGCAGAGACATTTTCTGAAACAACAGCGGCACCAGCAGCACAAAAACAGAAAGCGTCATCATCGGCACCGCCATTAGCCAGCCCACTTCAGGCGTCCGTCTCGTCTTGCTTTGGTTTTCACCCAAAAACACCAGGCGAAACACTCGAATCAAATTCACCGCACTCAAAAAATTCACTAGCAAGAACACGCCGACCAGCAAAGGATACTCATTCCACAAAAACTCAATGCCTAGCAAAAATGACCAAAAGCAGCCTAACGGCAGCACCCCAGTCAGCCCTAGTGCTCCCGTGAGATAAGTAATCGTCGTCGCCGGCATCCGAGACCACAATCCGCCCGACTCCGTCAAATCTTGGTTATGCGTGGTGTACACGACCGCACCAATACTCATGAAAATGAGCGCCCGAGCCACCGCATGAGTAAAGAGCATCATAAAAGCGACGCCCGGCCACTCAGTGCCTACCGCGATAAATACCAGGCCAATATAAGCACTCGTAGAGTAAGAAAACGCTCGCTTAAAGTCTATCTGCGCCAGCGCCACAAAAGACGCACCTACCGCAGTAATAGCACCAATCGCAATCAATACATCTAGCGTAATCGGCGAAATCACCACCACCGGCTGTAGCTTAATCAGCACAAACGCGCCACAGGTCACCACCACCGAGTTTCTTAAAATCGAAGCGGGGCTAGGCCCTTCCATCGCCTCATCTAGCCACAGGTGCAGCGGGAACTGAGCGCACTTTCCCGTTGGCCCAGCAATCAGCGCCAAACCCGTCAAAGTTGCCGCAACAGGCGCGATATCGGCGTCTTTCACCCAAATATAGAGGTCGTCAAACTTTAAGCTACCTGCGTACGTGCTGAGCGCAACCATCCCCATCAGCAGCAGCACATCTCCCACCCGCTTCGTCAAAAACGCATCCCTAGCCGCTGTACTCACCAGCGGCTGCGCATACCAGAAACCCACAAGTAAGTAAGTAGAGAGCGTCAGCATCTCCAGCAAAAAATAGCTGGAGAAAAAGGAGCTACTTAAAATAACGCCGCTGATCGCCCCCTCGAAAAATCCCATCAGAGCAAAGAATCGTGCCAGCGCCCAGTCTTTTTCCAGGTAGCCCATACCGTAGATTTGAGCCAACAGACTCAAGCTGGAGGTGAGCTCCAAAAAAATCAGATTAACTGTCGAGAGCTCTAGCGAAGCCGATAGATTCAGCCCAGCCACCTGAAGCCACTCAAAGCTCACAACCTGCGTTCCGGTACTCCACACGACCTGAAGCAGGAAAAACCCATGCAGAGTAGCCAGCAGGGTCATAAAGACATTGATGTACATCGCAGGCCGAGGACCGCTCTGGCGAATAAGCCGAGTAGCCCAGGGAAGCGCCAAAAGCGCCCCTGCCAGCCCGTACATTGGAATCAACCAACTCCACTGAATTAAAAACTGCATTACCGACAATAAATAAGAGATTTAGAGCAAAATAATCAAACCGAAAACATAAGTGGCAACGACCACCGAGCTAACAGCTAGCACGACCAAAATTGGTTAGAGAGAGAATAATTAAATGTGAGCAGACAGAAGCACTCCTCACAAGGAAGAAATGATCTTAATCACACGCAAAAAAGTCTTAAATACTTCGCTCTTGCCGTTTTGATTACGAACACTGAGTCTGTCAATCCAACGAGTTATGGCCCTGTTTTCTCGAAGACAGCAGCGTCTACTTCGAGGCTTTCAGCAGCACTTTAAGAAAGTATGAGAGGCCTCTACATTCTCTTAATAATACCTGAATGGTGAGCCTAGCAGCCGCACCTCGCTCAAGAGATACCAGTCTATTCTTTTAATTTTCCACAAGAGTATTTCCATTTAACACTAATCGCTCATACGTTTAGTGCGTAGGGAATAGACGGTTTTTGACTCTGAAATAAAGCAGTGACTACTCAATGATCCCTACTGCATCTCTTGCCCTGCCGTTTGTTCACGTTCGGCTCAAAATAGCAACCGCTACTACATAAGTTTTAATAATGCTCGATATTAGAGGTAATCATTGAGGCTTATATTGTCAAAGGGGCGACGTCATTTTATTCTGAGTTATGACGCACCGAAGTTATTCAGGCAAGATTAAAAGAATTTTAAAAAGTAGAAACAGCTGATTTTGTACGCACTGCCTATTGGGATCTCCGTGCTCAACCGAAGGTTTCTCTATCAAAAATTCGACCTGTAATAGCTTCTCTATTTAGGAGATTTCGATTAATGCCTATCGCTGTTGGAATGATTGAGACGAAGGGCTTCCCCGCAGTGGTTGAAGCAGCTGACGCTATGGTGAAAGCCGCGCGCGTTACTTTGGTTGGCTACGAGAAGATTGGTAGTGGTCGTGTAACGGTCATCGTTCGCGGCGACGTTTCTGAAGTTCAAGCTTCTGTCTCTGCGGGTGTGGAGTCGGTTAAGCGAGTGAACGGTGGTGAAGTGCTTTCTACTCACATCATCGCGCGCCCCCACGAGAACCTGGAGTTTGTGCTGCCGATTCGCTACACCGAGGC
>ERZ1740052.539-NODE-539-length-13041-cov-20.355383_pt1 | contig 13041 bp, 9 predicted proteins | sample MGYA00581750_ERZ1740052 | MGnify/ENA primary metagenome ERZ1740052 (study PRJEB43018, sample SAMN04849743) | marine metagenome | isolation source: floating plastic debris | place: Pacific Ocean | collected 2008-08-30 | study: EMG produced TPA metagenomics assembly... | reverse complement strand
TTCTACAAATATTTTTATTGCAATTTAGCTGAACTTAATTGTTGTGGAGAAGTATGCAAAGCAAAAAGCAACTAAAAGTTTCTATAGTTGTTAGTGACTTATCCAGTGCTGGTGCGGGTAGGTGGGGTGGTGGTGGTGTTCGTTCATTTTTACTTGCACAAGCACTACAAAAGCTAGATTATCAAGTTGAAATTTTAGGATTTGTTTTTGGTGATGAACCAGCGGTAAGCTTTCAATCTCAAATAAAAGTTTCTACTTTTAATGGTTATAATTATCCACGATTTTTATCATCAGCTTCTCAATTAGTAAAAAAAATAGATGGTGATATCGTTTATGCTATGAGACCAAAAGCAAGTACTTTTGGTTTATCGTTATTAAAAAGATTGAAGACTAAAAAGCCGATAATTTTAGATATTGATGATTGGGAATTGAGTTGGTCTGGTGGTGAAAAATGGCAATATCGTCCTTCTTTAAAACAGTTTGCTAGAGATGTTTTGAAACGGGAAGGAGCTTTGAGGTATCCAGACCATCAGCTTTACACCAAGTGGATGGAAGATATGTCCTATAAAGCTGATGTAATTACCATTCATACCCAATTTTTGAAAAAACGATTTGGTGGAGTTTATATTCCGAATGGGAAAGATACTTCGCTTTTTAATCCCGAACTTTATAACTCTCAAGAAAGTAAAAAGCGTTATGGACTTTCGGAGCATAAAATTTTAATGTTTCCTGGTGCCCCAAGACCTTATAAAGGGGTAGAAGATGTTTTAATTGCTCTGGATAATTTAAACGATTCTAGTTTAAAGTTAGTAATCGTTGGTGGTAGTCCCTATGATGACTATGATGCTCAATTAATAGAAAAATGGGGACGTTGGATAATTCAATTACCAAAGCAACCATCTCATAAAATGCCAGATATTGTTGCAGCAGCAGATGTAATTGTTGTTCCTCAAAGAGATACTCCAGCAGCTTTGGCTCAGTTTCCTTTAAAGTTAACAGATGGAATGTCAATGGCAAAACCAATTTTGGCAACAAAAGTAGGTGATATCCCAGATATTTTAGCTGATACTGGTTATACTGTTGATTCAAGTAATCCTGGGGAAATCGCTGATAAAATCAACTATATTTTCCAGAATTTTGAGGAAGCTATTGAAAAAGGCAAAAGAGCTAGAGAAAGATGTATTCAAAATTATAGTATTGACGCAATGGCATCAACTTTATCGAAAGTTATATCTAGTTTAAATTGCTAGAATTGATGGCTAAAAATATAAATTGATTCTAAGTATGGTTCTAAGTAAAATATTGATTTTGCATGATTTTAAATAATTATTATCTCGATTAAAATTATTAAAATAAAGTAAAAAACTTCATGTCTACAAGAAAGCTAATTTATAGATTTGCTAAACCCTATCCTGGGTGGATTATTCTCACAATAGTTTTAGGATTCTCGGGAGCTTTATTTAATGGGGTCAGCACTGCATTAATTGTGCCAGTAATTTTAAGAATTGTTGGACAAAGTGTAGACTTGCAAAATGCACCTCCACTGATTCAATTTATTATGACCCCTTTTGATAGTTTTCCTCCAAACTATCGTTTGGGATTAATGGCTGGAACAATTATATTAACTATTTTATTAAAAAATTCAGCTAATTATGCAAGTGGTTTGACATCGAGTACTTTAACTCGGAGACTGACTGCGGATATCCGTCAAGCAGGGGTCAATTTATTATTAGAAGTAGATATTGATTATTATTCCAAGATGAAGGTTGGTGATTTAATCAACCGACTTGGTGTAGAAACTGGACGTACTGCTAGTGCTTTACGCAATACAACAAAACTGGTAATTCTTGGAATTACAATTTTAGTTTTTACTGCAATATTATTATCAATTTCTTGGAAGTTAACTATTGCAGCGACCATATTACTTTCTTTAGTAATGTTAGTTAATCAGTATGCGATTGTCCGGTCTAAAAAGTTTGGTAAGGAGTTAAGCAAGGTATCTAAAGGTTATTCTATCGCCATCCTAGAAATACTTAATGGCATACGTTTAGTCAAATCAACTGGTAATGAGAATAAAGAATTTAATCGAATTAAAGGACTGATTAAAAGTCGTGAAACTGCTGATTTTAGGTCTCAGGCTAACTCTGAAATAATCGCACCTGTTAGTGAGGTATTAGGGATTTCGGCACTGTTAGGAATTGTCTTTATCAGTCGCGTTATTTTTAAAGATGAGATTTCTTCACTTTCACCAGTACTACTTACTTATTTATTAATTTTACTCAGAATTCTGCCATTAGTATCGCAATTAAATACTGTACGAAGTAACTTCGCTAATACATCATCAAGCATTAGTATTGTTGCAGACTTTTTAGATAGGGAAAATAAACCGTTTATGGGGAACGGTGATATTGAATTTACTAAATTACAAAAAGGAATACACTTTAATTCGATTTCTTTTAGCTATCCCAATCACGATAAATTAATTCTCAAAGATGTTGATTTATACTTACCTTGCGGTACTACCCTAGCTTTAGTTGGAGGTTCGGGTGCGGGTAAGTCAACTTTAGCAGACCTTTTACCCAGGTTTTACGACCCAAATTCTGGCAATATTGTTATCGACGATACGAATTTACAAGAATACAATTTACCTTCCCTACGTAAATCTATGGGAATTGTTTCTCAAGACACATTTCTTTTTAACGATTCTGTCAGAAACAATATTGCTTATGGAAAACCAATAGCTAGCGAAGAAGAAGTTATTTCTGCAGCCAAACGTGCTAACGCTTACGAATTTATCACCAAACTGCCCCAGGGACTTGAAACCACAATTGGCGATCGCGGTGTAATGTTGTCTGGAGGACAAAGACAAAGATTAGCAATAGCAAGAGCTTTGTTACAAAATCCAGATATTCTTATTCTAGATGAAGCTACCTCGGCATTAGATACGGTTTCCGAAAGATTAGTACAACAAGCTATCGATGATTTAAGTAAAGACAGAACCACTTTAGTAATTGCTCACCGTCTTTCTACAGTCCAAAAAGCCGACCAAATAGCAGTATTAGAACAGGGACAGGTAGTAGAAGTGGGAACCCATTACGAATTATTGCAGAAAGACGGTTATTACAAACGACTTTATTTAATGCAGTTTGGGGAGCAAGAAAAAACAGAAAGCAAAAACCAACAAAGTTTAGTGCGGATATCATATGAAATGCGAACTCGCTTAAATTCTTTAATTGGTTTCTTACATTTACTGCTTGATAATCCACCAGAAAACGTCAAAGAAAATCAGGAATTATTAGAAGATTCCTACAAAGCAGCATTAAAAACCCTCAACTTTGTCGATGTTCTTGAAGATATTTTTAGCTTACAAAAGAACTGGCAATTAGTACCAACTGTAGGAGACAATTCTAGTACAGAAACTCAAGAAAACAAATTAGAAACTATTTCCAAAGATTTCCGTAGCAAAATAGAATCAATAATTGAACCATTGGCTTCATTAGTCAATGAAGATATTGAGACTAATCAAACCCAAGATGAAATTATTTCCCAATCTTACCAATCATCTTTGCAACTAATTAGTGATTTAAAGCAGTTTGAGGATGGAATTAAAGATTGAAACATTAAGGAGTAGAGAGTAAGAAGTAAAGTAGAATGATTAATGACTTAAGAAAAAATTGAAATAGCTCAAACAATAAATCTAATTGCCCATATTAAGCAATCTTCACTTCCAACTCCCAAATCTTTACTCCCTAACAATCAGATACTAAACCCCATCCAATGAAAACTAATGCACCCAAACACTATATTTACTTCATCAAAGAAGAAATACCCAAACCACAAGCTCATTTAGTCCAGTCAACAAATGCAGCTAATGCAGTGGCTAATTTAGGTTACTCTACAGTGTTGATATACCCTATCAAAGGAAAAGAAGCTTTTAACCCAGTTAATTTAATTCGTCCTTTTCGACCTAGAGAAATACCACAAGAACTTATCAAATATTACAATCTTCAGGATAATCTTAAAGTTTCTCCTTTACCAATGCCTTTCCCAATAGATTACTTTAATACTAAATTTACCAGTTCTAATACTCTTGCCTCAAAATATTATTTCCCCTTTCATATTCTTCCTAAAACTCAAATAGTTCACAGTCGTGACTGGAATTTTATCAAAGCAGCTGTTCAAAATGGCATACCTGCAATTTACGAACATCACCATCATGAAGACAAAACTTTTGTACAAGAAATAGTTAATAATCCATTATTTCAAATTGCCATTACAGTAGCGGATACGGTAAGAGAAAGCATGATAGCCAATGGAATGCCACGGTCAAAAGTGATTAAATTACATAATGGTTATAATCGCTTATTCATAGAAAGACATCCAGAAGCAGCAGCAGAATGGCGTAAAAAACTACTTCAAAGTAACAGAGATAAATTAGTAGTTTATTCCGGTGCATTAGAAAAATTTAAAGGAATTGATATTCTAATTGAAGTTGCAAAGCAGTTACCTCAAATACAGTTTGTTTGTGCGGGAGGTAAAGGTGAAAAAGTGAACTACTATCAGCAATTAACGAAACAAAAGCAGGTAGATAATATTACTTTTATAGGCTTTGTTTTACAACAAGAATTAGCATCATTATTACAAGCAGCAAACGTTCTAATCCATCCCCACCTTTCCGGACAAGCTGCCACTTTTACTTCTCCTTTAAAACTATTTGAGTATTTTGCTTCTAAAACTCCTATAGTTGCTACAAAAATTCCTTCTTTAACAGAGTTTGAAAATACCAAAGGAGTTACCGCTTGGTGCGAACCTGATAACGTAGCCGAACTAAGTCAAACATTAGCAATGGTATTAGAAAATTATCCTCGAAAAATAGAAGGTTATTCTGAAAGTATTGAATTCGTCAAACAGTTTTCTTGGGAAAATCGAGCCGAGAAAATCCTTAGTTACGTTGACGAATCTTTAAGACCGGTTAAAAGTTAGGAGTTAAGAGTTAGGAGTTAAGAGTTAGGAGTTAGGAGTTAAGAATTAGGAGTTAGGAATTATCAATTACCAATCCCCTTATTATTAAAAATAAAAAATAAAAAATAAAAAATATACAATTACGATTATGAATAAAACAATAATTGGTATGATGAGTAGCTACAGCGCTTTGGATAATAGAAGCGATTGGCTGTGGCAACAAACTCCAGGTCATTTTGGTGTTTGGGATAATATTCAACTGCTGGCAACGCATCCAAAACCAGATTTTTTGTTGATGTATAATTACACAACTTTTCCCAAACCACCCCGCAAACGTTTGCTATTTTGGAAGAATAAAAAAGCGCAATCTAAATATCATAAATCTCAAGAATTATTCCAAGAAAAATTGCGAGGTATACCTCCAGAAAGAGTAATATATCTATTACGCGAACCTCCTTTAGATGAAGTTATAGAGAAAAATAAAGGCTTTTATCAAGCTGCTAAAAATTATTGTGGCTATGTATCTGGTCCTGATGATTTTGCTCCGAGTCCCGACTATATGCCAGCAATTTGGTATTATCCTAATTCATTTAAAGAACTAAATGAAATGCCACCACCGATAAAAGAAAAACCTTTGAGTTGGGTGACATCAGGTATTAATAGAACCGAGAATCATCGCAAGCGTTTGGCTTTTTTAAGAATGTTGCGAGATAGTGAATTAGAACTTGATGTATACGGACGTAATTTACCGGATTGGTCTAGAGGAAGTGGTGAGCTTGGTAATAAATGGTATGGTACTGCTCCTTACTATTACAACTTATCGGTGGAAAACTATGCTGAAAATGATTGGTACGTCAGCGAAAAGCTCTGGGATTCTTTATTAGCTTGGTGTTTACCTATTTATTACGGTGGTCCTGCTGCTGATAAGTTATTACCTCCCGGTAGCTTTTTAAGATTACCCAGTATGGATGAAAAAGGATTAGCTTATATAAAAGAAGTGACATCCACACCCGATGCTTGGTATGAAGCAAAAGACGCAATCGCTGAAGCCAGACAAATTATTTTACACGAACTAAATCTAATTTCATGGCTCTCGAAATATGTAAAAAATATCTCTTGATTATTATTAATTGAGGAAGTAGAGAGAGAAGAGGGAGAGAGGGAGGGAAATTAATAATTTATAACTCCTTACTCGCTACTTGCTACTTGCTAATTACTACTTGCTACTTGCTACTGCTTATGGAGGCTTTAATGACTGAAGGAATTTATATACTTGCGAATGATGTTGTCTTTGACCAATTAGTAGCTTTACTCAATTCTCTTGAAGTAAATGCTGGTAAGAATTATCCTGTTTCGATTATTCCTTATGATGACCGTTTAGAACGAGTACGTGAAGAGATTAAACACAGGGATAATGTAGAAATATTTACAGATAATTCTACAATGAAACTGTGGGAAGATTTTTCTGCTCAAATATGGAAAGCACATCCTGATGCTTACAAAGTTTGGCAAGAAAAAGGTATTTCTGGGGTTTATCGTTTGGGAATGCATCGCCGATTTTGCGGTTTTGATGGCATTTTTGATAAGTTTATATATTTAGATGCTGATATTTTAATCTTAAATTCTCTGGATTATATATTTGAGCAATTAAATAATAATGACTTTGTTATTTATGATTTTCAGTATAAAGACCTGAGTCATGTTTACAATGTTAATTCTAATAATTTGCTCGATGTTTTTCCTCAATCTAGATTAGATAACGAAATATTCTGCGCTGGTTTATACGGTGCGAAAAAAGGTTTATTTAATGAAGAAAGAAAAAAAAATCTGCTCTCAAAATTAGAATCTGGTGAAGCAGAAATATTATATAAAAATGCTCCCGACCAAACAATTCTCAACTACATGATAATGCGGTCGGAAGTTTCTAGCTATAATTTCTCACACCATTTACCAGCAGAAGAAGTCACAGGATGTTGCGTTACTTCACCCCATTTTGACGAACAAGACAATTTAGTATATGACAGAGGTAATCGCTTAACTTATCTGCACTATATCGGTTTATCTTCTAAACTATTTAGTCGTGTTTGTAGTGGAGAAAATATTGACTTTCCTTACCGTGAAACCTTCCTACATTATCGCTACTTACACGAACCCGATAAACGACCAAAATTTACTAGCAAAGCAAAAGCTTATAACGCACCCCCAAGTTTAAGCACTCGAGTTTTAAAAAAATTAGGAATAAAAGTAGGAGCATAACTCATGACTAGAGGAATTTATATCATTGCGAATGATAAAGTGACAGACCATGCTATTGCTTTACTTAATAGCATTCGTCTCCACGACAAAGAAACTCCCATTGTGATGATTCCTTATGATGATAATTATCACAATATTGCTGATACTCTCGGCAAATATTATGGAGTAGGAGTTTACGAAGATTTAGAATTTATTGACCGCTTATCTAACAAATTATATGAAAGCTTTGGTGGTAAATTCTTTGCTCGTCCCAACCAATTTCGGAAACAAGCTTGCTGGTTTGGCCCGTTTGATGAGTTTTTGTATATAGATACAGATATAGTTGTCTTTGAAAAAATTATCGACAATCTCAATTATTTAAAAGAAACTGACTTTATTTGCTGTGATTATCAACATTTAGGTGGAATCAGAAACGTATTTAGTTCCACAGTCTTGGAAGAAAAAGTATTTACCGAAAGCGAAGTTAAAGACATATTCAACGGTGGATTTTGGGGTTCCAAGAAAAACCTTATATCCGAACAGGATTTATACGAAACCTTCGCAGAATGTGCAAAACATCCAGAATACTTTGATTTCTCGGAAAAGACATCCGACCAGCCAATTATTAACTATATGTTGCTCAAGCGAATTCCCAACCGTTTCAACATAGTTAATCGAGAAGGTAAAGCACCGGGAAACTGGGGAGGAACATCCCACTTTCTACATGAAGGACATAAATTAATTGACCCCACAGTCAATCAACCATTACAGTACCTACATTGGGCCGGTATTCGCATCGAACCGGGTTGTCCTTATTGGCAAATTTGGGAACATTACCGCAATCTAAACCCACAGTTACCACCACCAGTATTCCCTGAAAAGCCCAAACAAACTTTTTGGCAGAAAAACGTCAATGAAGTCAAAACTTTGTTGCGTTCTTTAAAGAACTAATTTTAATTTACATCCTTTGTCAACTTTGAATTAATTAGTATTTATAGTATTTATTATGCCTGGATTAGTTGGATTCTCAGGTGGACGAGATTGGCATAATTGCTCTGATATTTTGGAAAAAATGCAGCAAGCAATCACCCATCGCTCGTTTTATGTCAATGATGAATTATTTGCAAAAAATACCGTTTGGGCTACACAATCTCGTTCTTTTGTACAGCAAATCCCTCCTGGACCAGTTCGAGCTAATTCTTGCTACCTATGGTTCCATGGAGAGTTATACAACCGTCGGGATTGTCCGATTACACCGGATGGTCGGTTTGCAGATTCTCAAATAACTACCGATGCTCAATGGTTCCTAGCAGCTTACGAAAACTATCGTCAAAGCGACCAACCCTGGAAGTTTTTACATCCTCTTGACGCTCAATTCTATGCAGTTCTTTACGACGAGCGTTCCCGTAAATTGCATTTGATTAATGACCGCTTCGGGGTTCGTCCTCTTCATTGGACTATCTGGGAAAATACCCTGGTTTGGGTTTCAGAAATCAAAGCTCTGTTAGCTTTACCGGGATATCAACCAACCCTCGATAGAGACACAGTTGAGGATTTTCTCGGGATTCGCTATCCCCTCCAAGACAATAGTTGGTTTAAGGGAGTAGAAAGATTACCTGCTGCTACAGTTTTGACTTGGGATGAAGATAGAGCAACCATTAAAAGCCATCGTTACTGGTCTTGGGATTCCGTTTCTGTTTATGAAAAACTTCCCGACCGTCGCGAAATTGTAGAAGAACTCGGGAGGATGTTTTTGAATGCTGTCGAGCGTCGCTGTCTTCCGGGAGAACGACTGGGTATTCCTTTGAGTGGTGGACTCGATTCTCGTTCGCTCCTTGCTGCTGCTGTGGGTAAAGCAAGTTCTCCTCCTGAAACAGTTACCTACGGTCAAGCTAATTGCGATGATTTACTAATTGCACCACAGGTTGCCAAAATAGCAGGTGCAAAACATCATTGGATAGAGATGAATTCTCAGAATTGGCTGCTTCCACGGATTCCCTATTTATGGGAAATGGATACTCCAGCTAGCATTATTCATATGCAATTTAGCTCCCTTTTGGACTGGGTGAGCAAGCATCGGTCTTTTGATATCGTATTTCACGGTGATTGTGCTGGTCGCTTTGATGGTAGACAATTCTTCCCAGCCGAAGATTTCGATAAATATCTCTGTCGTCAGTTAAATCTTGATGGGTTTGCTCGGTCTCCACAACATCATAAATCAGTTCGCGAACGCGCTCGTGCCTATTTCGAGAGTTTGGGGTCGTCTTGCTACAAGTTGGGACTTGATAGTCGTACCAGGTCTTTTATCTCCAAAGATTGGCGAATGGGTGCTGTTGAAGGAATCAATGTTCGTCTTCCCTGGATGGATAATCAACTTCAAGAATATTGGTATGCTCTTTATTCTACAGGTGAGGACTTGGGTGGCTTGTATTACTTAATGTTACTCAATCGTTTCCCCAAACTTTTTAAAGAATTACCGTGGCAAAAAATTGGTAAACCTATTTCTGAAGTTGTCGTACCTCTTGGTTGGCAAGGAGATTTGATAAATTTACAACGTAAAATCTGGTCAAAAGTTGAACGTAAGTTGAATCTAAATAAACCTGCATCCAAGTCTAATAATTCTTCAGGAGATTCAAGCGTTTTACGTGAATTTACTGATTATAACGGTTGGCTTCGTCAAGAACCAGCCCGAAGCTTAGTTACTCGTCTTTTGCAAGCTCCCGATGCACTATATCCAGAATACTGCAATCGCGAAGTAACATTGCAAGACTGGGAAAATCATCTTAATGGTGAAGATTCATTCGACCGTATCGGAACAGTTTTTACTTTAGAATTATGGCTACAGCAACTCTTCAATGGTAGATATCGCAACGGGATTGATGAGCCGATAAAAGCTGAGTGGTAGTGATTTTTTTGGATTAAGTAAGGTGTGTTGTCGCTTTAGCGCAACGCACCATTTTTTATATTAAAAATTAAAAATTCGTAGTAAGAGTTTTAACTTTAATGTAAGTATATCAAGAATTAAAATCCTTACTACACACTAATCAAAATTTATCGATAATAAAAATTATAATCGCTCAACATTGTAGTAACTTTCAAAGTAAATATTTTGTTATGGGTTTTACGCTACAAAAAAGCATTTATTTGATGTCGAAAAACGCAAATACCTATTATCCCAATTGCAAGCCGGAGAAGCATAAATATTATATAAAAATGCTCCCGACCAAACTATTCTTAACTACATGGTAATGCGCTCTGGAGTTTCTAACTATAATTTTGCACTTAATTTATCAGAAAGTAAAATAACTGGGTGTTGCGTTACATAATCCCATTTTGACAAACAAGATAATTTAGTATATGACAGAGGAAACCTTTTAACCTATCTGCACTATATCGGCTTATCCTCTAAATTATTTGAGCGGTTTTGTAATGGAGAAAATATTGATTTTCCTTACCGCGAGACCTTCCTGCATTACCGCTACCTACACGAACCAGGTTGTCCCTACTGGGAAATTTGGGAACATTACCGAAATTTGAATCCTCCCAGAAAAACCCAAACCAACTTCTTGGCAAAAAACCATGAATGAAGCTAAAACTTTCTTGCGTTCGCTGACGAAGTAGATGGGGAGTAGGGATTAGTTAATTTATACTCTGAGAAACCCGATTTATAAAAAACCGGGTTTCTGCATTTTCACAATTTGATTGTACAAATAATATTTGAATTAGAATAATTCCTGAATACCAGAATTTCGTTTTAAAATATATTTTAGTCTCAATAATCTATAATAAAGTATAGCTTTCTGAGTAATTTTATCAATAATTTTTCTGATAAATTTACGTTTAGGATATTCAATATCCTTGTGCATATCGAAATAAATTTGTTTTTCTTGTATATTTGACTGTCCCATTTTTACTCTGATTTTCTCTATATTATCTTTGAAAAATGGAAATCTATCTTCGGAATCAAATCTGATGGGTAAACCTGCTTTGGCCGCAGCTAATCCCATTACATTTCCTTCTCCATCGTAAATTCCTCGCATTTCAAATACATAGGAAATATCCTGCCAAAGTTTCAGAAAAACCTGTTCTGCACCAGCTTGTTTTTTTACAACAAACATAAACTCATGAAACCATGTTGTTTCCTGAAGATTTATATCTAATTTCTCTGCTACCTGCTCTATTGCTGCAAATTCCGGACGTAGTTTTATTTCTGTATTATGCTTTAAAATATTACATCCAGTTCTTGCTGTAATTCCAGGAAGCCATTCTAGCTTCTTTGGTAGCCGACCAATGATTCGCATATCGGAGTCTAAAAATACGCAGGTGTCAAATCTTTCTAATGACTTTTCTATTACAAAGCGCTTGTCATGATATCCTTTAACGCTTTGCAATCGATGTTTTATAGCAATAACATGACTATACTCTTCAAAATCAGCAGGTTCATCTGTCAAAACTACAAAAGTTACTAATGGTGCTTGGTCTTGAATATCTTTTGCAAGTATTCTTGCATGGGTACGATATCTTTTACCTACTGCGAGAGTACAAAAACAATATTCTTTTAGCATAACTATTTGCTCTTACTAAATATATAATTTAAAAAATCAGTTTTACAAACTACAAATATATAGAATTTTATTTAAAAAATATTAGGACTTACACATTTGTGAAAGGTTGTATTTTATGGATAAGTCCTTAATATTGTGACATTAACAGATTGACTATACAAACAACCCTTTCTTTACATCTTGTTGGAACAGATGAAGTTTTTCTTCAAGTTGTTGTGTCAAAGTTTCAATACGTGAATCCTTACTTAAATAAGAAGGTTGATTCATTGCAACCTGCTTTAAAGCTTGGCTTGCTTTACGCTGCCTAATTTTATCTCTAACTAAGCGAATAGGAGTTAGTAAATCCTGCTTTTCTTTGGGATTTTGTAATCTTTCAATATAGTTAGGTTTGTATTCAACCCCAATAGAAGAACACCAATCTTGCCATTTAAAAGAAAGAATAGTTGAATTGGTAGCAACTGGTATCCATGGAACCCGAAGAGCATCAGCAACTATTGCACCATGCATAGCTTCGCATAGCAATACTTCTGTTTTGCTAATAGCTGATAAAACTTCTTCTACAGTCCATCTTGGGTCGATATAACCAAATCCCAATTCTTTACAAACATTTTCCCATCCTTTGCCTGCAAGTTCATAATGAGGAATATAGGAAAAACGATAGTTTTTTTTAACGTTATTTTGATAAACTCTGCGAATTAAAACTGCTCCATCGGTGACTCCTAAGTCTTCTTCTACTCCTAGAGCTTTCGCGGAAAGAGAACCTCGCAGACAGTATATTCTGTAGGATTCGTCAAGCTTTACCTCTGTAGTTTTACCATAACCTACTCCCGTACCAAAAATCACTCTTTTACTCGCATGACGAGTACGGTATGGTAATCCATCATTAATTAAGCTTCCAATACCAACAAAAGCCACACTTTCATCATTATCTAAAACATCTGGAATTAGTTGATCCCATATCCAAGGATTGAGATTATCTCCAAAGTTTCTCTCGCCATTAGGTAATTTGTAATAAGATAATTTCATTATGCTATGTCTCTATTTGTATATGTAAAAAAAGGTTTTATTGCATAAAAATAACAACTTTACATATTATCTTCAGAGTATAGATAAATATCTTCCGTATATTAACCTAATTTATTAAAATCAGATTTCAATTTATAGGTAAAAGTGACAGTAATTTAGGTTGTTCCATAACTTATATTCTCAGAATTGAATTCAAGGTTATCGAATCAAGGTAAAATGTCAAAAATTAATAGATATTATTGCTTAAATAAAC
>ERZ1740052.538-NODE-538-length-13051-cov-9.232148_pt1 | contig 13051 bp, 2 predicted proteins | sample MGYA00581750_ERZ1740052 | MGnify/ENA primary metagenome ERZ1740052 (study PRJEB43018, sample SAMN04849743) | marine metagenome | isolation source: floating plastic debris | place: Pacific Ocean | collected 2008-08-30 | study: EMG produced TPA metagenomics assembly... | reverse complement strand
GAGTATATTAATTTAGATGGAGTTTACTGGTGACTAGTGATATTGTTGTATTAACATCCTTTGCCATCGTAAGACTGAAATGCAATAACAAAGTGCTTTGAAAAACTTGAAAGTTGTGGTGTGAATAACAAAAAACAAAGCATTGATGAGAAAGAGTCATTTTTAACATGTATAACTCTCAGATCAGTATGACTGCATGATATGCACAGATTTAACGAATCTGTCTGCAATAATATGGGTAAATGCTGATATAAACTCAAATGCATCGTTCAAGCTCATAATACAAACACATGAGTAAACTTGCAAATATTTGTCATGAAAAAGAGTATAACAGAAGAATATGAAAAACATACCTCTTTTCCTCCATATATATACTGATCACTAGTATGGTATGATATAGATATTGATATAACTGCATAATAATATAGATTTCACATGAAGATTTACATTTTAAGCCCTCTCCCAAGGGTTTGCACATTGCAACTGATAGTGGTGTGTTGGCAAAAAGCAATTATCTATTATTATTTAAATTATTTGCAACACTGATATCCATATTAGGAAACTGTAAATTAGGTCACATTAAACATGAGCGCTGGAGTTGTCTCGCCACGACGCAATAGCAGACGCAATACCCCCACCAAAAACCAGGATGGTTTTTCCAACTGAGCAAGTGGGAGGTTTCCAGCGAGAATGAACTAACCGCTGTGACAACTGAGAAGACGGACTAGCTTGTGGATGGGGCGATCCAAATACTGGCCATTTCCAACATGGAGTGAGACCTTGCGAACAAGTCCGTCTTTACTAGGGTAAACAACAGAAACACGACCAAGCCTCCAATCAGTCCTGGCTGAATCCTCCTTGATCATCACAATATCTCCTTGTCTGATGTTTGGTTCTGTCTTGTTCCACTTAGTTCTGGTTTGCAGAGACTGTAGATACTCGCACTTCCAGCGACTCCAAAACTGTTCAGCTAAATATTGAACACGTCTCCATCTTCTGCGACAGTAGAGATCTGGCTCTTCAAACTTTCCAGGTGGAGGGAGATTCGTAGATTCTTTCATAGTCAGTAGAGTATTTGGTGTGAGTGGAAGAGGTTCTATGCTGGTAGACTGGTTGAGAGAAGTAGTTGTGAGTGGTCTGCTGTTGATAATGTACATGCATTCGTACAGTAGAGTTCTCAGTTCCTGTGTACTGAGTCTTGTTGTGTGTTGCTCCAGTAGTATACCATTCATCACATTGCGAACCGTTCTGATGAGTCTTTCCCAGACTCCTCCAAAATGACTGGCTGACGGTGGGTTGAAGATGAAGGTACACTGCTTAGCTTCGAGATACTTCTGGATTCTGTCATCATCTAGTTCTGAGAGGCACTTCTTGAGATCATTTCTGGCACCAACAAAATTAGTACCTTGGTCACAGTACAACGTCTGAGCTGGTCCTCTTATGGCTAGAAAACACCTGAGACTGTTAATGAATGAGTCTGTACTCATGTCCTCCAAGAGTTCAATGTGAATAGCTCGGCTAGAAAAGCATGAGAAGATCAAACCATAGTTTTTCACCTCCTTTCTTCCTTGCTTCACTGTTATAGGGCCAAATACATCTATACCTGTATGGGTAAATGGCGCTGCAGGAGTTGTACGAGTTTCTGGTAGATCAGCCATCTTCTGTTGGAGGGGTGCTCCTCGTAGTTTGTGACATTTTACACAGTGATAGATAACTGATGACACAGCTCGCATACCATTACTGAGAAGGTGAACTCCTCGAGATCTGATAGCATTGAGAGTTGTCATTCTGCCTTGATGAGCAACGACAGTGTTGTGAATATGTCTGATGTAGAGAGTGGTGATGTGGGCCTTGCTTGGTAGGATAGCAGGGTGTCTGGCTTGGTAGTCTGATAGAGAGTTAGAGAGCCTACCACCAACTCTGAGAATGCCTTCTTTGTCCATGAATGGATCTAACTTGTAGAGAATAGAGCTGTCAGGAACTTTTCCTTTTTCTACATGCTGGATTTCCTCTGCGAAATGAACTTGTTGAAGAAGCTTCACTATGGCGAGAAAAACTTGGTCAGAATAAGGTGTAATATCCTGGTACTTCTTGCAGGGTTTCAATAGACAGCACATCAGTCTGATCACATCATTCCAGCAGCTGTATTTCTCAAACACCTGTAGAAGTTCAGATTTCTGGTCGACCTCAGCTTGGATCCTGTGAGAGAACACCATCTTGATTTCATTGTCATCGGGGTTGAGTTTGTAGCTGTTTGTTTGTATACCTGGGCAGGAGAATGACGAGTCGAGCAGAAACTTGGGTCCTTTGAGCCATGAATCTGGTATGTCATTGATGAATGCTCCTCTTGAAGCGACGTCTGCTGGGTTGTTGTCCGTAGAAATGTAGTTCCACTGACTGGTAGTTGTGCTGTCACGAATCCTCTGAACTCGGTTGCAGACAAATGTATGGAATCTCCTAGCTTCATTGGAGATGTAACCAAGAACAGATTGGGAATCAGACCAGAAGAACGACTCCAGCTTCTCATACATTAGCTCCTTTGTGAGGAAGTCACTCACTTTCACACCGAGAACAGCAGCCTGTAGTTCAAGGCGTGGAATAGTCATAGGTTTCTTTGGTGCGACTCTAGATTTTCCAGTGACTAGAGTCATAGAAACAAGTTTGCTTCGTTTATCAATGAGTCTGAGATAGGAGCAGGTTCCGTATCCAGCAGTACTAGCATCTACAAATGTGTGTAGCTGTACATCTGTAGGTTCGGTCAGAGAATCAGATTTGTAACATCTAGGCACTTGTACTCCACTGAGGTGTCTGAGGTCAGAGAGCCAAGTGTTGTACATGTCAAGTTGAGCTGTAGAAAGATCATCGTCCCAGCCTTTCTTTTCCTTACACAGAGATTGTAACAGTAGCTTACCCTTTAGTGTGAAGGGTGTTATCAGACCCAGCGGATCAAATACAGAGGCCACTGTAGATAGGACACCACGGCGAGTTTTGGGTTTAGTTGCAGGATCTTTGTGACTGAAATAGAAATAGTCATCTGACACATTCCAACACAATCCGAGAGCACGAGAAATGGTTGGATCACTTGAGAATTCTTTCACTGATGGAGGGTCACAGCCAATAGCCTTTGCAACCTGACCATCATTGGATACAAATTTATGTAGCACTAGACTCCCCTTTGAGCATAACTCTGTAGCATCTGTCATGAGTTTGATGGCTTCTTCTGATGAAGGTAGACTGATGAGCCCGTCATCTACATAGAAGTTTTCATGTATGAACTTCGCAGCATCTGGATATGAGGCAGAGTTATCAGTAGCTAGTCTTTTCAGACCATAAATAGCACATGAGGGAGATGAGGTAGCGCCAAATAAATGAACATTCATGTGGTAGTCAGATATTTCAGCTGAGCCTGGTTTGAACCATAGGAATCTTAGGTAATCACGATCTTCCTTTGCAACTCGGAATTGGTGAAACATCTTTTTGATGTCGCATGTCACCGCAACCTTCTCCTTTCTAAATCTGCATAGGAGACCAGCTAGGCTGTTATTCAGATCTGGACCTTGTAATAGGTTTTGATTGAGAGATACACCTCTGAATGACGCGCTACAATCAAACACCACACGTAATTTACCAGGTTAGAGCGGATGAAAAACTCCATGGTGTGGTATGTACCATCCTTCTGTGTTTGGATCATTGACGAGTTCTGCTTCACCATTGTCAATAATTTCTGTCATGAATTCTCTATACTTTGAGTCCAGTAGAGGGTCAGCTTTGAGTTTTCTTTGTAGGTGGTTGAACCGTGTCATAGCATAACTCCTGTTATCTGGCATCACTGGACGACATTTGAATGGTAATGGCATTGTGTAGTGACCATCTTGTAGCTTCACAGATTTGTCCATCAGATCCATAAACACCAAATCATTTTGTGACATGGGTGGTTGATCATGAGGAATTGTCATGTCTTCCTCGAGACACTTCAGAATTTCAGCATCAGTGAGTTCCTCTGTTGTGATTCTGTTCACTGTTCGTAGAGCTGCAGTTGATGGATCTTCCCCACCGATGACTGCCCATCCTAGGACAGTTTCCACGGCATATGGTAAGCAGTCATCCTCATTTTCTGACTCTACTACATTGACAGGTAGAGAGGCTCGAGAACAGTTAAACCCTATTAACAAGGCTATGTCACATGACTGCAGCGGAGTGAGTTTGTGCTTGATTTTAGATAAATGTTTCCATTTAGCAGCAGTATCAGGAGTAGGAATGTGGTCGCGATTTCCTGGTATCTCATCTTGAGTATACGTGTTAGGAATAGTAATGACCTTCTCTGAATTCATTCCTCGAACTCTAAGGCGTCTGTATTTCTGACAAGTAACAATCTTTTTACTGGTTACTGTAGAAATTTTTAGAGTTGCCTTGCTTTTGCTACCATGGAGAGACTGAGAAATATCATCGCCAATGAATGATGTGTCTGACATACTATCAATCATGGCGTACACAAGCACTTCATCATCTGGGTTTTCAGCTGTAGAAACATACACAGGAAGTATCATGGATGTCAAGGTAGACTGATTTTGAGATTCAGTTGAAGAATCAATGTTGTTACTGAAAACTTCTACTGTAGCTGGGTTTTCAGATTTCTGCTGTTGAGTTTTTGACTCAGTTGAGGGGCTAGTTTTGATTTTATGCCGACATGTCGGGTGATCAGTTGATTTACAGATTCTGCACTTTACTTCTGCTGAGCAGTCTGATGAAAAATGTCCTGCCTCCAGACAATAGAAACAAAGCTTATTATCTTTGATGAAAGATTGCTGTTCATCATTTGACATTTTACCAACATAGCGACAGTCTGCTGTGATGTGAGAATTTGTTTTAGGACACTTGACACACACCAGTCGACTAGAATCAGCTTTAGCACCTTGAGTTTTACGTGCACTGGTTGCTTTCTTTTCAGTGGTTTTGGTGTTGAGTGAAATTGTAGACCTAGGGTTTGACTGGTTTGACTGCTTTGACTGTTTGCTGTTGCTGTTGCCTTTCTTTTTGTCTGATAGAGAACTAACTGACGTCACACTATCACAGGCTAGAGTTGCTTGCACCAGTACAAAATCAGCATAATCACCAAATGAGGGATAAGAACCAGATTTTAGCTTCTTTTTACCGGCTTTATCTGACCATTTATTCAGTAGGTACCATGGTAGAGTGTTGACAAATCGTTTTATTTCTCGAGAATCATCCAATTTGTCAAGTTGTGGTATTGTATTCATGGCTAGTTTACACTGTTGAAGGAAATCAGCGTAGTCCCTCAAACCCTCACTATCTTTTGGTGAAATACGAGACCAAGATTCAAGTTCATCTCGGAAGGCATCAGAAATAACATATGGGTCACCAAATCTATTTTGAAGCAGCTCCAATGCATTATCAAAGGCATCTGGTGTGTCTAACATGAAACAGGCTTTCACACATTTCAGAGCTTTACCACTGAGACATTGCTCCAGAAACATCAGTTTTTGAGCTGGGTCAAAATCTTTGGTTTGTATCAACAGATTTATTTTTGATTTCCATCTAGTGTATTCTAATGGATTACCATCAAAAACAGGTAGATTTGCTGAGTTGATGTTGTGGGCGTCGACTGACTTCTGCATGACCTTGACCATCTCTCTCATATCGGATGATTTGGAACTTGACGAGCCACTATTGTCAGAGTTGCTGTCTTTTACTGGTTGACTGAGTCTATGTCGAGCCATACGTATTTTCTCTTTCATCTCCAAAACCTTTAATTCACGCTCTAATGCCTCTAAGTCATCGACTTCTGCTGAGCTTTGAAATTCCTCTTCTTGACTATCGGAAATTTCGGACTCGCTCTCTGCACTGATATCATTATCAAAGCTATCGGCATTGTCGGAAACGTGATTGCTTCGGTTTTGCGTTACTGCGGCCGCAGATTTTTTATTTCGGGTTTTGATTTTTACCGATTTGCCCCCTTTGGGTTTCCCATCATCAGATTTACCATCAGTTAGATTGTCATTTGATGATTTGGTTGATGATGACTTTGTACCGGGTTGGGGAGGCGATGCTGAGTTTCCAGCCTGGGATTGGTGTGCCGGTGTGTTGTCGTTTGGAGATTTCACCGGATTGTCGAGTTGGGATTTATCTGCTGTGGGGTCAGAAGATTTGCTTTCTGGTTTACCGTTTGTCGGATTTAAATTATCAGAACTTTGTGGTGTTGTTTTTGAGCGAACATCGGGCTTTGTTTCACCACCTACTGCGCCTTGTAACTCAGCTGTTACGCTCGATTGCTGTGCAGCAGCTGGTTCTTTGTTTTTCTCATATTTCTCGGGATCGGTATAATATCTTTTTAGAAGCAGAATATTTTCAGATCGGTTACTGGTTGGCAGACCCAATCTAACACACTCATCTCTAAGATCATCTGCTCTCCATTTTGACAGACCAGCAAGAAAGATCGCTTTGTGATCCATTTTCACCTTCGTATTGTGTTACTGTCAAGACTAAGGCTTTATTTCCGATACACACGGATGTATTAATGGACACTGTTACTTTAGAGATTGTTTTCTGATACACACAGAAAATGAGTGTTTTTACTGTGATGATTCTGATTCACCAAATATTGCACCTTCCGTAATAGAGCAGTAGTAATAATTCAACATCTGATGTAGGGTAGATTAGCAGAGTAGCGTTGTATGTCATCAAATATATTGCTTGTTGATTGAGCAGACAACTTCATAAATGAGGAATAATTGTTGTGGTAGAGAGCTGTTTTCCTTGAGCAGTTCACCATCCAATTCTTATCACCAAATTGTGTTGACAATAACCTTTTGTGTAGCTGGCTGAATACTGTAGTTTCATCTCAGGGAGAACAATAACGATCAGACCAACAATGCTAACCAGAGCAGAAAGATTGTTTCAACTGTGTTGGGTAATGATTGCTTGAACAATAACTGTTTGGGTTATTTTGGGATAATGATTTGTTTTTGTTGCTATAGACAGCTGACTGGGCCTGGGCGTTTGTTATGATTGATATGCAACGCTGAACACAGGTAATAGCAACAATGTCAACGATGTGTGAGAGCTATAACGCACGGGGTTTCGCTGCAAAAGCTATGCGCCGCCGCGGACGAGACAACTCATTTGTGTCAAAACGCTGATACACTGCATTAGTATACTACAGTTATAACTGATTGGTAACACAATATTTGCACAGTAGATTGCACAGAGATATAAATGCACAGTTTGGGATTGTGTTCTCGCTTTGACGGAGAAAATGATGACTGTCAATGTGACCGATATTATGCACATGTAAAGAGATTCGGTCTATGCTCACTGTGTGTGAAAAAATGTTTGACGACAAAAAAAAACACACACGAAAACTTGCTGGGTGTGAGCGATATGGGAATGTCACAGTTTATTTATATCTTTATTTATACAATCAATGTCAGTCTATGCATGGGATGAGTATGGATAGATATGTGTTACCAGATTGTAGGAGTTGTCTCTCAGCAGCTATACTTATCAGCACTCGTAGCGTAGAGAACACCAACCGTAGAGCAGCTAGAGTCGGTAGAGTATGCAGCGTTGAGAAGCAGCACGGATACAGTGGCGATACATCTGACTGCAGGTAGTAGTAGTACAGTGACAGCAGAGATACGTCTGTAGTAGTGGTAGTACATCTGCGTGTATAATAATAACAGCTACCAGGATCTATCACCCTCTGTTGATTAACCTGACCGCAGTGAGGTTAGTTTACTCTCTATGGAACAGTTTGTACATGTACATAGCAGTATACATGCACTGAGTAGAGAGTTAGACAACGGTATATAACGACTTCGTTGCCTAGTCACAGTCCCGTAGGTAACGTTCTATAGCTTGACGTTAGCAGACTGTGAGGTGTAGAATCTGTCTGTGAACGACACTCTGGGAGGAAGTCCACTTCTGACATTTATTATAGCTTGTGATTCTACACGGGAGAGGTTAGCTCCATCACTCTTCTTTGTAGCGGAAGAGTCTTACTGTAGTGAGGAGTATATTAATTTAGATGGAGTTTACTGGTGACTAGTGATATTGTTGTATTAACATCCTTTGCCATCGTAAGACTGAAATGCAATAACAAAGTGCTTTGAAAAACTTGAAAGTTGTGGTGTGAATAACAAAAAACAAAGCATTGATGAGAAAGAGTCATTTTTAACATGTATAACTCTCAGATCAGTATGACTGCATGATATGCACAGATTTAACGAATCTGTCTGCAATAATATGGGTAAATGCTGATATAAACTCAAATGCATCGTTCAAGCTCATAATACAAACACATGAGTAAACTTGCAAATATTTGTCATGAAAAAGAGTATAACAGAAGAATATGAAAAACATACCTCTTTTCCTCCATATATATACTGATCACTAGTATGGTATGATATAGATATTGATATAACTGCATAATAATATAGATTTCACATGAAGATTTACATTTTAAGCCCTCTCCCAAGGGTTTGCACATTGCAACTGATAGTGGTGTGTTGGCAAAAAGCAATTATCTATTATTATTTAAATTATTTGCAACACTGATATCCATATTAGGAAACTGTAAATTAGGTCACATTAAACATGAGCGCTGGAGTTGTCTCGCCACGACGCAATAGCAGACGCAATACCCCCACCAAAAACCAGGATGGTTTTTCCAACTGAGCAAGTGGGAGGTTTCCAGCGAGAATGAACTAACCGCTGTGACAACTGAGAAGACGGACTAGCTTGTGGATGGGGCGATCCAAATACTGGCCATTTCCAACATGGAGTGAGACCTTGCGAACAAGTCCGTCTTTACTAGGGTAAACAACAGAAACACGACCAAGCCTCCAATCAGTCCTGGCTGAATCCTCCTTGATCATCACAATATCTCCTTGTCTGATGTTTGGTTCTGTCTTGTTCCACTTAGTTCTGGTTTGCAGAGACTGTAGATACTCGCACTTCCAGCGACTCCAAAACTGTTCAGCTAAATATTGAACACGTCTCCATCTTCTGCGACAGTAGAGATCTGGCTCTTCAAACTTTCCAGGTGGAGGGAGATTCGTAGATTCTTTCATAGTCAGTAGAGTATTTGGTGTGAGTGGAAGAGGTTCTATGCTGGTAGACTGGTTGAGAGAAGTAGTTGTGAGTGGTCTGCTGTTGATAATGTACATGCATTCGTACAGTAGAGTTCTCAGTTCCTGTGTACTGAGTCTTGTTGTGTGTTGCTCCAGTAGTATACCATTCATCACATTGCGAACCGTTCTGATGAGTCTTTCCCAGACTCCTCCAAAATGACTGGCTGACGGTGGGTTGAAGATGAAGGTACACTGCTTAGCTTCGAGATACTTCTGGATTCTGTCATCATCTAGTTCTGAGAGGCACTTCTTGAGATCATTTCTGGCACCAACAAAATTAGTACCTTGGTCACAGTACAACGTCTGAGCTGGTCCTCTTATGGCTAGAAAACACCTGAGACTGTTAATGAATGAGTCTGTACTCATGTCCTCCAAGAGTTCAATGTGAATAGCTCGGCTAGAAAAGCATGAGAAGATCAAACCATAGTTTTTCACCTCCTTTCTTCCTTGCTTCACTGTTATAGGGCCAAATACATCTATACCTGTATGGGTAAATGGCGCTGCAGGAGTTGTACGAGTTTCTGGTAGATCAGCCATCTTCTGTTGGAGGGGTGCTCCTCGTAGTTTGTGACATTTTACACAGTGATAGATAACTGATGACACAGCTCGCATACCATTACTGAGAAGGTGAACTCCTCGAGATCTGATAGCATTGAGAGTTGTCATTCTGCCTTGATGAGCAACGACAGTGTTGTGAATATGTCTGATGTAGAGAGTGGTGATGTGGGCCTTGCTTGGTAGGATAGCAGGGTGTCTGGCTTGGTAGTCTGATAGAGAGTTAGAGAGCCTACCACCAACTCTGAGAATGCCTTCTTTGTCCATGAATGGATCTAACTTGTAGAGAATAGAGCTGTCAGGAACTTTTCCTTTTTCTACATGCTGGATTTCCTCTGCGAAATGAACTTGTTGAAGAAGCTTCACTATGGCGAGAAAAACTTGGTCAGAATAAGGTGTAATATCCTGGTACTTCTTGCAGGGTTTCAATAGACAGCACATCAGTCTGATCACATCATTCCAGCAGCTGTATTTCTCAAACACCTGTAGAAGTTCAGATTTCTGGTCGACCTCAGCTTGGATCCTGTGAGAGAACACCATCTTGATTTCATTGTCATCGGGGTTGAGTTTGTAGCTGTTTGTTTGTATACCTGGGCAGGAGAATGACGAGTCGAGCAGAAACTTGGGTCCTTTGAGCCATGAATCTGGTATGTCATTGATGAATGCTCCTCTTGAAGCGACGTCTGCTGGGTTGTTGTCCGTAGAAATGTAGTTCCACTGACTGGTAGTTGTGCTGTCACGAATCCTCTGAACTCGGTTGCAGACAAATGTATGGAATCTCCTAGCTTCATTGGAGATGTAACCAAGAACAGATTGGGAATCAGACCAGAAGAACGACTCCAGCTTCTCATACATTAGCTCCTTTGTGAGGAAGTCACTCACTTTCACACCGAGAACAGCAGCCTGTAGTTCAAGGCGTGGAATAGTCATAGGTTTCTTTGGTGCGACTCTAGATTTTCCAGTGACTAGAGTCATAGAAACAAGTTTGCTTCGTTTATCAATGAGTCTGAGATAGGAGCAGGTTCCGTATCCAGCAGTACTAGCATCTACAAATGTGTGTAGCTGTACATCTGTAGGTTCGGTCAGAGAATCAGATTTGTAACATCTAGGCACTTGTACTCCACTGAGGTGTCTGAGGTCAGAGAGCCAAGTGTTGTACATGTCAAGTTGAGCTGTAGAAAGATCATCGTCCCAGCCTTTCTTTTCCTTACACAGAGATTGTAACAGTAGCTTACCCTTTAGTGTGAAGGGTGTTATCAGACCCAGCGGATCAAATACAGAGGCCACTGTAGATAGGACACCACGGCGAGTTTTGGGTTTAGTTGCAGGATCTTTGTGACTGAAATAGAAATAGTCATCTGACACATTCCAACACAATCCGAGAGCACGAGAAATGGTTGGATCACTTGAGAATTCTTTCACTGATGGAGGGTCACAGCCAATAGCCTTTGCAACCTGACCATCATTGGATACAAATTTATGTAGCACTAGACTCCCCTTTGAGCATAACTCTGTAGCATCTGTCATGAGTTTGATGGCTTCTTCTGATGAAGGTAGACTGATGAGCCCGTCATCTACATAGAAGTTTTCATGTATGAACTTCGCAGCATCTGGATATGAGGCAGAGTTATCAGTAGCTAGTCTTTTCAGACCATAAATAGCACATGAGGGAGATGAGGTAGCGCCAAATAAATGAACATTCATGTGGTAGTCAGATATTTCAGCTGAGCCTGGTTTGAACCATAGGAATCTTAGGTAATCACGATCTTCCTTTGCAACTCGGAATTGGTGAAACATCTTTTTGATGTCGCATGTCACCGCAACCTTCTCCTTTCTAAATCTGCATAGGAGACCAGCTAGGCTGTTATTCAGATCTGGACCTTGTAATAGGTTTTGATTGAGAGATACACCTCTGAATGACGCGCTACAATCAAACACCACACGTAATTTACCAGGTTAGAGCGGATGAAAAACTCCATGGTGTGGTATGTACCATCCTTCTGTGTTTGGATCATTGACGAGTTCTGCTTCACCATTGTCAATAATTTCTGTCATGAATTCTCTATACTTTGAGTCCAGTAGAGGGTCAGCTTTGAGTTTTCTTTGTAGGTGGTTGAACCGTGTCATAGCATAACTCCTGTTATCTGGCATCACTGGACGACATTTGAATGGTAATGGCATTGTGTAGTGACCATCTTGTAGCTTCACAGATTTGTCCATCAGATCCATAAACACCAAATCATTTTGTGACATGGGTGGTTGATCATGAGGAATTGTCATGTCTTCCTCGAGACACTTCAGAATTTCAGCATCAGTGAGTTCCTCTGTTGTGATTCTGTTCACTGTTCGTAGAGCTGCAGTTGATGGATCTTCCCCACCGATGACTGCCCATCCTAGGACAGTTTCCACGGCATATGGTAAGCAGTCATCCTCATTTTCTGACTCTACTACATTGACAGGTAGAGAGGCTCGAGAACAGTTAAACCCTATTAACAAGGCTATGTCACATGACTGCAGCGGAGTGAGTTTGTGCTTGATTTTAGATAAATGTTTCCATTTAGCAGCAGTATCAGGAGTAGGAATGTGGTCGCGATTTCCTGGTATCTCATCTTGAGTATACGTGTTAGGAATAGTAATGACCTTCTCTGAATTCATTCCTCGAACTCTAAGGCGTCTGTATTTCTGACAAGTAACAATCTTTTTACTGGTTACTGTAGAAATTTTTAGAGTTGCCTTGCTTTTGCTACCATGGAGAGACTGAGAAATATCATCGCCAATGAATGATGTGTCTGACATACTATCAATCATGGCGTACACAAGCACTTCATCATCTGGGTTTTCAGCTGTAGAAACATACACAGGAAGTATCATGGATGTCAAGGTAGACTGATTTTGAGATTCAGTTGAAGAATCAATGTTGTTACTGAAAACTTCTACTGTAGCTGGGTTTTCAGATTTCTGCTGTTGAGTTTTTGACTCAGTTGAGGGGCTAGTTTTGATTTTATGCCGACATGTCGGGTGATCAGTTGATTTACAGATTCTGCACTTTACTTCTGCTGAGCAGTCTGATGAAAAATGTCCTGCCTCCAGACAATAGAAACAAAGCTTATTATCTTTGATGAAAGATTGCTGTTCATCATTTGACATTTTACCAACATAGCGACAGTCTGCTGTGATGTGAGAATTTGTTTTAGGACACTTGACACACACCAGTCGACTAGAATCAGCTTTAGCACCTTGAGTTTTACGTGCACTGGTTGCTTTCTTTTCAGTGGTTTTGGTGTTGAGTGAAATTGTAGACCTAGGGTTTGACTGGTTTGACTGCTTTGACTGTTTGCTGTTGCTGT
>ERZ1740052.537-NODE-537-length-13058-cov-21.008613_pt1 | contig 13058 bp, 13 predicted proteins | sample MGYA00581750_ERZ1740052 | MGnify/ENA primary metagenome ERZ1740052 (study PRJEB43018, sample SAMN04849743) | marine metagenome | isolation source: floating plastic debris | place: Pacific Ocean | collected 2008-08-30 | study: EMG produced TPA metagenomics... | reverse complement strand
TGAAGTTCATTATATTTTTGCTCAACATGCTGAGTTTGTTGTTGAGTAGAAAATTTAACTTGCAATTATCGATTAAAGAATAAATTAAGACCGTGTTTTTATAATAAAAAACGCGGTTTTTAAAATTAATTACTATTATTAAATATTCATTTATTTGTAACTAAATGTGTTGTATTAACTTCACTAAATAATTAAATTTAAAAAGAGAAAAGAACGGAGAATAACCGCTCTTTTTCTCTTTTAATAATTCAATATTTTGTATTAAAAAACTAAAGAATCTAATCACTAACTTCAAATTCTTCAACATATTCATAGTCATCAAACGATGTAGATACTTCAGGTTGAGAACTAGCATCTAACTGTTGCTGTTGCGTATAATTTTCATCTGAATATTCAGCCAAAAAACTACCAAAAAGCCTTTCATAATTGGAAGCAACTGCTAAAAATGCTCCACCTAAAATATAGATTGGTAAAGGTAAAGTAAATTGCTGTACCCAGTCGAATAACTGTGAAGCAGCAAATAGGACTACAAAGCAGATAAACCAAATTTTCATACTGTTATTCATAAATCTATAAGTGGCGAAACCTTGATAGTTATTTGTTGCATGATACTTTATTGGTGGCAGATACAACAACGGCAGAAAATACGACGAGATAAAAATTTCTTTTTCAAATATCTTCAGAATCCCAAATTATTTAACGCTAGCTGGATTCAGACGACCTTAATAATGGAAAAATAGCCTTTAGCTGATAATTAGTCGAATTTGATGACAATTATCAGTTGCATTTTGGGAATTATATATTTAGCCGCAAATTACTTATCCTTACATCGGTGAAAACGCTGTCAGACGAATGACTTATCCTTCCTCAGACCAGAAAATTTCTCAAATCGATACCCAGAAGCATAAAACAGCTTCTTGGATTTCATTGGGATGGGCTTTTAAAACTGTAAGCTGGATGACTAATCGTCTCACTTTACCTCATAAGATTTTTCTAGGGTACTTTGTTGCATTAGGTATCACTGTTGGGGGTACTGGTTTTGGTTTAAGTATAGGAAGTTCCTGGGTCAATGAAGCTAATCGGGAGAGAAAGCATATTAATCAAGAATTAAAACTTTTAAATAACCTGCTAAATACAACTTTAACTTTACAACCTATTACTGACGTTTATCCTTATTTACAAGAACCGCAGGAGTTTCAACAAGCTATTGATAGAGTAAATAATTTTCAGAAAATACTGACTGAAGTTAACTCTAATAATTCAACAAAATTAGAGAAATTAGTTAATAAGTATAATGCGAATTTGGTAAAATTTGCTCAAGATTCTAAAAAGACTTTAAAGCGAGTTGAATCAAGTCAGTTAAAGTCACAAGAAAATCAAGTAAAACAGTTAGTTGAAACTTTGGTTGCAAGTGATTCTCGAATCCAAACTCTGAAGTTTATCGATGAATTACAAGGTTTGCTTCAATCTATAGAGAATTTGCAACAAGAATCAGAAAAGAACTTGGAGCGAGCGGAAATTTTGCGATTAGTAGTTGCAATTTTCAGCCTGATTATATCTTTAACTATCTCATGCTTTATTGCTATGTATAGTAGTCGGATGATTTCTAAACCAATTTCAACTGTCACTGACTTGACTGAAAGAGCTTTAAAAGAAGCAAACTATGATTTAGAAATACCTGTAATAGGAAATATAGAATCAATCAAATTTGCTAATTCTATAAACCAACTTTTTGAGCAGCTAAAAATAAATATTCAAAAGCAAGAAGAGGCAAAAATATCTGCTGATGCTGCAAGTTACGCTAAAAGCGAATTTATGGCAAATATGAGTCACGAACTTCGTACTCCATTAAACGGTATTTTAGGTTATACCCAAATTATTCAAGGTTCTCCTAACTTGTCAAAAAAGGAGCAGCGGGGTATCGAAATTATTCATCGTTGCGGCAAGCATTTATTAACTTTAATCAACGATATACTCGATTTTTCAAAAATAGAAGCCCATCAAATTAAGCTTCATTCTAGCGATTTTCATTTACCTTCATTTTTACAAGGAATTGTAGAAATATGTAAAATAAAAACCGAACAGAAAGGCTTAATGTTTATTTATTTAACTCCGGAAAATTTACCATCTGGAATTCATAGTGATAAAAGAAGGCTGCGACAAGTATTAATAAATTTACTGAGCAATGCAATCAAATTTACCGATAAGGGCTGCGTTACTTTACAGGTAGAGGTATTAGAAATAATAAAAGAACCGTTTTCGGAAAAAGTAAGATTACTTTTTCATATTGAAGATACTGGTATAGGAATGAAACCAGAAGTATTAGATAAAATATTTTTACCTTTTGAACAATTAGGTGCAACAAAAAATAAATCAGAAGGTACGGGGCTTGGATTGGCTTTAAGTCAAAAAATTATAGAAATGATGAATAGTCAAATTAAAGTCAAAAGTCAAGTAGATATGGGAAGTGTATTTCAATTTGAAATTGAATGTCCTGTGGCTGAAGATTGGACGGAAACAAGTAGTGTTACTCGTACTGGCAGAATTATTGGGTATACAGGTAATAAAAAGCAAATTTTGATTGTAGATGATAGATGGGAAAATCGCTCTTTGCTGATTAATATATTATCAAATGTTGGGTTTGATTTAATAGAAGCTGAAAATGGTCAAGATGGTTTAGAAAAAGCAATTAAATATAAACCAGATTTAATTATTTCCGATATAAAAATGCCAATTATGCATGGATGGAAATTACTTGAAGAGGTTCGCAAAATAGATGAATTACAAAATACTTTGTTTTTCTTTTGCTCTGTCAGCACATCTGAAATTGATAATAAAAAAGCTCTTCAAGCAGGAGCGAATTACTTTTTAAATAAGCCCGTTAAGTCAAAAGAGTTGTACCGCATGTTAGCAAAAAAGTTAAATATTACTTGGCGTTATAGTACCGAAGATATTGTCAAAAAAACAGTCTCAAAACCACCTCCTAAAAATAAGATAATAATTCCACCAGTTTCTGAATTATCAATGTTACTTGAATTTGCTAAAAGAGGTAAGATAAAAGGTATTCAAAAAGAATTAGATAGAATTTCGCAAGTAGATAAAGAGTATGAAGATTTTGTTAACGAACTGCATTCATTTGTGCAATCTTTCAATATTAATAAGATTCGTCAGTTTTTACAAGAAAATATAAAATCATAATATCATTAAGAGATTAATATGAATTCACCTTACGAACAAGAAATTGACTCAAATAAAAAACTAGAAACAATTTTAGTCATCGATGACAGTCCAACTAATCTAGAAATTTTGCACGATGTTTTAGGAAATGCTGGTTACGAAGTTTTAGTTGAAATGGATGGTGCTAGCGGAATTGAGCAAGTTGACAGTAATCCTCCAGACTTAATATTATTAGATGTAATGATGCCAAAAATGGACGGGTTTGAAACCTGCCGTAGGTTACAAGCGAATCCATTAGCAAAAGATATTCCGATTATTTTTATAACTGCACTTACAGAAGCAGAAGAAAAAGTTAAAGGTCTAACTTTAGGTGCTGTAGATTACATCACCAAACCATTTGAACAAGAGGAAGTTTTAGCCAGAATAAGTCTACATTTAAAATTACGTAAATTAAATATAGAACTGGATAAACAAAAACAAGAATTAGAAATGAGAGTTAAAGAGCGAACTTCCGAACTATCTCAAACTTTAGATGAATTAAAACAAACTCAGTTACAATTAGTTCAAACAGAAAAAATATCTTCTTTAGGACAATTGGTTGCTGGTGTTGCTCATGAAGTAAACAATCCTATCGGTTTTATTTCAACTAATTTACATTATGCTAATCAATACATTGAAGATTTACTTCTGTTAGTGCGACTTTTTCAGAAAAATTGTTCTCATCCCGGTAGCGAAGTTGAAGAACAAATAGAAGCTATGGATTTAAAACATATTGAAAAAGATTTACCGAAATTAATGTCTTCTATGAAATTAGGTACTGATACTATCAAAGGTATCATGCAATCGTTACGGAACTTTTCCCGTACTGATGGAGAACATAAAAAATTAGTTGATATTCACGAAGGGATAGAAGCAACGTTAATGATTCTACAACATCGTCTCAAAGCTTATCCCAAACGTCCCGCTATTCAAATAATTAAAGATTATAGTATTTTACCTCAAATCAAATGTTACCCAGGACAACTCAATCAAGTATTTATGAATTTAATCGCTAATGCTATTGATGTTTTAGAGGAATCAATGATTGAGAGACAAGATTGTCATGGTGAAAATCATACTATTATGAATCCTCAGATTCGTATTGCAACTGCTATAGATAAATATCAAGTTAATATTAAAATTTCTGATAACGGCAGAGGAATGTCAGAATCAGTTAAAAATGATATTTTTCAAGCTTTCTTTACTACTAAACCAGAAGGAAAAGGTACTGGATTAGGACTTTCAATTAGTTATCAAATTGTCACCGAAAATCATGGAGGAAATTTACACTGCTTTTCTTCTCCTGGGGAAGGAACAGAATTTTTGATTCAGATTCCTTGTTAATTTTCTTCTAATTAAGACTTAATGGAGAATTAGAGACATAAAATTTACCGATTTTCTCAGTTCAAAATAAAATTGAGTATTTAGTTTCAAAATATCATCAAATCATATTTATTATTTACTAGTTATCAAAAGTCATCTATTTTCTTAAATATTTCAAGTTATATTAAATTGAAAATCTTGAATCAATTCCCATAAAATCATATACTTAATTCCTGTAGATTAGTAATTTATCGCGTATTCACGATTATTATCACCTGTTTTATTTAAAAGGATGTAAGGATATGCGAGTAAGTATACTCGTGACCTCTTTCCTTCCAAGAGAGAAGGTTTAAAATTGCCCTTTCCTTATAGGGAAGCGGTTCGGGGGTTAGGTTTCCGGTATTTTGAGGTAAAAGATAGTGCTTTTCCAACATCCTCTAAGTATCGCAATAGAAGATAATCCAAAATCCAAAATCCAAAATCCAAAATTGAAATGACCATTTCACAGCAACCCGGTAAAATCAGTTCTACCGAATGGGTAACGGATAGCAATGGAAATTTTGCTATATCTATTCGTTTAAAAGGAGAAAGGCTTTTTCATGAAGTCTCCCCTTTCCAAACCGTAGAAGTATTTGATACTTATGATAGGGGGAAAATGCTGACTATAGACCGCATGGTGATGTGTACCGAAGCGGACGAAGCAGCTTACCACGAGATGATTGCTCACGTACCAATGTTGACCCATCACGGTGTTAAAGATGTGCTGGTAATTGGTGCTGGTGATGGAGGTACTATTCGTGAATTGGTACGTCATCAAGGAATTGAAGCAATCACAATGGTGGAAATTGATGAAGCAGTAGTACGTGCTTCTAAGCAATTTTTACCTACTATTTCTTCAGCTTTGGAACATCCAAAGTTGAATTTACTTATAGATGATGGGATTAAATTTGTTAAAAATGCCAATGAAAGTTCTTATGACTTAGTAATAATTGATTCTTCAGACCCCGTAGGACCATCAGAAGGATTATTTACTTTGGAATTTTATCAAGATGTATATCGCTGTCTCCGTCCCGGTGGAGTGATAACGGTACAAAGCGAATCACCAATTTTTCATCAAAAGGCTTTTGTCGATTTAAACCAATGTCTCAAACAGATTTTTGGTAATGATTCGGTACATTGTTATTTAGTGTTTATTCCCATGTACCCGACCGGAATGTGGAGTTTAACTTATTGTTCAAAACAAGGAGTAGATCCAGTTAAAAATTTAGATTGCGAAAAAGCCAAGCAGTTTGCCAAAGAACATAAATTACGGTATTACAATGCAGAGATTCATCAAGCTGCATTTGCTTTACCTGAGTTTATTCGAGGAATGATTTCTTAAGTTGTTAGTTGCGCTTCATCAAAAAGAAATGTTTAACGTTCATAATATTAAAGCGCAACTAACAACCTAATAATTATAGCTTTTCATGAGCAGCTAAAATTATTTTTTCTGTTTCCTCCCAACCAATACAAGCATCAGTTACGGAAACTCCATGCTTCAAATCTTTCAAATTACTAGGAATCTTTTGATTACCTTCGTTTAGATTAGACTCTAACATCATCCCTACAATAGATGTATTTCCATCTGCAATTTGTTGCACAACATCTTCTAAAACATTCGCTTGCAATTTATGGTTTTTATGAGAATTACCGTGACTGCAATCAATCACAATTCTTGGTAGTAAATCTGCTTTTTTCAGCTGGTCTTCTGCTGATTTTACCGAATCGCGATCGCAATTAGGTTTCCCACCACCACCACGCAAAATTATATGACCGTAATCATTGCCTTTTGTTTGAACAATACTGACTTGTCCTTGCCGATTTAATCCCAGAAAATGATGGCTATTTTTAGCTGATTGTAGAGCATTTAAAGCAACTTTAATATTACCATCAGTACCATTTTTAAAACCTACTGGCATAGAAAGTCCGCTAGACATTTCGCGGTGAGTTTGTGACTCAGCAGTGCGTGCCCCAATAGCAGACCAGGAAATCAATTCACTGATGTACTGAGGTATAATCGGGTCTAGAGCTTCGGTACCTGCGGGCAATCCTAACTCATTAATTTTTAATAGTAATTCCCGTGCAGTTAATATCCCTTTTTCAATACGAAAAGAATCGTCCATATCGGGGTCATTAATTAAACCTTTCCATCCTACCGTAGTTCTAGGTTTTTCAAAATAAACCCTCATAATTAACAGTAGCTTATCTTCAACTCGCTCTTGAAGCTTTTTTAGTTTTTGAGAATATTCCAAAGCTAATTCTGCATTATGAATCGAACAAGGACCAATTACAATAAATTTTCTTTTATCTTGGAAGTCTAATATATCTCTTATCTCTTGTCTATATTTTAAAACATTTGCTTCTGCTGACGGTGTTAAAGGTAATTTTGATTTAACTTCTTGTGGTGTCAATAAAACGTGATAGTTCTCAATGTTAGTGTCAAATACTTTCTGTCGCGTGGATTGTCCTACTATCATATGTCTTTACTTTGAACACTGAATTTATGCATACATTGTACCGAAAAAATACCAACTTAAAAAAATAAAATGTATAAAATATAATCAAATATTTGAACTATTTATAGTATTTTTGATGATTCAAAACCACACTCAGCGATGGCAACTTAAATAATATAATTACCAGCTGCATCTTTGTCATATTAATAATTACAGCACTTACAGCCCTAAACTTAATTTGCTGTAAACTATACTATTGCTTAACAACCAAAACTTATACTAAAAAATAGCCTTAGACATTTAACTCAATAAATCTTTGTGAGATAATAAAGTTTCTTGAAAAAAAGTGAATAATTGTCAGTGAACAGTGAACAGTGAGCAGTCAACAGTCAACAGTGAATAAAAAATATAACTCTTAACTCCTAACTCCTAACTCCTAACTCCTAACTCCTAACTCCTAACTCATACTCCCTATTCCTCAAATGCTTGAAACCTCAGAACAACAAAAAAATTCCCAAGATTATTCATGGAAATTCTGGTTTACTTTGCCGATTTATCCATTCGGTAAGCGGCGGACAATCCGCAAGGAAGTAGTTAAAGATACTATTTGGACTTTTGACCAACTTCAAGGAATTTTCTACGTTGTTGTTCCGATTCGCATGACGGTAGTGAAGCTGAAAGAGGGGGGTTTGCTCGTTTATGCACCAATTGCACCGACCCCAGAATGCGTTCGTCTTGTTGAGGAATTAGTAGCAGAACACGGAAGAATTAAGTATATAATTTTGCCCACTATTTCCGGTTTAGAACATAAAGTATTTGTCGGTCCTTTTGCGAGACGTTTTCCCGATTCGCTAATATTCGTCGCACCAAAACAGTGGAGTTTTCCTGTCAATCTTCCTCTAAGCTGGTTGGGTATACCCGCAAAACGCACTCAAGTACTTCCAGAAGACAGCAGCAAAACACCTTTCGCAAATGAATTTGATTACAACATTCTCGGTCCTATCGAATTAGGAGCAGGAAAATTTGCAGAAGTAGCGTTATTTCATAAATCCTCAAAAACACTTTTAGTCACCGACTCAATCGTTTCCGTCCCCGAACAACCCCCTGCAATTATTCAGTTGGATACATACCCCTTACTTTTCCATGCTAGAGATAAAGCAACTGACATCGTTGCAGACACACCAGAAAACCGTCATAAAGGATGGAAACGCATCGCATTATTTGCTTTGTATTTTCGTCCCAGCGTCTTAGATGTGCCCAAATGGGGTGAAGTCTTTCACGATGCTGCTGAAGCACCAAAACGCAGTAGAAAAAATTATTTTGGATTATATCCTTTCAAATGGAAAGATAATTGGCAGCGTTGTTTTGAAGCATTGCGGGGTGATGGTAGATTATTTGTAGCGCCAATTTTACAGACTTTAATTCTAAATCGCGCACCCAAAGAAACTATTACATGGGCCGAACAAATTACAAATTGGGATTTTAAACGGATTATTCCCTGTCATTTCGACGCACCAATAGAAGCAACACCAAATCAATTTAGACAAGCATTTTCATTTTTAGAAAAACATAGCGGTAACACTTTACCTCAAGAAGATTTTCAGGTTTTAGAAGAGATTGATACTACTTTAAATAAATTGGGAATTCCTTCAGCTAAGGAAAAAGTTTAATTAAGAGAAAGTTTAGTTTTGTCTAAGTGCATTCACTAAAATTCCCAAAATTTGCTCAATATCTCGAATATAATACTCACTCAAATCAATGTAAACATTATCATTTACTAACTTTAAAAATTGCCAAATAGTTCCAACAGATATTACACCGTAAATTGTTTTAATTGTATTCCCCTGTATTTCATTAAATAGCTGTGCTGCAATCATTTCTGCAATACACTCACCTAACCCAGACTTGAGATTTTCATTCTTTGTTTCAACCAAAGTAATTGCAGGTGCGCGGATAAAAAGCTGTTCTTGAGAAAGACTAATCAGGAAACCACAAAAGCCATTTAATCCTCTTGCATTATCCACATTAAAATCGACTCCTGAAAATAAACTAATTTTATTATCAAGTTTACGCCTAACTTCCAATAATATAGGACTAATTATCATTTCAGAACGGGATTTTTCCGTATTAATTGCAACTGCTAAATCTACATTTTATTTAAGAATAGTTGAAAGTAAGTCGCTACATTTTTCTTTAGGAAAATCAGCAAATATTCTGGACTCTTCATGAACTATTAACCCAAAATATTGGACAACTTGAGCTAATTTAAAATCGCTATAAGCCATTTTGTAAATTTATTTAATTAAATATTTAATTAAATATTGATTGATGTTTAATTATAAGTTAGCAGTTAACTTATTTAAGAAACTAATATTTAATTGGATTCTCTCGACCAATACCCAATTCTTTCAGCTTATTTTTCACATCTTCCCACTCACTACCGCAATAATAATACTTCTTATCCAAAATATTGGCGATGTAATAACCTTGTTTACCATTGTTAATGCGTCGTAGTTCGTTAGCTACTTGCTTCATTGAAATATCGAATGCTGAAAATAAATCTTCCTGTTCAAGCCAAGGTACGTTAAATAAGTTAACGAAAGGTTCACCCTTTGTAAAATGCCAACTGCTATTGCGTCGAACAACTAATCGATAGTAAACAGGATAAACAATAGTGGCTTTAACGGACATAATGTTTTATCTTAAAATTATCTATTTAGTTAAAGAATAGCCCCTAGAGGCAAGCTAGGGGCTAAATGGTTAATTAGTTACGGTCATTTTCAGAAAATTCTGATTCTTCGTCACTCATATCATCCAAATCGTCTTTGACGACTTCGGAGTTTACAAGATACGTTTCATCATTCACCAAGTCGCGTTTTTCCCATTGTCCTAACAACAAACGAAGAAAAATTCGCACTGGGTTAAAGACCTTCTTATGACCGTTACCGTTTTTGCTCAATACATAACCTCCTTAATATTCAATACTTGGGGACATAATTAATTGTCCCCAAATTTATTTTCAACTATTTTGTAACTAGTTTTTATTAATAAAGATGAAAATTTTAAGGTGATTGAAGTGTCAAAAATTATTGATAGTAAATGAATTTAATTGATTTTAATTACTTTAATTTTAAATACATTCCCAAGCCAAAAAACCTGGGAATGAGAACATCAAAATCTACACAGTACCAGCAGCAGCACCAACAGCTTGCTCTGGAGCAATTCCTACTAACTTCGCGCTTAATTCCCACAAACGTTGTGCTTTATCATCATCCAATGCTTCGTTAGAAACTTCCTGCTCGAAAGATTTTCTACCTTCTTTCTGACGATTTCCCCAACTATAGTAAGAACCGGATTTATTATATTCTGGGTCTGCAACTACTGCTGCAACTCTTTCACCAGCCAATTCTTCGGATACATAACCTCCGGTAATATTCTTTTGAAATAAAGGAAATATTTTCTGGAATAGGGAATAGTGATTGCGGAATAAACCTGTTTCAGCAACGCATCCGGGATAAAGCGAACTAAATACAATTCCCGTAGAATCGTGATAGCGTCTGTGCAATTCTCGCATGGTCAAAACGTTGCAAAGCTTGCTATCTTTATAAGCTTTACCTGCTTTAAATTTCTTACCGTTAATCATTGAAATTGGAGCTTTGAAACCTGCTTCAAAACCTTTTAAATCTCCTAAATCTGGAGGAGCAGGAATGGGAATTTTACCTCCCAATTCTTTCGGATTTGCGGTTACAGTTCCTAATATCACCAACCTTGCTACATCCGCTGATGATTTTTGCAAATCTTCGAGCATCAAGTTGCACAATAGAAAATGTCCCAGGTGATTCGTAGCAACACTCAATTCATAACCGTCTTCGCTTCTTTGTGGTTCCTTCGCTAAGGGTAAATACACCGCAGCGTTACACACCAAAGCATCCAGAGATTTACCGCTTTCTCGAAAAGTATTCACAAACTGACGAACGCTATTTAAAGAAGCCAAATCGAGATGCATAATGGTGTAGCTATCGGGTGACATTCCCACTTCATTAGCGACTCTTTGGGTTTTTTCCAAATCGCGACAAGCCATTACAACGTGCCATCCTTTTTTAACAGAAGCTTTTGCAGCATACAAGCCAACTCCAGAGGAAGCACCCGTGATGACAACCGTTGATTTGCTATTTTGTGACATATTCTTAAAACTCTATAAATCTAAATATCAACGTTGATTTTAAATATGTTCTCATAACTCGTTTGCTTACTATCGCTTTTGTTAAGAGTGCTTTACGAATATTAAGAATATTAAGGAATGTTTGCGAATTTACAGCGGTAAATCTATTCGTCGCATTTGAGATTGTTATGTTCGGAGCAACCAAATAACAAGCATCCACAACTTTCTAACAAATATTGATTGTTGATATTTATATTTGGCTTATTTAATGCAAATTCTGCTTCTAATTCTGTTAATCGAGTAATTTCAGATTCGCGCTCGGCTAAATATTCTTGTTTTTCTTCTTCAGTATCATCTTCCCAAAATTCATTATTATCTTTATTTTCTATTATCCAGTTTGTCCTATTTGCGATTTCAGAAGCAACTAATTTTTTGAATTCTTCTATATCGTTTTTATATATCAGATAAGGAATATATTCCCAACTAAATAAACCATAATGATTCCAGTCGCACCTTTTGCAGCAAACATACGCACTATCATAATCTTCTAAGAGATAATATAGATAAGCTACTGCAAAACTATCAGTATCATCATATTTATCAACCTGCGTCTCTAATTCTTTGATTATTCTCAGAGCATCTTCTTTTTCTCCAAGCTGAATTTTGACTATTGCTAAATTGTATTTACTTTTATTTTCAATATCTTTATCATTAGTTGCTGTAATTAGATATTCTTTCGCTGTTTCAAAATTTCCTGATTTTGCATAGGCTGTACCTAAATTATGGATAATATCTCTATTTTTATGTTTTGAGTATGCAATTTCTAAATTTTTGATAGCGTCAAGTGATTGATTATTTGCTAAAAGCATGTAGCCATAAAGGAAATATGGATAAAAGCTTTTTGGTTCCATTGCCATACATTCTTTCTGTATTGCTAGAGCTTTTTCTAAACTTCCCCAACACTCCATATAATAAAACCAAGCAAGGTTATGAGTTGATTTAATGGTCTTTTTTGTTGCATATGCTTTTTCCATTAATTCTAAATCTTCTTTACCTTTCACCAAGCTTGGATTACTAAAATATCCAAGAGCGAGAGCATTCATAATATCAGTGTCTCTAGGATTTTTGGCTAAATCTTCTTCTAACTTTTTAACTTCTTCTTCTGAAGGTTTAATTGTCATTTTAACTCTCAAAGCTAATCGTTATGTTTCCTGATTTTAGCTTATATAAATTTTTTACCAATTAGGTTTTACAAACTATATTAAATAAAAAAAAAATAACCTGTTCACCGTTCAAAAACATAATTAAACCCCTTGACAAAATTTAACTACCTAATTTAAGTTAGGTAAGCATTAGTACAGTGTAAAACTGCCGTGGTTGAGCGGCTGTGACCTTAAGCGATATTTATGAAACATATGTTAATTGAGCTACTTAATTCCTGCTGTAGGTAGTTTAGTCAGCCTTCCACCTTTAATACTTGTAGAACACGGTTGTTTGATTAACGAAAATATGGAGCAAGAGCTTCTAACCGAAGAAGAATTTATGAGTCAGTTACGACAACAAGGTGTAGATTCTCTTGAAAAAGTGAAAAAAGCTTATATGGAAGCATTAGTGTTATTACTAAAGCTAACTGGTAATTGGTATTAGGTAAAAGATAAGAGGTAAGGGGTAAAAGGTATTAGGAGATAAGTTAAAACTACTAAATTTATTAATGGATAATTTATTTATTTAAAGCGACTTACTCATCACTTATTACCCATTACCCATTACCCATTACCCATTACCCATTACCTATTACCTATTACCTATTACCTATTACCTATTACCCAGTCCCCATTTCAACTATGAAATACAACACTAAC
>ERZ1740052.536-NODE-536-length-13059-cov-11.244386_pt1 | contig 13059 bp, 9 predicted proteins | sample MGYA00581750_ERZ1740052 | MGnify/ENA primary metagenome ERZ1740052 (study PRJEB43018, sample SAMN04849743) | marine metagenome | isolation source: floating plastic debris | place: Pacific Ocean | collected 2008-08-30 | study: EMG produced TPA metagenomics assembly... | reverse complement strand
GCGTTGAAAATCGTAGTTAAGACGTTTGAGTAGCAAGTAGCAAGTAGCAAGTAGCCCTTCGGGTATCTCCCTGACGGGAGACGCTGCGCTAACAACAGTTTGCTTATGCCGGGGAACCCGTCCACCGCAACTGTTTCACAAGTAGCGAGTAGCAATAGGGGTTTCAGGCTAATTTACCTGCATATTAAATCGCGATACTTTATTTGTGCCGACTTACTTAGAAAGGTAGCCCCGTATTGTTAAATCGGGGCGGAATTATGTCCTTAAAAAAAAGAGACAAAGCAATAAAGCTAAGCCTCTCCAATCAATTACTGTTTTAAATTTTATGTTTCTATTATTCTAAAAACTTGGCTAAAGGAGTACCACCATTTCTTCCTACGGCAGGTATTTCCAATAAGTTATCTTGAGCTTGTTGAACGCCATTTGATGATGCCCCGGAATCCACAACTACAGAATTTTCATCGTTGGGATGTCCGTTAGGAATAAATAACTGTGGATGATCGAAAGGTGCTTGTTGATTGCGAACTCTTTCGTCGGTAAGACTTTTGAGAAAAGCAACTATTTTGTCTTTATCATCTTGAGTTAAATTCAGTTCCCGCAATCCACCAAAGTTACCGCCTCGTTTGTAAAAATCAACTACTTGCTCTAATGTCGATTGTCCGCCATTGTGGAAATATGGAGCAGTCAACTCTACATTACGCAATCCCGGTGTTTTAAATGCACTAGTTGCGACTATATCCCCAGTCGAATCGGGAACAAAAGGTGGTTCTTCACCTAATAATTTCTTGAATTTACCCTCCTTAGCCAGAGTTGCTTCCGAGAATGAATTATCAAACTCATCTTTACCAGCAAGCCCAACATCTTCTCCTGATGGTCTCACACCAATGGCAAAAAATCCAGTATCAATTGCTGGTTGGGGAGGAAATATATCCCGTTCGATACGTCCTTTACTGTTAACGTTACTAACCGAAGCAGCAGTTAATTCCGTACCAGCATGACAATTAATACATCCATTGCGTTGGAATAATTGGAATCCCTGGATTTGCTCTGCAGTCATAGCACTTGTATTACCACCCAGAAATTCATCGAATGGTGTTTGATCGGAAATCAAAGTTGATTCATATTCTTGCACTGCTAACCCGAAAAACAATGCGAAATTATACTCCATCAAAGTATATTCGTTAGTTTTCAAAGGTCGATTCTTCGGTTTGCGGAAGAATCTGCGTCTACCATTTTTGGGATTAATTCTGATAGCTAAATTAGAATCCCACCATTTGCGTCGGAAAGCATCTTTTACCATGCGTTCGTAAGACTTATTTAAACCCGTGGGAGATTTACTCAAAGCACCCAAAACGCTATCATCGCTGGCTACAACCTGCTTATTCAAAGGAGTAACAGCAAGTAATTTTTTGCCGAGCTTTCTACCAAATCGCTGAAAACGTCTTTTTCGCTTTGGTTGTTCTATCGGTTGAATCTTGAGACTTTCTTGTTTATTTTGTTTGGTTAATTCCAGACTTTCTTCAGCAGATACTCCTTCAACAGCAGAACCTTTTTCAATCAGCGTTCCTTCCTCAGTGAATACTTCGATATTCTCTTCCGATTCATCGAGATTAATTGAAAATGGTGCTATAACTTCATCATTTTCCGTACCAATTTCAAAAGCATTTAAGGGTGGCCCCACAGCTTGGGAAGCTAAAGAAGCATTCTTAATTCTGACTCTGACATCCTTAAGTTGTTTTTTATTCGGAGCTTTTAAAACAAAAGCTCTTTTGTCTCTTCTACCTAAAGCATTTACGCCGTTAAAAATATTTTGCGCTTTTCCATCCCACTAGTTACGGAAATTAAATACTGCATTAATCACAGTGGGAGCATTCCGTGTTGTTATCCTGCGGACATTTACACCATTAACGTTAAAGGTTGTATCGTTCAAAGGTGTAGTTACGTCTTCGGCACTACCAGGTTCTACATCAACGAATTTCGACCTAAATACACCTTGAGAACTAGTAACATCATCTACACTTCTGAGAACCGTAGAAGAACGATCATCAACATTTTCTAATTGGTGAAATGGAAAATCTGCCGGTTGTAATTGATAGTTAGGTGCCCCTGCAATATCGAAACTATTATTTTGTGAGGGCTGAATTTGGTTCTTCGATCTGCTATCAGCACCAGCGTTAAAGTGACAGCTAGCACAGGATTGGATACCATCGCTACCCACCTGCATATCCCAAAACAGGGTTTTACCCAGGGCGATCGCAGCGGTTTTGTTTTTAATGAAATTGTTAATATTATCCGGCCTGGGAACGCTTACCGAACTCAGTGGTCCGAAGGGAGCTAACTGTGCCGAAACAGAGTTACCGGCAAGTATTATTACCATTACTAGGGAAGTTATTGCAGTAATTTTTCTGGCTCTACGAGATAATTTATTTACCTTCTTATTAGTCTTATTACCGATAAAATTAACCGCCGAAATGGTAATTTTTCGTATTTTTTTGAACAGCCTTGAAACCATATAAATAAAAAAAGAGCGCAGCTAAATTTTAGATTGCTTAAAAAACAATGTACTTGGCTCTACTTTATTTTGAGTTATCTTGGACAACTTTCATGTAAATTATTATCCAGCTACAAAATAATTTACAAACACATAATTCTATGTCTAAGGTTAAAGGTAAAAGGCTAAAGGTCAAAGGCTAAAAGCGTATATTATGTGCTCTAAACTATTTACTGGGAATTTTCAAGATGTTATTTATTAAATAATTATTTGTGATGTAATTTATATTTTTTATTATACAAATATAAAAAATAAAAACAAATGTTATTTCGATTAAAAAACCCGGTTTCTTTCACAAAACCAGGGATATAAAATTTCATAACCATAATTTGTATCAAACACAAAACTGCTGTAGAGACGTAGCAGTGCTACGTCTCCAACAATGTGAAAACACCATTTCGATATTATGAAACAGCACTACAAAATCAATATTTCACGAGTGCTATAGAAGAATAGTTAAAATATTTTAGGGGGCAGACAAAAGCCTGCCCATCCTTAAAAATTTTGAAGTGCATAAACCACAAGGGCTTAGCTTCTTGGGCACACTAATCATTCTAGTATCAGTGTTATCCTAGTCTTGCAACTAGCTCCTCAAGCGTTAATTCCGGCACTCCCTGCCGTACAAGATTTATTATATAAAAAACCACTGGGATAACACCCAAACTAAAAATTTCTTTACAAAGGCGGCTTTATAATGGGCAAACTAAATCCTTACAATTTGCAGATGCAGATTACCACGATGTTTGAGCAAGGACAATCCTTCTTTGCAACCACAAAGGTGCAGGATTGGTTAAAAGAGCGCAATCAAAATCCTGCTGACTTTGACATTATTTTTCACAAAAAACCTGCACCTCCCGGTTCAAAAGAAGTAATGGTTGTTGAAATTGAGTTAAAGCGCAAAGATGGACAACCAGTAGATTCTTGGTTGCAAGAGCAAGCGAATTTGCAGGGAGGGTAGAACAATATGACAGCTACTGTACCTGTCGCTTCCCAAACCGAAATCTTTTATCCTAGCGCTGATGGAGCAAGAGTGGCGGAAACTTTCGATCATCTTTACGCTTTACTAACTACTCTGGAAGTTCTGAAGCAATATCTTGCAAATCGTCAAGCAACGGTTTTGGGCGACCAGTTTTTATACTACTCCCAAGGTTTTCCTAGACTGCGGGTTGCGCCGGATGTAATGGTTATTTTCGATGTTGCTCCCGGCGGACGCGATAATTATAAACTGTGGGAAGAAGGGCAAGTCCCCAGCGTTATTTTTGAAATGACTTCTGGTGGTACGCAAGGTAAAGATCAGATTTTCAAGAAGACACTTTACGAACAGTTGGGTGTCAAAGAATACTGGCTATTTGACCCTAAAGGCGAATGGATAGAAGAAAAATTACGCGGCTATCGGTTGCGTGGGGAAATCTACGAAACTATTACCGATAGCCGCAGCGAACCGTTACAATTACGTTTACAAGTAGAAGGGCGATTAATTGGCTTTTATCGAGAAGATAACGGAGAAAAGCTGCTGATACCCGATGAATTAGCAGAAGCCTTGCAGCAAGAAGTTGTAGCAAGACAGCAAGCAGAGGAACAAGTAGAACAAGAACGTCAACGTGCAGAACAAGAACGTCAACGTGCAGAACTTGCTGAAGCTGAAGTGGAGCAGTTGAAAGCGAAATTGCGGGAAATGGGTGTTGACCCTAATACTTAAGAATTAGTCTCTGTTATTACTAATTAGTATGTGCATTCACGTAAAAGCGTTTGTTATGCTTGAAGCTATTAACAAACGCTTTTTTATTTTATATAGCGCTTTTCGGTTGAATGCAATACAGTGAAATACCTCTCTCCTACAAGGAGAGAGGCTTAAATCCTTGGTCCCCTTTCCTGCTCCGGAAAGGGGTTGGGGGTAGTCGTTTGTATTTGACTCAACTGAAAACTGCTATATAAATTTCTACTTATGAAATCTAATCGTAATTGGCTTGTTGCCTTTTGGTTTTACATCGGCATTATTCTATCAATAACCATATCGGCTTATTTAAAGATTATTCCCAACGAAATACAGCGCTTCCCTTATTTCGATACAATTATGCATTTTCTGCTGATGGGATTTTCGGCTTTCTTGGGACATTTAGCATTTAATAAGCGTAAAATAAATATTTTAAATTTTTCTCTTCCTTTAGTGCCGATTATTATTAGTTTTTTTGTGTTAGTTGAAGAATGCTTGCAAAGATTTTCACCCAACCGTAGCTTTGATTTACTAGATTTAGCGGCGGATTTTTGCGGGATTGTTTTGTTTACGTTGTTAGCGGAGAGGGTTAAGTTAAAAAGTTTTGAGGAAAAATAACGAGTTGTAGAGACGTAGCACTGCTACGTCTCCCGACGTTAGGTTGAAAACAAACCCATCAAAACTAATTTGACAAACCAATCAAAAACCTTTTTCAATAATACTTGCAGCAGCTTCTTTAACTTCGGTAGAAGAATCGTTTTGAGCCGCTTGCTTGACAATTTTGATAGCTTCAGGAAATTGTTCGCGCACTTGCCATAAATTTCTTAATAACGCTAAACGAACTGTGACCGAATTTTCTGATGTAAACGACTGCTTTTGGATTTTAAAAGTCTCTGGATTTATTTCTCGGTATCCTAATATTGTTGCGGCTTCTAATCTAACGCTATCGTCTGCATCTTCAGTTAATATTTTTGTAATTACATTGTCTACTTGCTTGTTATCAATTAACCTTAATGCTGATGTTGCAGCCGAGCGAATTTTTGCTGAATCAGCTTTTGTGAAAGAAACTATGGTATCAAATGCGTTTGCAGAACCAGTATTTCCTAAAACTAGTAAATATTGGATAATTTTTTCTTCAGATTTTTCTCTTGATAACTTTTGTACGAACTGTTTAACAATTTTATTAGTTCTATTCGGCGATGTTTGAGTTAAGTTGTATGCTACAGTTCCTAAAGCTAATTGAGCGGTAGAAGCAATCCGTTTGTCTTGAGAATTAAATGCTAATTTATTTAAAATATCTTCGGCTTCATTGTTAGGATTATTTACCGAACCCAAACTAGGAATTAATACATACAAAGCATCCCAATCTTGACTGCGAGTTTTAATAGTATTGGCAAGCGCGGTTTGTGCTTGAGAATTACCCACAGCACTTAATGCTCCCGATAGAATTTGCATGGTTAAACTTTGAGCATCGGCAGTAACTAATAATTTACCCAAAGTTTCACTTGTTTCTGGCTGTAAATAAACTAAAGCTTTTAATTTTAGATATAGAGGAGTATTATTTTGATTTTCATCTGATGACGCTTCAGCTTGTTTTAAGTCAGCAAGTAAACTTTCTAAGGTAGCATCACCTAATTCTTGACGCTGAATTCTAGCTTCTGTTTCTGCTTCCGAGGGAGTTGCAGAAAGTGCTATCGGCTGTGTTGTTTGATTGCGTTTCTTTTTAGCATTTTGCAGTTTAGTTAATTGTGTCGGATTTAAAATAGTTTGGCTGACATAAGTCATATCCAAGTCAGTTTTTACTTGTCCAACATTCTTCTCTGAAATAATTATTTGTTGTGATTCGGTACCTTTGAGAGAAGTTAAATATCCATCTTTAAGATTAAAATTAGCAGTTAATTTACCTTCGGGCTTGATTATAGTCTTTACTTCCGATGCATTGGGTTTTTTATTCTTACTATCAACTGATTCTAAATAACGCAATTTGGTTTTCTCAAATTTTCCCCAACCGCTTTGATAACGAGCAATATACTTACCATTGGGGTCATCTTCTTGAGTTTCCCAATTGCTAGCATTACGATTGGAACTAGGAGTAACAAATTGAGTAATACCTAAAATAGTACGAGCGAAATTTTGAGCTATGCTGCTGACGTTTGGGTCAAAACTAACAGAAATTACTTTACCTTGGGAGTTTAGTGTTGCAAAAATTTCTTGTTTTAAATCTTCTTGAATAAGCTGTCCTTGCTCCACTGCTTCTTGTCCGCTAGAAATAATTTTAATAGCGGAATTTGGTAAACTATAGGAAACAAATATTTTATCATCTTTCTGCTCTATCACTGTAATAACTAACTGACCCTGGAGGCTAACTTGAAAGTCATTTGTAAAAGTATTAGCTCCCGTTGGTGCGGCAGAATTGTTAGTTTTTATATCTTGAAATAAAACTCTCAGATCGGACTTAGAAGAATTTTGGTAATCAATTTTGTAAATTAAACGTTGACCGGGAGTAAATTGGTAAACTGGTAATGTTTGTTGATTTAAAACTGTTGAAGTTAAAGTATTGCCAAACTGACTTAATTGCTTACCGTAAACAACTGTTCCTGGAACTGCAAAAAGTAGTAAACCTGAAATAATTAAAATTGATTTGTAGCGTTGAGATAATCTTTTGACTTGTTGATGAGTATTGGAAGACATAGTTATGGTAGTTGGTAGTTGGTAGTTGGTAATTGGTAGTTAGTAGTTGGTAATTGGTAATTGGTAGTTGGTAATTGGTAGTTGGTAGTTGGTAATTGGTAATTGGTAGTTGGTAATAAAGATGCGCCGAATTTAGCCCACTAAGGTGGGCTTTGTTTGAGTAGCTTCACATCTTGCACCATTCTCAACAACCGCCGTATTATTAAATTCTCAGGCTCAAACACAAAGTCTGATAAATCAGACTGGGTAAGGCTTTTAGTACGTTTTAACGTACTTTGTATATTAGCCTCGGAATTGATTCCGAGGCGATTTTTCAGGCTTAACAACAATGGTGCAAGATATCAGTAGCCCTACTCTTCCAGAGTAAGGGCGATTTAGCGCAGCCTCATACAGAATTGGTATTACCATTACCTATTACCTATTACCCATTACCTATTACCTTTTAAAGGTCAGTTTTGTTTGAGCCACGGAGTAAGTAGCCTTTTTGCTTAAAGCCAGTCCAGTTAAAGATGTTCCAATTCCACTGTTTCTTTTTCAAAGGTGGAATACCCCATCTGGGAACGTAGACGTAAGCGTAAGCATAAGCTCTACCGCTGAGGGCTTCCATATCGTTGTAAACAGAATAATCAGTTTGCAGATATGCGCGATTCTTTGGTAAGAGAACTACTTTGGCTTCAGCCTCAGCGTTAAGATTATGTTTGAGCAATAATAAATTAACGTTTACACCAGCACCACCAACTACGATATCAGCACCACCCTGTCCATAAGCTCTAGAATCGACAAAGGGATTTAATTGTGCGTAAGCTTCTCTAGATGCAACTGAAGCAACCATATTATACCTGAAGCCAGCACGCCCTCGAACGCCAAATCTAGCTCTCATCGGAATTGGACCAACAGAGAATCTAATATTAGCAACTACAAAATCTAATGAGCGAGAGAAGGAGTCTCCTTCGTCAAAACGATTTTCAAATCTTGTTTGGACATTATGAAGGGTTTGTCTGGCGACGTATAAACCTGTGTTAACGGAGCCTTTTCCAGATACGGGTGCATATACAGTTACTGTCCCCCGTGCTAGTTGATAATCTTCACCAAATGCATACCCACCAGCACTACCCTCGGCATAAGCTCTGGTATGAGTTCGAGAGCCTTGTAACTGTATTTTTCCTCGGAGATAAGCGGCGAAAGTATCTCTGCTACCAACGTTTTTATTCCATCTTCTGGTGAATCTACGAGTACGGGAAGTTGCTTGAGCTAGTTTGAAATTGCCTTTACCTTGTTTGAGTCGGGGATCGATGGGTTTTATGGTGCCTGGTTTAATAGTCGGATTAATTTTTGGTATAGTACCCGGATTAATCTGGGGATTATCTATTTGAAATTGCCCTGGTAGTCGAGGATCGATTTTCTCTGGAGTTTTTAGCAGAAGTTGTTGCTGCCTTTGCAACTCTCGCTTATCAATCGTAGATTCTTGAATCGTGATTTTTTCCCCAGGCTGACGCAAAGAATAACCGATTTGGTTAAATTCTCTTTCAAATTTGTTTAATTGAGCGTAATATTCTCTAGCCCTTACCTTTTTACCATTAGGTAATGTTAATATTTGATTCGGAGAAATTGGTTTACCAGTTTCTGGATCTCTTATGTCAAAAGCTTTGAATTCAATCGGCTTTTTCTTGATAACTCGAATTAGATTTTTATCAAGTTGAACGCTTTCAATCTTTTTGTTTATAGGTGTTCTATTAATCTTGACTTCACCGGGATTGGGACGTTTAAATTCTGTGATGGGAGCTTTTATTTTATCAATCTTTGTGGGAGGTTCAAATTTTCTTGCCGGAAAACCTGGAATACTGCTTTGTGCGGACACTGGTACGCTTGCAGCTATATTTAATGTAGAAACTGCGATCGCGCTAGTAAGACTTATCAATCGTTTCATTTTTTTTACTCACGCTTGGTAATGTTTGACTTACATTTCTAAGTATGCACGGTTAATAAGTTTACGACTTGAGTTAAATTCTGGACTAATTTACCTAAGTAATCTAACCGCAATCCGGGAACTTTCAATGGTTTTCAGGAATTTTCAGGTAAATTGAGGTATATAAAGTAGGAGTTTACACAAATGTATTTCTCCCAATAAATTTCGGTTCCCTTCCTGAGTAAATCTATAGTAAATCTATAAAAATGGACTTTGTATTGGATGAAGCACTGAAAATTGCGAATAATCTTATCTACCCTAAAGCCCAGAGAAATTTAACGGATGTTGAAACGGCGATAATTCGGGGTGCTTGGAACAAACAAGATTATGGAGAGATTGCCTCCGAAAATAACTATACTTTGAGTTATATAAGTCAAGACGTAGCTCCTAAGTTATGGAAACTGCTTTCAGAAGCTTTGGGAGAAAAAGTTAAGAAAAATAATTTCAAGGAAGCCCTGAAACGATGCTTCCAAGATAATTCTATTGTAAAGAAAAATGTACCGTTACCAGATAACTTTGGTAAGGAAGAATCCTTAATTATTACTGACAACTATATAAATCGTCCCCCTGTAGAATCTATGTGTTCTCAAGAGATTTTGCAGAGTGGAGCGCTAATTCGCATAAAAGCCCCTTGGAAGATGGGTAAAACCTGTTTGATGAACAAGATTTTTGATTCAGCAACAAAACAGAATTATAAAACAGTACATTTAAACCTGCTGCAAGCGGATGAAAGTACTATTAAAAGTTTGGATAAATTATTACGTTGGTTGTGTAGCAGTATTAGCAGAAGGTTAAAGCTGAAAAATCATGTAGCCGATTTCTGGGCTCGAGATTCTAGCAGCAACGATAACTGTACCGCTTATTTTGAAGATTATATTTTAGCTAATATAGATACTCCCTTAGTGTTAGGTTTAGATAACGTAGATAGAGTTTTTAAATATCAGGAAGTTGCAGCAGACTTTTTCGGATTATTGCGTTCTTGGTATGAGGATGCTAAATTTCTCGATGAATGGAAAAAATTGCGGTTGATAGTAGCGTATTCAACCGAAGTTTATATTCCTTTAAATATCAATCAATCACCTTTTAATGTCGGATTACCAATTGAATTACCCGAATTTAATCTTGAGCAAGTTCAGGATTTAGCCAAACAATACGGATTCAATAAAGATTGTATTCCCATCGAAAAATTTATGGCAATAGTCGGCGGACATCCCTATCTTTTGCATAAAGCATTTATTAATATTAAAAACCAGCCAAAAGTTAAAATAGACGAATTTTTACAAACAGCGGCTACCGAAGCCGGATTATATAGAAATCATCTACGAAAAATTAGTCAAGACTTACAGCGAGATGCCAAACTAATAGCAGCAATGAAAAATGTAGTCGAGGAAAAACAGCCAGTCAGAATCGATTCGGAGGAAGCATTTAAACTTCACAGCATGGGATTAGTGCATTGGCGCGGTAACAAAATAGAGCCTCGCTGTAATTTGTATCGTTTATATTTACACGATTGCTTGTTGGCTTAAGGTTCGTAGTAAGCGATTTATCGCTCTGAAGGGCTGAAGTCCCAACTACAAACTTGTCAAAATTAATGCAACCAAACATTAGTAGTCTGTCCCGTTAATTTTGACTGGTTCATTTTTTCTCAAACCTAGGGAGACGTTATGTATAACGTCTCTACAACCCGTCTGAATTGATTTGGCGGAGTACTGGCTTAAAATCCAAAATCCAAAATTGACTATATTATTCAATGACAGAAGAATCAACCTACGCTTATAAATATCAAGGGGGAAGTTTACCAGCAAACGATCCGACTTACGTTAAACGAAAAGCAGATGACGAACTTTATCATAGTTTAAAAGTTGGAAGATTTTGCTACGTACTCAACTCGCGGCAAATGGGTAAATCCAGCTTGCGAGTTCGCACTATGAAAAGGTTGCAAGCTAACGGCACTGCTTGTGCTGCAATCGATCTAACCGCCACTGGCAGCCAAGTTACTTCAGAACAATGGTACAAAGGTATTGCCTATCGTTTATTTAGAACTTTCGCACGCTCAATTCAAATAGACTGGAAACAATGGTGGAAAGATCGCGATTTTCTTTCGGGAGTACAGCGACTAAGTGAAATCATCGATGAAATATTATTAGAATCTATTTCTGAAAACATTGTCATTTTTATTGACGAAATTGATAGCGTAATTGGTTTAGATTTTCCCACCGATGATTTTTTCGCATTTATTCGTAGTTGCTACAATCAACGTGTCGATAATCCTAAATATAACCGTCTTACTTTTTGTTTGCTCGGAGTCGCAACACCATCAACTTTAATTGAAGACAAAAGACGCACCCCTTTTAATATCGGACAAGCAATTGAGTTAAAAGGATTTAAATTAGAAGAAGCCCAATTATCTTTAACAAAAGGATTTACAAACAAAGTAGATAATCCCCAACAAGTTTTAGCAGAAGTGCTTTTTTGGACGGGAGGACAACCATTTTTAACTCAAAAGTTATGCCAGTTAGTAGTTGAAGCAGAAACGATAAATCCCGATATTACAGAGTTAGTACAAACCCACCTGATAGATAATTGGGAAGCACGAGATGAACCAGAACATTTAAGAACAATACGCGATAGAATACTTTATAATAAACAGCGTGCTGCAATATTAATAGAACTATATCAAAGAATTTATTCTCAAAGCGAAATTGAAACTACCAATAGTTACGAAGAAGTAGAATTACGATTGTCTGGATTAGTAGTTAAACAACAAGGTAAACTGAAAATAGCTAATCCTATTTACCAAGAAATTTTTAATAAAAACTGGATTGATAAACAATTAAGTTCATTTTGGTTTTTTGAGCAGGAATGGAAAGAGTTAGATACCAAACCTAGATTACCTCCATCAACTGCATATTTAGCTAAAATCTTAAGCTATTACGGAATTTTATTAATTATTTGCGGAATTTCTCTAGCATCATCTTATCATTTATTTGGTAGCGAACCTTGGATAAAAGATTTTGGGGAATATGGAAGCTTAATTGATTTTATCCGGGGCGGTTTTTTACTAGTCGGTCACTTTTATTTAGTTGGTATTGTATGGAGAAAAGAAGTATTAGAAATCTTACAAAGTCAATCTAAATCTGCTAAATTATATCGCTTTACAGCAATATTTTTGTCTATTTTTATGTCTTCATTTTTCCTTTATCACTTAATTTATGCATTACCTCAACAGACTTCTGGCTACGAGCATAGCAACCAAAAATTTAGAGATTACTATCTGCCAACAATTTTATATTTTCCCTATGCTTTTATTATATACTTTTGCGTAGCCTTACCTTTTTGCTTTGTTAGCGTTTATGCTGCTTTCCAAGCCTACAATCAAAGTCTTAAAAGAACAATTAAATTGAATTACCGATTAAAGGAAATAGAGAAAAATTTTAATATACTTCAAGATAAAACATCTCATATCGTCAAAATAATTAATCGAAATTATACCAGATATACATGGGGCTTTATCAATGATGTAGCTCCATATATTAGTATCTTGATTATTATAGAAATTGTCAGAAACTTTGAATTTAGATATGGACTTGAAACAATGACACCCAGCGGTCAAAGATGGATGGGATTAACTTATTTTGTTAGTTTAAGCAGTTGTTTAGTAATTATTATGTGGAATTTTTCACTTTATCAACAAGCATTAACTAAAACTTCCTATTGCTTATCAAAGCTTCAGGCAGACACAATTAAATTTGAAGCGGATAATAATGTTTTAAAAGTTTTATTAAAAATCATTCGCTGTCAATTTAATATTTGTTTGATGGTAATATTATTTATTTTCAATGTTATAACTATATTTTCTAGTTAAATTAAGAAAGGGTAGCCTTTTGTTTATGGGGTGAAGTTTTTAGGTAAATAGTAATGATTGTAGTCTACTTGAGTAGACTTGAGCTATTAGCCGGGAGCATCCCGATTTTGAACAAATATTTTACCCAACACCCGCTCATGGGTGTGGCTATATAAACAAAGCCCCTCCGGGTTCGCTAGTTTTGGGGACGGAAACCGACACCCCTTTCCTTGTCTCACCACCGTAAGGTGGGCTAAGCATCTTAATAGCCCACCTTACGGTGGGCTTTGTAC
>ERZ1740052.535-NODE-535-length-13066-cov-9.524402_pt1 | contig 13066 bp, 10 predicted proteins | sample MGYA00581750_ERZ1740052 | MGnify/ENA primary metagenome ERZ1740052 (study PRJEB43018, sample SAMN04849743) | marine metagenome | isolation source: floating plastic debris | place: Pacific Ocean | collected 2008-08-30 | study: EMG produced TPA metagenomics assembly... | reverse complement strand
CAACCTGGGAACCCCCGGCAAGAGTCTCCGGCTCTTGTTGCCAATGGTGCTGTTCAGTAAGTTAAAACAAACTTTAAGTCTACTTAAGTAAACTTTGTTTATTAACCTCAGAATTAATTTCCAGGGGATTTTCAGGGCTAACTGAAGTTGATGCAAAATTTGAATTTAAAAGAAATTCAGTTTGTTGGCGCACATATCGGTAAAAATTGACGCGCTGCTGCTGGAGAATTTCATCCGTGTATTCTTTTGCTTTTTCTAGGTTGCGAATTGACATCTGAACCATTCGCTCAGAGTTACTCACCACTTGATTAATTTTGCTAGCTAAAGCAGCTACATCATTTGGTGGAACCATATCTTCAGCAGATAGTAATTCTGGAATACCACCTACTGTAGAGCCAATACATGGTAGCCCTCGTGCCATTGCTTCTACCATTGCTCTAGGTAATCCTTCTTGGTGTGAAGGTAAAACAAATAGATCGGCCTTATCTAACTGAGTGCGGACAGCATCTCCACTAGCTAATTGACCTAAAAAACAAACTCTTTTTTGACCGATTAATTCCGCTGCTTGTGCCTCTAACTCTTTTCGATACTGACCATCTCCTACTATAGTTAATTTTATATCTAAACCTTCTCCCACACATTTATCTACAGCGCTAATTAATATATCTGGGGCTTTGTAAAGTTGAGCAAGAGTCCCGACAAAAATCAAGTTTAAAGTACGTTTTTCTTTTAGTTTAAAACGTGGTTGATTGACTATTGCTGATTCGGGAAGAACTACATCTGAAATACCTACTTGATGATGGGAGCAGGGATACCTCCGCTGCAATGCCTCTTTAGTTACATAAGCGGCGGCAACGGCTTTGGCACATTCTTGCTTTAATTGATACCAAGATGTCCAACGAAAATATGGTCTTAAAGGATGTCTTATAGAACCGGGTGCGAATACATCATAAGGATCTGCAACAACTTCTACGGCATAAGGATGACCTTTTTTGCGTAAAGAAGGTTGAAGACAGGTGGCAATTTGCGAACTTACACGTAATATGACTGCATCTTTCGATCCAACTGCGTTACGAACAGTATGTTTTACCTGGCGCGATCGCAAAAGATATTGCCACGGACCAATATAATAGGGTACGGCGATAAAGGAAACTCCTTCGCCGTCGGCACGCTTCCAGTCCGATGGAACTGATGGAACCGCACGTACTCGTGCTACCACACGCACTCCTTCAAAAACTTCTAAATAGCGCGTCCAAAATGAATAGGGGAAACTTGTTTGCGTCCATACCTTTCCATCTGGGGTGCTATCAAAACGTTGTTCAACAGTTACAACTACATTCATAAAAATATCCGTTGGCAGAGAAAAATATATTGAGACTTAATATTAGAGGATGAACCCAAAAGTCAAGAAAGATACTAAAAACCTCTCTCCGGGAAGGGGGAGCGTTTTCTCGTAGAGTACCTCTCTCCTATGAGAAGAGAGGGTTTTAAAAGCCCATTCCCTTACTTTGAAGGGGCAGAGGGTTAGGTTTAAGATATTTTTAAGTAAAACATAATACTTTCGAGTGCATCCTCTTAGAAGATATAAGGATGCGTCAGCATATTTAACATCAAAACCCTAAAAACCTAAAAGCCTAACCCCTAACCCCTTCCCTACTATGGAAGGGGAATAAGAAAACAAGGGTTTCAAAGCCTCTCTCAAAGGTAGGAGAGAGATTACTCTCCGAGAAAACGCATTCGCGTTCATAGAGAGAGATTCGCCGTAAACTTTTAGACTTTCGTACACATCATGTTAGAGCAAAACAATGTAATAGCGTTATTTCTGTTATCAATTGATATTGGGAACATCCCAATTTTGCAAAAAGCCCACAGGCTAAAAGCCTCGGGCTATATTTACAAAGCCAACCTGCGTGGGCTTTGTTTGGATAGCCGCACCCTTAAGCGGGTGTTGATTAAAATATTTGTTCAAAATTGGGATGCTCTCATTGATATTGTCTGTTACGCCACTAATCCCAGTCTCAAAATTTACAGTGGTAACTTGTAGACATGAACATCTTCAGGTTGAATAGAACCACTTAGTTTCCCTTGATTAAAAACCATACCTTGAGGACGGTTGCTAAATAATGCTTGTGCTGAGCCAGTAACTGGTTCGGAAATGGGTATAGAAGCTTCCTTAGTATCCGTTGGTGATGCATTCAAGGCAACCACATAAACGCTTCCATTGTACCTCCACTCTGCAGCAAATAAGTTTTCCGTTCCAGTATTAATCCTTTTCCATGTGCCTTCCAATAATACTGAATTTAACTCTTTGATTTCCGGTACTAAGGATTTTAATTCGTTCCACAAAGCGCTATTTTCCGACAGTTCCCATCCCGGATAAAAATAGGAATAGTAAACAATGCCTTTGACGTTGTTTATCAATGCCGAATAAGTCATATTACGCAATTGCTTGGGGCTTGGAGCTATATCTTGCCAAGGAAATGTCTGCAAATTAGCAATAATTGATTGATTCTTGTTCCTTGCAGCGTCTGTAACAGACCATAAGGCATAATAATGAGAACGTAATGGCTTGCTAACATTAGGATCGTTATCAATTGGATAAGATTGAAAACCAAGTACGTCAGCTAAGTTGAAAAAAGGTTCTATTCTTTTAGGGAAAGCGCCACTTACGTATGTAATCCTACTTGAGTCGGTAGATTTTACATCAAGCTTCCAATCTATTACGCCCCCAACACTATACCCATTATTAGGATGATCTACATCATCTACAATCTCCCATCCTAATATTGCAGGATGAAATTTATACCTATTAACAATTTCCGTGCGTTTATCATAATTAAAACTTGATAACACATATATGCCGTTACTCTGGGCTTCATTTAGAAAAGCAATATCGGCATCATAGTTCCCACCAATTTGAGGACGAATTGTATTAAACCCAGCAGCTGCAATTTCTTTTAAATCTTCTAAACGCTTTGCGTTAGCACCATACCAATCAGAAATATATGAGGAATCATGGTATAAGCCAAAAGGAAAAAAAGGTTGATTGTTAAGCATAATCGTACCGTCTTCTCGGATAGAAGTATTAGTTACACTATCTGAGGTTGCAGCAGTCGCTTTTCTATTCATCAATGATTTTTGCTCATTAATATTGTCAGATGAAACTATTGAATTTATATTTTGTGGTATTCGCCAACCAAATATTACAACCACTACGGTCACAGCGGTTAAGATTATTAATCTTGTCCAATTTTTGTTCATCAATTTATTCCTTTCGATAGATTTTATAATGGTAAGTTTGCTTTTTTTTCTGAAAAATAAAATAAACTTACTTACGAATGTAGATACATTTTAAAATAAAATTACGCTTAAACTACAGAATAATTTCTTTTCGCAATACAATTGCTACAGAACTTAAGTAGAAGCCTAAAAAGTGCCCAAAAGCAGCAACTGGATAAAAAGTTTCTTGAGATATCGAACTAATTAATAAGCAAACTGTTACCCAAAAAATTGGTTTCGTTCCTAATTCATTTTGATACAAACATTTGAGTATATTTGAAAACAATATTGTAAATATTAGTAAACCCAATATTCCTGTTTCTAAAATAATATGAAGCGGAAGCATATGAGCGTTATCACCTGAATCTGCTGCGGCTCCAAATCCCGTTCCAAAAATCCACCGTATAGGTTGTTCGTACAGGTAATCAACTCGCTGCAACCAGATTTCATCTCGCCCGCTTAAATTTTCTGTATTACCAGCTTCAAACAAGGTTTTTTGACGTTCTAAAACGGTATTATTTTCAGATTCTAATAAGGAAGCTTGTAGTCCAATTACCGAAGTAATAGAAAATAAAAAAAGCGCGATATAAGATAATTTAAATACATACTTTAAGTCGTAAGACCAATATATAATTACATAAACTAATATGGCTCCTAAACCAGAGCGAGACTCGCTTAAAAATGTTGCAATCAGAGCCAGCACAACAAATAGATTATTTACTAATGTATTTTTATTATTTAATGATAAGTGCATCCTTAGACTTAAAAGCAAAGTCACTTGAGCTGCAGTATAGGCATGATTGTAGCCGACAAATCCTAACCCTTTTCCAGCCCCAGTACGTCCATAACCTTCGTAAAATATCCAAGCACCTACTGGTGGTAAATGGCTAGTAACTGCGGCCAACGGTACTATCCGAACATATGTCAAAAATATGCCGATACATACAAGTATTAAAACAATATCAACAATACGGCTCATTATTTTGATACGTTCTGCCGTTAAAGGTATTTTTGTGACTATCCAAAAGAGTAAAGTAAATTCAACTAAGCGATATAGTTGAAAAATTCCAATTTTAACTCCGTTTGAATTCCAATCCAGCAGAAAATTTAGATAATATACATATGACAGCATTGCTCCTAAGAAAACAACTATAAGCAACAAAAATATTTTCCTGTTTGCCTTTGATGCTGGCACGCTATAGCTATTACAAAATAAAAAACTTACTACAATCAAACCAATTGCTAAATCGGAAAGGCAAGGCCAAATTGCCCATGAAGGACCAACAGGAGCAATGGGAATTGTATAAGCTTGAGAAACCAAATAACAACATAAGGCAAAAAATAAACACGAAGTTTGTCTAATTTTTATTTTAGACTGTCTTACACTATCTATTTGACTAATTTTCCTATATTTTATTGGCATAAAGATTTAGATTTTTTGCATAAATATTTTTCATACTTTCTAAACTATTTTTAACATTAAATGAGCTTTGTTCGATCCATCTAAATGCTTCTTTTCGGTTAACATTTGCTCTGGTATTCCTTGTTGCCAAAATTGATTCAGCCCAAGAATAAGCAGGCTGCGATAAAGACATTCTTCGCATTAATTGTTTCACTACATCTGCTTCCTCTGGAATAGTATCGGATAAAATACACTGGAGACCTGCTGCTTGGGCTTCGATTAAAACTAAGCCGAGTCCTTCGTAAAGCGATGGAAATAAGAATGTATCCATAACGCCCATCATTAGTGAGGATACATCGGAGCGAGAACCCGCAAAAATAACTTTCTCACTCAACCCCTTAAGCATCACTTTTTGTTTGATATCTGGAACCAAATCACCTTCCCCAACAAGTAATAGGCGCATTTTTGGTTCTTGCTTAACAACTTCGGCTGCAATATCTATAATAAATTTATGATTTTTCTGCGAATGAAATCTACCGACATGACCAATTACAAAAGCATCTGAAGGTATACCTAATTCCCCACGCATTTTTTGCGAGTCAATCTCATTTTTAAATGAATCTAGGTTCACCCCACATGAAAGCAACTGCCAACGTTGTTCGCTTGCTTTAGTTTGATAAAATAAATCTTTTCTAGCTTGACGACTAGCTGCCAAACCTAGGGTGGCATTTCTAGCAATCAATACTTTAGTCAAACTCAGATATAAACGTCGATATAATCTAGATTTTGACTCAACTACAGAAGAATCCAAGTGACTATGAGCGATTCTTACAGGTATACCCGCTCGCTTCGCCAACCACAACACGAAACCGCTAAAGTGATGTACGTGAGAGTGAACAATATCATATGGTTCATTATCGCGTAAAACTCTTCTAAAATTTCGAGCGTATAACCAAGGTTGGGATGAATTTAGACAAGGAATAATTTTGCTACCCAAAGCGCGAATTTCTGCATCATAATCGCATTCTTCATTAGTGTGAACTAAGAAGTCCATTTGGAAAGCATCGCGATCTATATTCCGTAAAATATGCATTAACCAAGTTTCCGTACCAGCCCTAACCATTCCTCCAACTACGTGCAGGATACGTATCGGGCGCTGCTTAGTCAATTTCTGAGTTAATTTCGGATTCTGTTGTTTTAAGTTTATATATTGCATGAATAATTACTCCCAAACTAAATACAGCTTGTACAACTGCTGCAAATATCAAAGCCTTTGCCGCTCCAATTAATCCCTGGGTAGGTAACAGCCATAAACAAACTACTGCCGAGATAGCTGTAACTATCACAAATAAAGGAGTTTGTACGTGGAAGTATCTCGCGGCTGTCATTCCATATCCCAAAAAGGAAGACATATAACTAATTGCAGCCGCTACCATCAACAATACAAATAAATCCTTATGTGACCCATACTCAGGCCTATACAGAAGAGTCAGAACTTCTTTTCCGGCAAGTTGAGCAATTACAATTGCTGCACCACCTATTAAAGCTGCAAGTCCCACTAATTTAAGCAATAATCCACGGAAAGCAGTTATATTTTGGGCTGCATAATATTTAGCTAATCTAGGGCTAGCAGATTCACCTAAAGCTAAAATTACCATGTTTCCTGCCACCATCAGGTAAGATAAAGCCGCAAATATTCCCAATTGCCTTTCGCCTAAATATTCTTCAATAAAGTAACGTGGAATATTTGTATTCAGTGAAAGCAGCATTTTCACTAAGCCTAAAGGCAAACATAGCCAGACTAACTGTTTAACAGTTTTCCAATGTAGACGAATTTTAGGTACTCGATTTAATATCAATGTACCGTTACGCATATCGCAACCAACCAGAACCACAGCCCAAGCAAAAACTAATCCAGCTACTCCCCAAACAACATTACCCGATAGAAATACTCCTAAACCCAGCAACAATAAAGATAAAGGACCCTTAATCATTAAAGAAATTGCAATCCTATCCATCCGTTCGTGTTGCTGGATTAAACCATGAAATATATCGCTAACGGACTCAAATGCTTTTGCCAAACCAACCAGCAAAATCACTAATGATGTTTGTAGGCTATATCCAGTCCACAAAGTCACCATCGCGATCGCCACTAATGCTATCGTCGTTCCGATTAACCTCAGCCCTAGATAATCGCTAAAAGCATATTGTTTCTTAGCATCTGTTGCTTGAACAATATCAAGTTGCAAGTTAGTTAACATTACAATGGGTGCGGTTACAGCTAAACCTAAAGTAAATTGTCCGACCATTTCGGGGCTGCCTAGTTTAGCCAAAACCACTAGCATTCCCCATTGGGAAGCTGCATATACAGCATTACCAATGAATGTCCAGGAAAAGTTACGACGTAGACTTAGTGGCTTGCTTTTTTGCATTTTAAGAAGGCTTTTTCTGTGTTGATTTTTGACACGGCATTAAATAGCATTATTGCGTAATATTTCATAACTAAACGGAATAATTCGCACCAAACGAGTAGCTGTATCCATCTTTTCGGTGTAGTTTAGTCAACTTGTCATATTTACCGGAAATACGTTTTCGATTTATTCGCATCTCAAAACTTTTTGCACTATTAATAAGTACTCTCCCAACGTATTCAACCCCATTCTTTACAAAGCGAGCTATATCTCCAGTTTTCCAACCTATATCGTAATTCTTGCGAGGTTTTGAGGCAGGGAAGCCGTACTTATTCATCCTTGTATATTGCTTGTTACCATGTCCTGTTGACTTAATCAGCAGTGGCACAGAAGTTTTAAACTCTAAAGTATCGACTTCTCCCGCACAGGCCGCGTCTATGCTATGTTCTTTTGGTAAGCCCAGTCTAGTTCGGTTGAACTTGGTTTGCGCTCCCGTTCCTATTTCGACTTTGTTTTGCTTGCCTGATATTCTCCAAGTTACGAATTCACACCCCCAAGCCAATATATTTCTTGCTGCGTTTACCGCTGCTGCGTCTTTTAGCGGTTTCTTCATATTTGATTTAATTTTGTTCAATAAGTTTGGCTTCTTTTTAAGAAAATCTTCTACTGGCTTGTTTCCTTTCTTCTGGTTGCATTCTTCCCAGGCTAAGCATAAATTACTCACTCTATTAGAACCACCTTTACTTTTAGGAACTATATGCTCTATTTGTAATGGGACATCTTTTTTCCCACAATAAGTACATTCTCTTCCCCACTTTTCCAATAAATATTCACGAACTTCGTAGCCCCACAAGGTTCCTTGCTGATACTCGACTCCTTTAACTTCTGCGTTTTGCATTTTTGTCAAGTCAAATTTTACTTGTTCAATCACAATTTTGTTGATAGGAGTGAATCGAGCAAAGCGATAAAGCCATGTTTCAGCTGTTAAGACTCGGTGATAAACGCTAGGTGGAAGAGGTCTTGAACTACTAGTTCTATTCAAAAATCTAGCTTTACGATATCTCGTTTTACGGTTGCGTCTATTTCTACGAATAGCACTGCGCTTTTCTAACGAGTCTTTAATTCTTTGTCCTCGGTGTTCTAATTCTCCTAGCCAAACTACTTCGTTTCCATCTAATAAAGCAAATCCCGTAACCTTAGAACCTGGATCTATTTTTAGCGTAAGTGGATGAATATTTGGATTATTTACCTCTTGCTTAAGAATTAAAGTAAAAGGAAACATTCTTAGTACCGCTGCTTTGTTCTGACTTAAAAGCTGTCTTGCTCTTTTAGGTCTTATCGGATTAAGAGGAACTCGATTTTTATCTACAACAAATACGTAATTTTGCATGATGTTTTTTTGTTTGAATCAACTTAATGATTAGTTTCACTCGTGCATTGTAAAGTTTGACTCGCCAGTGTTATCAAGGCTTTTTAAGTTAGTAGCACTGTTTTTAATTGAACGGTTTAACTGTTTAACCACTAACGACAGAGCAGGAAGCTGTCTAACTTCAACGGGTGTCATGACCAAGATAACGTAGTACTCTAAGTACTTAGGCTGGTGTAGCTAATAATCCGAATCACTCCGGATTATTCCGTTTCAGTAGCTACACAAATTACTCAATACCATTAAGCTCTTTTAAGCTCTTTTAGGTTCGACTTTTTTCAAAATCTTACCATCTGAAGTATTGCGAACATCCCTATTCATCAAACCTCCTTTTTTCCCTAAATCATTCAAATACTTCGGCTTATAACCGGGCACCAATTGCTCTAACAAAAACTTAATTGAATTAGTATCATTTTTATCCGCAGCCTGACAAAGTGCTTCTACGGTCACATTCAAATTTGAGGGTATAATTCGGCTCGAATTCTTCACCATAAATAGCTTTTCATGTTCTGTAGGGTCGTATTCTTCTCCTTCTATAAACAACTCTTCAAACAATTTCTCTCCGGGTCGCAACCCTGTAAAAACTATATCTATATCTTTATTCACTCTATAACCAGAAAGTCTAATCAACTCCGAGGCTAAATCGACAATTTTTACAGGCTCGCCCATATTGAGCATCAGTACTTCACCACCTCTACCTAAAACTGCTGCCTGCAAAACTAGCTGCACTGCTTCGGGTATTGTCATAAAGTAACGACAGATATCTGGATGAGTTACGGTTATCGGGCCACCTGCGGCAATCTGCTTTTTAAAGGTGGGAACCACGCTGCCTCTACTGCCCAAAACGTTACCAAAACGTACCGCTACATAAGATTTATTGTGCTGTTTCGCTGCTTGCAGTACCAACATTTCGGCAACTCTCTTACTAGCACCCATGATGTTTGTGGGATTTACCGCTTTGTCGGTGGAAATCATCACGAAATGTTTCACGTTACATCGCAATGCTTCATCAACTAAATTCTTAGTGCCTATTACGTTATTGGTAATTGCTTCGGGGGAATTCATTTCCATCAAGGGCACGTGTTTGTGTGCTGCTGCATGAAAAACCACGTCTGGTTGGAATTTGTCAAAAGCGTGTTTGAGTCTATCCCTGAATCGGATATCGGCTATGAATCCATGAATTCGAGTAGCCTGTCCCATATTTCTGTTGTGTTCTTTTAAGACTTGTACTAGCTGATTCAATTCTTGCTGGATTGTAAAGACAGAATTTTCACCATGCCCTACCAACATTATTTCTTTGGGATGACAAGAACAAATTTGACGGCAAAGTTCGCTGCCAATCGAACCACCCGCACCCGTAATTAAAACTCTTTTTCCATCAAGAAATTCAGCTACTCGTTCAATCTCTGTCTGTACGGGTTCGCGTCTGAGTAAATCCTCGATTCTTACATCTCGGATACTGTTTAAGCTTACTTTACCGTTGAGGATTTCATTAATTCCCGGTAACGTACAGGTTTGTATTCCGGTAGATTTACAAATATCGACGATTTCCCGAATCACTTCCCCTGCTACCGAGGGCATTGCGATAATTACCTTATCTACATTTAAAGGTTCTAAAATCTCGGGAATTAAATAGCGATCGCCAACTACTTGAACTCCTCGAATGCGTGCGTTCAACTTGCTTCGATCGTCATCAATAAATCCAACAGCACGAAAACCCAAATCATAGTTTTTCTGCATTTCTTCTACGAGACTTACTCCAGCACTTCCCGCACCGACTATAAGTACTCGCTCCCCATGATGGTGAAATCCAGGGCTAAAAGCCATACGAGAATTTTTACTTCTCTCAACAACCCGAACGCTAAAACGCAATGCGCCAATGAAAATGCATGAAAGCAATCCATCGATAAATGGCAGTGACTGTGGCAATACGTCTACAGCCCAAGGTACGGTGAAATCCACAAGATCAAATAACAGAGTTTGGATTACCACCGCAGCCACTATCAACATGGCAACATAAGTCAATTCCTCTACACCCGCATATCGCCAATAACGACGATAAAAACCAAAACTATAAAAAACACCAATCTTAACTGCTAAAAAAAGCAATGTTGCGATTAATAAATCGGATATGTATGGTTGAAGAGCTAAATTGCCGTCTAATCGTATTATCAGTGCCAAAAGCGGCGTAACAGTAAAAACAATAATATCGAAAATCAGTAAATGACGGTTTCTTAGCTTCAATAAATTCCTTAATAAAACCTTTGTCGATTTATCAAGCAGCCAATGAGAAACCATGAATAAACTATTCATAACTGTGAATACCTCCTGGGAAATCTGCCACAAGCATACCCTTGAGTACAATCATCAGAGCGTTAATAGGTAATGCCAAAACATCTAAATCATTTGCACCCACGCAATCAAAAAACTCTCTATCTTAAATTAAGAGATAGAGTAATATAAAATCGGTCAAAGCAAACAACCTTTTAATTGACTTAATTATTGCACTGACATTTACCCAAAAAGCACATTTGCTTTATAAAAATGGGTTTAGTCAATTCTTGTAATCCAATCTATTTAATTTGATAGATGCATTTTCTCTCCTTGAATAATAAACAATTTCAACTAGACATCAAGCACTTTCATTCACCAATAAAGAAAATTGCCCTTACAACCACTAATTATCTTAAATAAATGTTCGGATTAATTCTTATATGACCATGCTTTACAGTATCAAAGTTAGTAATTCGCAAACTTCTTCTACTATTACATCAACGGAAATTTTGCAATGCCTTACTATTCTCAAACGAAGTTATTGCTTCACTATAAAGCAGCAGCTTACAGATATAACAAGCTTCACATTTTATACTTCGTTTTCTCTTAACCTTGACATTGCTAATGGGGCACCAAAAAATTGCTCTATAAAAACCATCAAATTAATAGCTGCATAATTTTAAGCAGCCATAGATAATACCAATTAAACCCACACCGGTCGCAAACAGCATAATCAGTAAAGCAAATAAAAACTAAAAGTTAGTACCTACTGTAACTGATTTATCTGTTTTTTAATTCTTCATACAATATGTAACAGTTTTCGCGAACTGAGTCATGCCAATTTGGCATTAATTTAATGTTTTCGTAAATGAATAAACATTCTTTATAAATTATATAGATATCAAAGGATAGGGGGATAGGGGGACAAAGGGATAATTAAATAAATTGGCATTGCTGATTAAAAGTATGATTTGCCCCCCAACCCCCAATTCTGGGAGAGAAAAAAAATTTAAGTCCCCTCAGAATTGGGGGATTTGGGGGGCTAGTAAATATGATAAAAATAAATTCATATTTCAACTCAGCAATGCCAATAAATTAATTATCCTTTATATAATTCAGAAGTTAAGATCCCCCGATTAAGATAGATTTGCCGGCGTTGCAATTAAACTTTCGCTTGCAAAGACTTAAGCCATTCTGTATTTACACCAGACTCGCGAGTTAGTGCAATTCTTCCAGTACGCGCAATTTCTCGCAAACCAAATTTTTGTAGCACCTGCACGATTGCGACAATTTTTCCTGGATCTCCAACAACTTCCACAGTTAAGGAATCTTCTGCTACATCTACCACTCGCGCTCGGAAAATCTGAGCTAATTCGACAATCTCCGAACGATTGATGCTAGTAGCATTTACCTTAATTAACATTAATTCTCGTTCCACGCAGGGAACTTCGGTTATGTCCTGAACTTTGAGAACGTTAATTAATTTATATAATTGTTTAGTAAGTTGTTCAATAATACGGTCATCACCAGGTACAACCATTGTAATTCGGGAAATTCCCGGTTGTTCGGCAGGTCCTACAGCAAGACTTTCGATATTAAAGCCACGACGTGCAAATAAACTAGAAATTCGCGAGAGAACTCCCGCTTCGTCTTCTACAAGTACTGAAAGCGTATGTTTCATCTTACTCAGTGACCAGTGACCAGTGACCGGTTATCAGTTAGCAGTAAATAGTTGTTCTGTTAGATTATAGGTTCGTGGCAACGCTGTCTAAGTTTTATTACTAGCTCTTAACTCCTAACTCCCAACCGCTCTCCCCTAACTCTCTTGTAGCTGGAAACTACTTGCTCTAATAATTTTTCTTCATTTTCAGCAGGTGCGAGACATTTTAACCTTGGCAAACTAAGCCGATGCTATTTTGGGTTATTCGATCCCCGCACTCCATAAGTTAGCCAAGTATTCGACTATCTGACCGTTATCATAAAGCATCTTTTCAAAGTGAGGTACCGTCCAGGTGGGATCGACAGTGTAGCGATGAAAGCCACCAGCAACACAATCAAAAATTCCACCGAGGGCTAAATCCAAACCTCGTTTTTTACAAATTGGTTTGCCTTTCTGACTCGATTCAAAATCAAATCTGCTTCCTTGCAGCGCCATCTGTGCGTAGGGGATCTTAGGAAAACTATTACCCTGCTGGTTGGGAGTGATGATTCCGCTAAAAGTTTCCGCTACCGTATTCTCTATAAAAATCGCCGGATACCTTTACCACACTAGCT
>ERZ1740052.534-NODE-534-length-13071-cov-4.627074_pt1 | contig 13071 bp, 12 predicted proteins | sample MGYA00581750_ERZ1740052 | MGnify/ENA primary metagenome ERZ1740052 (study PRJEB43018, sample SAMN04849743) | marine metagenome | isolation source: floating plastic debris | place: Pacific Ocean | collected 2008-08-30 | study: EMG produced TPA metagenomics assembly... | reverse complement strand
GATTTCAGCCAGGAGACGAGCTCGATTTTGTTTATTCGGTAGCTGGTTACGCTGTAGTAGGTAAGTGACCCGCGAGATTAAGGCGGCAGCGTCGAATGGTTTGGTTAAATAATCGTTAGCCCCTGCCTCAAGTGTGAGAACACCCTGATTGGCGCTAGGCGGCGCGAGTAGCAATATGGGATTTGAAATACCCTGAGCACGGAGCTGCTGACACAGCCACACACCATCTAACCTAGCGCTAGGGTCATCTGCTGCCGTCCAATCGGCATCTATCACGATTAAGTCAACGTTAGCACCCACAAAGAATTGAGCACGTAGTGTGGGTTGAGAATCTGCGCTTAAATTTTGTTCAGAATAGTTTCCTACAGGCTTCCCTGCCGATGGTTGCGCTGCCAAACGTTCTATCTGGTAGCGTTGGCTCAACGATGATTTTTGAAGCAGAGGTAAGGCTATGTGCTCAGTTTCAGCAATCAAAATTTTCATGACGCTATCTGAAGAGTGTTACGAGTTCGACTAGCCTTTTGCGAACCTCTCCGTTTCCAGACTCCGTTTCCAGAAAGTTAAAAGTGCAACTTAAAGCCCATGATTGAGAGCTATTGGTTAACAAATATTACAGTATGACTATTTATGCGTATTGATTTTCTTCTATGTTGACCGACCTCACAACTTCCTCATACATCTCCGCCACAATTCTTTTTATAAAAATCAGCATACGAGTCAAGAAATAAGGCGTGAGTGCTTGCGCTGATGGGTTATTTCGCTGATTTGTTATTAGTTAACGCACTAAAGAGGTTCAAATATGAAACGCCCCCTGGAATCTCGATTCCTTTGCTTTTTAGAAATAGAGCTTGGATTGAGTGCTGACGCCATCGCCTCAGCACTCAATCAACATTGTGAAGACTTGAGGCTGTTGCCTATCACCCTGTGGAAACACCAGCTCGTCTCCATTGATCAGGTGGGTTCTATGTTTGACTGGTTAGCCAACGTTCAAAAGCCTTTAGTACACAACCCTTACTAAAAATTCTTTGACAGAAACTTAGCTGTAAACCATAAAGACGCCAACCTATGAATTTTGTAAGACGGTTATTTTCATTTTCAAGACTTTCAAAGCGCCCTTGGTGGATAAAAATTAAAACTCAGGCCCCTAATTGTCTCTATTATTTTGGCCCTTTTGATAGCCAAGAAGAGGCTGAGGCGTCACAGTTTGGCTACGTTGAAGATCTACTTGGCGAAGGGGCTCAGGCCATTGAGACTGTGGTTGAAAATGCAGTCCCTAAAAAGCTAACAGTTTGCAATTTGCCTTCAGCATTGGCCTCATGATGGTTGTGATGCTAAGTTCAACGAGCGGCTATCGATAGATTGCCTGATCAATCGTGGCTCGAAAAAATTCGCCTTCTTCGATAAAGCGTTGACCTGGACTTTTCTCTTGAGAGGTGCTGTTAAAATACCAGCCCGCCCGAATTCGAGTCGGAATAGTGTAGCCACAGAAAGTCTTCTCTTCTTCTACGAGAACACCAAAATTCTCGTAGTGAAAAGTACTCTCTCCTGGATCTCCCCATCGCTTAAAGTAAGCGGCTTGCACTTGTCCAGATTGATTCAGCGTTAGGTTTAGCTGAGTTGTTTCTTCAAACAAGGTGAGTGCAGCACAGGCATGGGTATCATCCGAGGTTCTCCACGGTACGGAGCTGTTGAGCAAGGCCGAGGGTAGCCACACATATTCTCCCTGCATTCGCCCAACGGTAGAGCGGGTGATATCTGGCCCTTGTGCCTTTATCACTGGCAGCAGCCCTAGCAATTTCCACTGCATAGCACCTTTGCTTGCTATCAATCGATCCCAACCGAGGATAGGTAAGCCGTTCATACATACGGTGGCCTGCCAAATCATGCCTTTATGAGCATATATCACTTGCTCCGCTCGGAAGGACTGCCAGCCCTTAAGCTTAAGCTCACCGTGCATTTTTAGGCGGACGGCGCTGGCAAGCTTGGTCTTGGGTGCAATGGCATGCTCAAAATAACTGCTAACCGCTGTGGGCATCCCTGCTGTCTGAATGGGTTGAAACACGCTATCTATTACCGGGGCAGACTGCCATAGAGCGTTTAGAGAAGAAACTGACTCAAGCATATTGACATCCTCTCTATATGACCCAAAAAACAAACAGCTTAGCCGCTACACCACTCTTCATATTCTCTATCTTTGAAAGCTTTTGGATAGTCATTCCAAAAGGCTTCAGAAGCTGTTGAATGTAGCGATTCATCACCCTGGCGGGCAAGTTCTGACTGCAGGGCATCAACCTCGGCTTCGTAGCTATTTTAAGCTGTGTCAGGACTATATCGTCAGAAATTGATGAACTTGTGAGGATTATGTCGTTACCGTTGCTTCGATATAAATTAGCTTAAGGAGAGATAAGTGGTCGAATCTTGTTCTTGTCTTTTTCCTACTGAAGAGGTGATTCTCATGTCTAAGAAGACTGTATTTAGCTTTTTGTCTAAAGCCGCTAAAGATAACCAGCTGAAAGCGAAATTGAAAGATACTGCTAATCAAGATGAACTGGTGAACATTGCAAAGCAAACCGGATACGATTTCTCATCTGAGCATGTAGACGAGGCGCTCGATGAACTCAAGCAGCGCCCCGGATTTTTTGGAATGCTTGCAGATGCAGCACTGGAAGTGTTCGCCCCCCATGATGACAATTATCCCGCAACAGGTACGCAGCCCTACAGCGGCGAGCCAGCCTCAAAGCGCTGATTCAGTAAGCGCTAGGGTAACTGCGGAGTGCATTAAGCCGACTTCTCGCATGGTTCTGAAGTTACCGAATAGGGAACTTGATAGTTGATTAAAAAACGTTCAACAGTCTGAACGGCCTTGTCACTTCCTCGCAGTGCAGTAGAAGAAAGCTGTTCACCAAAATCAAAGCTTTCAGTCGGCACTTGTAGCAGCCAAGCCTGAGGCGTATGGCCGTATACTTTTTGGGTGAGTGTAAGTAGCCCCTCAACACTGTGACTGTGGGTCCGTGAGTGAGAGGATTGAGTAGGGGGCTGATTGTCGTTTAAGCTGGCTGAAATTGGGCCGAACTGAATGTTACAAGCGTGGCTTCCTTCTTTGCAAGCCTCCACAAAAATAACGTAGTCTGCCTGAGCGATTTCAATCGAAAGTTCTGGCATTAGCTGGTGTACAGCGATTGCTTTTACATTGGGTAGATGCCATTTATCGATGGCTCTAGCCACCTGAGCGCCTACCGCATCGTCACCGCGTAGCGCGTTGCCACAGCCAATGATGAGAAACGAGCCGTGCGCTGGTGAACCGGCCGCGACTGAACGGACTGGACGGGTACGGGCTGGACGGGTGAGTGTATTGGCACGCATGATAATTCTCCCTTCTTCGTATCTCTACCTTCAACCCTAAGTAAAAGACTTGAGGATTCTGTGAGTTTTTGGGTGAGTGAGTGTTAAAGAAGAAACGCTGCTAAAGCATCAAACGCCAACAGCTAAACCTGGCTTCATTGCCTCATAGACCTGCCATGCCAAGTCACACTCTTGCTGAATTTGAGCTTCTGCGTTGTCGATAATACGAGCCTGCTGCAAAGCGGCTTTAATATTTATCGACAGCTGATCTTCTGCTGGGGTATCTAGAGTCCCTTTGATCAAAATATCGGTCACTGAGAGAATGCCTAGAAGCTGATTGTTTTCTACAACGGGCGCACGATGAATACCCGCATCTGAGAGCCTCTGAGCCGCGTCTTCAATGGAAATATAGCTGGGCATTTCGATACAGGGCCGACGCATTAGGCCACCGACAAATACCATGCTGGGGTCCTTGCCTAGGGCCGTGACGCCATAGACAATGTCTTTTTCTGTAATGATCCCATAGGGGGCCTCTTCAAACGCTTTTTCGACGATGAGCGATCGCACTTGTTTGGCTCGCATCAACCAAATCGCATTTTCAATGGTCGCAGAACTGCGAACCACCACAACAGAGCGAGTCATAATATCTCGAACAGTAAGCATAGTAAGTCTCCTTACCCGGCAGATACGACTTAGGCTACTAGAGCGATAACAAATAAGTTATAGATCTAAACTTTGAGAACTCTGTGAGGGTAGCCTTCGTCTCTACTATTACATCCTCACTTTTCCTTCCTCATAGTTTCTTCAACTTTTTTGCCTATCTTATACAAAGAGCGTTCTGAGAACATGTCTTTGCAGATGTATCAGAGCACTCGCCTCCACTGACTAACCTTTAACTTCAAGGGAGATAGTGCTATGCCCCTCACTCTTTGGCGACCGTTCGGTAAAGTTGAATCCTGGGAGCCTTTCGGTGAAATCGATACGCTCAGGAAAGAAATGAATAACCTGCTAGAGCAGTTCACTTCTAACCTTCCAGACAATGGCAATGGACTCGCCTTTATGCCCTCAGCAGAAATTGACGAGACCGAGAAAGAGATTCACCTGAAGATAGAAGTCCCTGGTATGCAGGCCGATGAACTCGACATCCAGGTTATGGACGATTCAGTTTCTATCAAAGGCGAACGCAAGTCCGAAACAAAGACGGAAGAGAATGGCAGGTTCCGCTCCGAGTTTCACTACGGTAAGTTTGAGCGTTTAATTCCGATGCCTTCTAGCATTGCCAAAGATCAAGTCGTTGCTGAATACAAAGACGGTGTGCTCAATTTGACCCTGCCAAAGACAGAAGAAACTGAAAAGGAATCAGTTAAAATCCCAGTTTCTTAGCAGCCCGCATACTGACTACTTTACATGACGCGATTGAATCGAAAAGTTTGGGTTTAAGATCGTTCGTTTAAATGTTCCTTTTAATAAATCCTTTGCAAAAACAAAGTCTGTCCGAGAAGCATGACTTCTTGGACAGACTATAAATATCACCAACTAGTGGCTGCACTTGACAAGCCGCTAATTGTTTTTTCGTATTGTGAAATAACTACTCTGCTGTATCTAGACGGCGATGATAATGAACTATGGTCACTTAATCAGACATCTATGAAGCTTTTACTGGTAGAGGAGGAGCAGGCGTTTGCTCAGAGGATTCGGCAGCTGCTGGAAATGCATTATTATTCTGTTGACTTGGCCACCGATGGACATACGGCACAGGAAATGACGGAGGTCTTTTCCTATGATTTGATTTTGCTTGACTGGGTGCTGCCGAAGAAAACGGGCATACAGGTGTGTGAAGCCTTGAGAGAACAGGGTGACCGCACTCCCATTATCCTGATGACCGGTAAAAATAGCAGCACAAACGAGGTCGCTGGACTAGATGCCGGAGCCGATGACTACTTAGTCAAACCCTTTGGATTTGAAGAGCTATTGGCACGTATCAGGGCCGTGCTCCGTCGCTCAGAAGGGATTGCTTCGCCGATTTTAGAATGGGGTGATTTGCGGCTAAATCCTAGTAGCGCTGAAGTTAGCTGCTGCGTACCCACTGGTGAGAGTACCCCTATCTCAGTCACCCCCAAAGAATATGGACTATTGGAAGTCTTTTTGCGCAATCCTGCTCGCATTTTTAGCATGGATGCGTTGATCGATAAGGTGTGGCCTTTTGATGATACACCCACAACAGGAGCCATTCGTACTCACATCAAAGGGCTGCGCCAAAAAATGAGGGCTGCTGGGCTTGCCGAAGTCATTGACACCGTTTATGGCCTGGGCTATCGACTGTCTCCAGCGATCGCAGTTGTCGTCCCTGGCCCCAAGAAAGATAAAGAGACCAGTGCATCTAGTACCGCCGCGTCTCTATTAGATCTCTCAGCGCTTTGGCAACCCGTAAAATCCAAATATTTACGGCGAGTAGAGTCTTTATCAAAAGCGCTCAATGATCTGCCGATAGGCTTACCTCATCCAAGTGATCGCAAGAGAATCACCAACGAGGCCCATGCCCTGGCTGGCTCATTAGGCAGCTTTGGCTTTGTTGAGGCCACACCACAGTGCCAACAGATCGAACAAATTTTGATAGACCATGAGACTCTGAGAAGCGAGCAGTTGCAAGTACTACGTGTAGCCATTGCCAGGGTACAGCAGATTTTAGCGACTACCGAACTTGCAGGCAAAGCACCGCCAGCTAGCACCAAACCGCTACCTGTGAGTTGTGAAGCGTCCTGTAAAGCGCGTCGTAAAGAGGATTCTAACGTCGCCAAACTATTGATTGTTGATGATGATCCTGGCATTCTTACGCTGTTAGAAGGGCTGTTACAAGACTGGGGCTTCCATCTGCGACTATTGAGGAACCCTCAACAGTTTTGGGCGACGATGGAACAATTTGAACCTGACATGGTGCTATTGGATGTAGAAATGCCTTATGTCAGCGGATTTGATCTATGTCAGCAGTTGCGTGACGCGCCTCGCTGGAGTGAGCTACCTATTCTATTCTTGTCGGCACATACCGAAGCTGAAACAATTCAGAAAGTCTTTTCTATTGGCGCAGATGACTACATTCGTAAGCCTATTATTGCAGCTGAGCTGATTGCCCGTGTGATGAGCTGGCTAGAGCGCGCCCGCAATCGTAAGCTCAAAGCAGATGTCGATTTGCTCACGGGCGTAGACAACCGACGAAAGTCTACGCAGGAAATGACGCGGCTGCTGGGCCTAGCTAAACGCTACAACCAGTCGTTTTGCTTGGCTGTCATTGATATTGACAACTTCAAACGGGTGAACAGTGAGTTTGGCCATGCGGCGGGTGATCGCATTCTTCGTCAGTTTGGTGCTTGCTTGCGCTCAGCCTTTCGCCAAGAGGATGTCATCGGTCGATGGGGCGGAGAGGAGTTTGTAGTTGGCCTGTATGGTGTAAAGAAGCGTGAGGGCAACCAATATTTGAAGAACTTTTTGAGAAGCTGGCAGCAGGCATGCCTCAATAGTGAGAACATCAACCTGGCGGTTACCTTCACGGCAGGCCTTGCCGTTTATGCTCAAAAGGCAAGCGATTTACAAAGGTTGTATCAGGCAGCAGATCAGACCTTGCAAAGGGCGAAAACAGATAGCCAAAATCCAAGCCAACAAAGAGTTTTAGCAGCAGTGAAATAACCCTCACAAGTTTCTGATGTTTCATCGCTAGGCTAGTGAACGAGTTAGCCGTACAGGTTTTGGATGAAAAGGGAGACTGCCGAACACGAAATGCTGGATGATTGCACAGGTGTAGGGGAAACTTTATTTGAACGGGTCGTCATTACGTCACCGCTAATAGTCTTGCCTACGGCCTCTGTTACTGAAACTATCGCTAAGATGCATCAAACGAGATCTCCCTATGCGATAGTTGTTGAGCAGCGCCCAAAGAATCCATCAGAGGCTGAGAACTTAACACCTTACCTGGTGGGACTCTTTACCGAGCGTGACTTAGTTCGAGCGGTTGCTTCAGAGCAGTCTTTTGCGGAAGTAGCGATCGCAACCGTTATAGACCCTCATGTGCCAACCATGTTGGCGCAAAATATAACGTCTGCAACGGAGATTTTTGTCTGCATGCGCCAGCAGCAGGTGCGCTATCTACCCGTTATCCGGGCCAATGGTCAGCTAGCCGGGATTATCACCGAGCAAAGCTTGCGGCGGTCACTAATCGTACCCTATCTCCTCAAGTTCAAATCTGTTTCTGAGGCGATAATGACTCAGGTCATGTGTATCTCACAGACCGCTTCAGTAATACGTGCTGCGCAGCTAATGGCCAGCCAGAACGTGAGCTGTGTGATAGCTACTGACGATAGCAACTTCCCTATTGGCATCATCACCGAACGTGACATTGTTCAATTCAAGGCACTGACGCTAGATGCTCACACTACATGCATAGCGCAGGTGATGAGTACACCATTGTTTCTGATCGGTGTTCAAGACGCGCTCTGGCTGGCTCACCAGAAAATGAACCAGCACCGCGTGCGCCGATTGGTCGTATGTACGTCCACAGGGACTCTAGTCGGTCTAGTTACTCAAGACAGCATTCTACAAACGCTAAACTCAGCAGATAGTCAGCAGATAGTGGCGCTATTGCAACAAGAGGTCATGCAGTTACACGCCGAGAAGCAGACGCTTCTAAAAGCCCGCAATCGCGAATTAGAGCAATCACAACTTAACTTAAGTCATCGGCTAGAGAGCCAACAATTAGAGCAGCGGAAAACCCAGGAACAGCTTGAAGTGGCTTACCAAGCGCTAGAACAGAGCCATGACGAGCTGAGTAAAACGAACAAAGCCCTCAACAATACCTTACAAGAACTCCAAAATGCTCAGCAGGCACTGCAACAAACTAATATTGAGCTGGAGAGTAGCGTAGAACGTCGCACATCAGATCGGCTTCGGGCTGAAGGACGCTGGCGCAGCCTGCTAGAAAAGGTTCATTTGGTCGTTATTGGCCTAGATCAGGCCGGAAAGGTAAACTACGCTAATCCTTTTTTTCTTCAGCTGACGGGCTATAACGCTGAGGATGTTTTGGAGAAATCCTGGTTTGAGAACTTTGTGCCTCACGATGAGTATGAGCATACATACCAATATTTTCAAAACTTGATTACTGATGGAGCCAATGTCAATAGAGCCAGTGCTGATGAAGCCAATGCCAATAAAGCCAATATTCCACGCTATCAAAATGCTATTTTGACGCGTTCAGGCTCAACACGGGTGATTAATTGGAATAATGTTGCGTTGCGCGATCGCACCAACAACATTATCGGTACGATAAGCATTGGTGAAGATATCACCGATAGACTGGCTGTAGATCGCATGAAAGGAGAATTTGTATCTGTAGTCAGCCACGAATTGCGCACGCCGCTCACGGCGATTCATGGTGGACTGCACTTGATTACTAGCGGCCTCGTTGCCAGCAACTCTCATCAGGGAAAAGAGCTATTACAGGTCGCCGCTGAAAACTCTCAAAGACTCGTTAGGCTTGTAAACGATATTTTGGAATTAGAACGGCTAGAATCTGGCCAAGCTCAGCTGAACCGAGAAAAAGTAGTCTCGCAACAGATTACGTCCCAGGCAGTGCATACCTTCAAGGTCGCCGCGAACACGCATAACCTTACGATAGAGGTCAGCGATCCAGGTCTGGAGCTCATGGCTGATAGCGATCGCCTTGTGCAAGTGTTAACGAACTTACTCGACAACGCTATCAAATTTTCACCTGAAAACGCGACCATTTTGATCAGTGTAGAGAAAACATCTTTATCCCCTGAGAAAGGAGAGGCCGCAGCGCTCTTTAAGGTGAAAGATCAAGGCAGAGGGATTCCTTCAGAAAATCTCTCAGAAATATTTGAACGATTTACCCAGATTAATTACGATGATTCACGAGAAAAGGGAGGAACCGGCTTGGGCTTAGCGATATGTTACAATATTGTTCAACAATACGGCGGTAGGATTTGGGTCAAAAGTAAGCTAGGAGAGGGGAGCTGTTTTTTCTTTTCGGTGCCGCTTTTATCGCAGTAGTTTACAGCTCTCAAGTTAAGATCATTTTTGGGAGAACCTCGTGAATCGAAAAGTTTTAGTAATAGACGATGAAGAGGCTATTATTATAGTCCTTAAGGCTTCATTAGAAGCCACTACTGACTGGCAGGTTATCACTTGCTCCTCGGCAACTAAAGGCATTGCTATCGCTACGACTGAACGTCCAGATGCCGTTTTGCTAGATGTGAGCATGCCAAAAGTAGATGGAACACAAGTCTTCAAAGCGTTGCAAGCCGAAGCCCTTACTCAAAATATTCCTGTTATTTTTTTAACCGCTAAGGCCAGGGTCTCTGAGCAACAGATACTTAAGGCATTAGGTGTTTCAGGAATCATTCTAAAACCATTCAGCCCAGAAACAATTGCCGCGCAGATAAAAGAGATTTTAGGCTGGAAGGATTAAGGCTTCAAGGTGGCTTCTCATTGCTGTGAAAGGTGTGAAATAAACTGATCCGATTCTACAAAATGGGATCAAGCAGATATTCCGGATGCAACACAGGTGGCTGAGTGTCTTCAAACGGAATGATCGGCTCCAGAAGCTGGCGTTCATTTTCAGAGGGTGTTTCACCCCCTACGCTAATAGGCGTGTTGAAAACCTCGGCACCAGCCAAGTTGAGGTCTGCCATGTTGGCTCCCTGCACATCAGTATTATAGAGATGGGCTTCGGTGAAGTTCACACCGACAAGCTGGGTATTCGCCAGGCAAGTATCTGTTAGGAACGTACGGGTAAAGTTAGCGCCTGTCAGGTTGGCCCCTGTTAGATCAGCACCTTCTAGGTTGCTGCCAGTGAGATTGGCCCCAGTGAGGTCAGCATTACGCAAGTCAGCGCCAATGAGATGAGCTTCGAGCATGGTTACGCCTGCCAAGTCACACCCTGCACATTCGTTTGTCAATACCAATTGTCGAGCGTTGTTTTGCTGAAGCAAGGTAGGCTCTCCTACAGGGGCTTCTGCTAGGCCTGATGTTGCTGCCAGCAGCAGTACGAAGCTAACAGTCACCACCGGGTTGATACGACTACGAGAAAATGATGTCCTCATGATGCAGCTCCTCTCTGTGAAGTTTAGTAGGAGTCCAGTGGGAGTGATAACGAAGAGACCCTCACTGAAGGCATAGAAAAAATAAACAAAAATGACCAGTTTATAGAACTTCTTTTCGGACTTCTCCACAGAGCGTTTAGAATGTTTCGATTGTTGTAAGTTCTTACTTTCTACACCTATATTGTGGCATAGCTGCTCTGTAAATACAAGTAAAAACAACAGAATAACAAGGTTTATGGAATGCCCTTCACAAGGCCCTCAAGATCACTGCGATACTCCACAGGAGTGGCTTCGCCATCGCACTTTTTGCCGCTGATTAATATACTGATCTACTGACAGGTCTAGCTGAAAAGGCTCGTCATAAAGTCACCATCTTTTTTTGCTAGAGTCAACACGATTGAGAAAAGTCTTTAATATATTTTTACTATGGATTTTTTAACACTGCCGGGGCAGAGCTATCCACTGGGCGCAACGGTTCATGCAGACGGTGTCAATTTCTCTTTATTTTCTCAACATGCCGAGAAAATAGAACTGTTATTATTTGCCGCACCTGATGATCCGCGCCCGCGCCAAACCATTATACTTACTCCTAAGAGGCACCAAACCTATCATTACTGGCATGTATTTGTACAAGGACTAAAAGCAGGCCAGACTTACGCCTATCGGGCTTACGGCCCCTGTCAACCCGAAAAGGGGCTCCGCTTCGATGCTAGCAAAGTCTTACTCGATCCCTATGCTAAAGCTGTTGTAGGCTACAACCTTTACAATCGTCAGGCCGCTCAACTGGCCGGAAAAGATAACTGTGAGCAAGCGCTACGAGGCGCTGTTGTTGATTTGAGTATTTATGATTGGGAAGGGGATCAGCCGCTGCGTCATCCTTATGCCAGCAGCGTTATTTATGAAATGCATGTAGGTGGCTTCACCCGCAATCCTAATTCAGCCGTTGCCCCCTTAAAACGGGGTACTTTTGCTGGGCTGATTGAGAAAATCCCCTACCTTAAAAATTTGGGCATCACCGCAGTAGAGTTGTTGCCAGTACACTGTTTTGATCCTGAAGCGGCACCTGCCGATTTGATTAACTACTGGGGGTACAACACGATTAACTTTTTTACACCCCACTGGGCTTACAGTTCTGACAAAACGCCGCTAGGCCCGCTCAACGAATTTCGAGACATGGTCAAAGCCCTACACAAAGCCGGGCTCGAAGTGATTCTAGATGTTGTGTTTAACCACACAGCAGAAGGCAATGAAAACGGCCCTACGCTTTCTTTTCGTGGATTCGATAACCCGACTTACTATATTGAGGAGTTTGATAATCCTGCAGCTTATAGCAACTACAGCGGCTGCGGCAATACCTTTAAAGGCAACCATCCCATCGGCAGTCAGCTCATTCTAGATTCGCTGCGCTATTGGGTGTCAGAAATGCACGTAGATGGCTTTCGTTTTGACTTGGCCACTGTGCTAGCAAGGGGGATAAAAGGTCAGCCGATTGCTTCGATTAAGGCAGAGAGCACCAGTATCCTTTGGTCGATAGAATCAGATGCAGTGCTGGCAGGCATTAAGCTCATTGCTGAGGCATGGGATGCGGCGGGCCTTTACGCTGTGGGTGGATTTGTTGAGTATGGTGACTGGTTTTCTGAGTGGAATGGCCCATTTCGAGACGATATTCGTCGATTTGTGAAAGGCGATGCTGACATGGTTAAAACACTAGCTGCCAGAATTTTGGGCAGTCCTGATATTTACCAACGGCAAGATACTGACATCAACCGCAGTATTAACTTCATCACCTGCCATGACGGCTTTACGCTGAACGATTTAGTCTCTTACAATATCAAACACAACGAAGCAAACAGCGAGAACAATAGAGATGGTGCTGACGCAAACTTCAGCTGGAACTGTGGAATAGAAGGCAAAACAGATAACCTTGAGGTTGAATCGTTACGACTTAGGCAAATCAAAAATCTCTTGACGATTCTATTTGTCTCTCAAGGAACACCGATGATTTTGATGGGAGATGAAACTCGCCGAACGCAGCAAGGAAACAACAACACCTACTGTCAGGATAGTGAGCTGAGCTGGTTTGACTGGAGCCAAGTCGATCAACAGTTCGACCTTTGGTGCTTTCTGCGTCGGCTGGTCGATTTTACCCAAAGCCTGGAGGTATTTCGTCAGGAAGCTCGCCTACAGGTAGCTTATGCTAGCTTAGAGCCCCACATCAGCTGGCACGGAATAAAGCTAGGCCAGCCCGATTGGCAAGTCTCTTCTCGTAGCTTGGCCTTTTCGTTGCGCCATCCTAAGGCTGGTGAGTATCTTCATGTGATGCTCAATGCTTACTGGGAAACGCTAGAATTTGAGCTGCCGTTACTGGGAACCGGTGAACGATGGCATCGAGTCGTCAATACGGCACTAGCACTGTCAGAAGCGGTTTGTGAGATTGGCTTTAGCGAACCCTACGATGAGGATATTTACCCGGTGGAGGCTCGTTCTTGTGTGGTGCTCATTGCCCAGGCCGTTTGACTCTAGCGCGCCTTTAAGGGGAAATACAAAGCAGAAAGCAAAATATATATTAGACTTCATCGGAAATAACATGGGTGCTCACGCAAGTGAGCCTCCTTTTGTG
>ERZ1740052.533-NODE-533-length-13081-cov-4.202825_pt1 | contig 13081 bp, 7 predicted proteins | sample MGYA00581750_ERZ1740052 | MGnify/ENA primary metagenome ERZ1740052 (study PRJEB43018, sample SAMN04849743) | marine metagenome | isolation source: floating plastic debris | place: Pacific Ocean | collected 2008-08-30 | study: EMG produced TPA metagenomics assembly... | reverse complement strand
GGTGTCAATGGTCCCAAGCACAACATTAGCGCCAGAAACCGATAAGTCTCGACCATTCGTTTGCAAATGGTCTTGCATATCTAGCATCACAACATCGCCTAACCCATCAAGATTGGTATCGGCATTTAGGACGATTTGACCGGTTCCGTTTGTGAACCGAAGCTCATCGTCCAAGACATCTTCAATGGTGATCCCATCGGCGGCTTGAAAAAATATTTCTGTGGTTCCAGAAGCATTTGATGGCGGGAAACCCGTTCCGTCTCTGATAACAATTCGATTCCCGATTACCTGCGCGCTCCCTTCCGGGGCTGAGAAATCAACATTACTGTAAACCGTATCTCCAAACAGCGTTATAGTTTCGCGCTGCCCCACTTCCAGTACGGATTCATTTGTTATGTTGCTCTGCGGCTGACTGCTAGAGGCTTCATTGAGTGGTCGGTTGAGCTGTATGCCCAAAGGAGTACTTATACTTAGGAGTGAAGTTTCTGGCGCCTCTGTACTGAATCTCCCCCCGTCCAAAAATCCAAAACTTCCTGCTGTACTCGCCGTAAATGACCCTGCAATATCGAGCTGTGCTTCTGGGCCAAAGATGATGCCATTAGGATTTAGAAAAAACAGATTTGCCGTACCATCAACGCCTAATACACCATCAATCGTTGAAAGAGAGTTGCCCGTCACCTGGCTAAGAATATTGTCGATGTTGACGGGGTTAGCGAAATAAACAGAGTCTCCTTCGCCAATATTAAAATCACTAAAGCTATGAAAAAGATTGCCCCCTCGCGTGGCACCCCCTTCAATCAACTGCACATCGTTGCCATCGACGATGCCATCGCCCACAACTGAAGTCTCTATACCCAGTGTGCTATCTGGGATGATCTGTTGCGAGCGTACATCCGGCGAAACCCCAAACAGCACCATCACAGCTACCACGCTTACCCGACCCAAACGGAGTATCTTCCGTGCGATAGTGTTCATCACTCCACCTCCGTAGGCGCTGCTTCCATCGGCAAGGCATTAGTGATACCGGCTTGTTCTATCAGGGTGCTGAGTGCATTCGCATATGTTGCGTTTTCAGGCTCAGCACTATGTAACGCGATCGCAAGTTCAATCGCCTCATGCCAAATCCCCTCAGCGGCATACTGTTGAAGCTGCTCAAACTGTTCTACGGGTGATATCTCAGGCGTGCTCGTATCGGCCATCACCACATCATCAGCCACCCGCTGAACAGTTCCCGTTACAGACACCGATGCCGACGGACGAGCCTCATCGCAGTAAATTGAAAAGGTCCAGCTGTAGCTTTCACCCATAGCTAGCCCACCTAGCTCTGCCGTTGTAGGAACCGTCAAAAGACCTGCTTTTGCTTCCACCGAGAACTGCTGACGAACTGCGTAGACATCATTGCTATCTTGAATGACGAATTCTAGCGGAATCGCCTCGGTCAAATCGGCAGGCACCTGAAAGAAAAATGTGGGTAGGGCGCTTGTTGTTTGGCTCCACACCACACCGTCTACTTCAGGCACAAGGGCGGTTAGCGCTTGATAATCAAGACAATCTCCTCGGGTTGCGCCGCCGCGCTGACGGCCATCGGGTGAGCCTTGATCGGGCGGCGTCGGTAAAAACTGAACCGTTTGATCGACTTGAGCAAAGGCCCATGGCGCGATTACACTCCAAGCAATCACAGCCCCCAAAAGCCCACTCACACGGTTCGTCTTAGCAAGGTTTCTATATAAATTCATCTGACCCATATCCCTATTAATAATTTCAACAGTGGCGCGCTGCATCAAATAGATATACACAGACTATTCAGGGAATATGCGCAGTCGAGCGACAGTTCACATGTCGTTGCATAGTCACTGGGCAGTCCCTACTTACGGATCTCGACTACCCGCTAGCACCACTGTCGTAGACAACGCACCACCACCAAAAGTGAGCAATGTTGGGACCAGAGGTAACCAGCCACCTATAATCAGCGCGGCCCAAGCCACCCCTACCAAACCACCCACACTCACCAAACAAAGCAACCCTAGTCGCACCGCTTGCTTCGTCCGCATCAGCTGGCTCCACGCCAACAAACTTCCGGCGATCGCACCGCCAAAAATGCACAAAGCCTCACCCCACTGCGGCCACACCCAAATCATAGGTCGCCCGTCTAATACTGCCGAAATCATCTGGCTCGCCATTTGCGCCTGCAAATACACCCCTGATGTCTTGGCTTGCCCTTGCACGCCGTAGGGCGTAGCCCAGTAGTCACCGCTGGATTCGATGACACCAATAATCACCATGCGATCGCGAATACTCTCCGGATTCACCTCCCCATTCAACAACTTTTTCAGAGGCACCTTTACCGCAATATCATTTGCCGTAGGCCGCACCCGATAGTTCAACAAAATCTGGTTACCGTTATCGTCCATTTGCTGTAGCCCTCCAGTTCGAGGCCCCAGATGAGGAAAAACCACATCTCCTATCTTTAAATTCTCCTGCTCAGTAAACGAAGGCTGAAAGGTGCGATCGCCTGAGGGAGCACTGCGCAAATAGTGAATGGCCATGAGCGCGGCAAACCCATAGGGACTCGTACAAGGAGAAGTTGCATCCGGTTTTATCGTCAATAGCTGACGTCGTAAAATGCCGTCGGTTTCTTCAATAAAGTCGCTAAATCCAACCTGTGTAATCGGTAGCTCGGGCGCAGGTGCAATACCCACCTTGTCAGCGCTAGGGTCTCGACATTTACAGATGCCCAAAATCTCTGGGCGAGCGAGCGTTTCTGCTAACGCGGGGATACTCGCTGGAAAATCTCGATACAAATCTAGACCAATCACCCGAGGTTCATAGCTCAGCAAAGTAGACAAGGTAGCTTGCAAAGTTTCATCCGACAGCGACCCCCTGCGTTCCAAAGAGGTCTGCGAGCGAATATCTTCGCCGTCAACGGTGATGATAACCAGCCGTGAGTCGAGCGCTTCAGCAGGGCGCAGCTTTAGCAGCGTGTCGTAAGCGCTCAGTTCAGTGTTTTGCAGCCAGCCCAGCCAGCGCCCACCGAATACAACAGTTGCGATCGAAACACTCGCTCCCAAGAGACTCACAAGCGATAGCGCAGTCGAACGTCTTGAGCTAACAGGGCTTTCATTACGAGCTGGAACTGTTGGAACATCAGCTACGGGTGGAACACCAACCACTGGCAAACTTTTTGAGGGCAATACTTCAGCCGTCGGCTGGCCCATCAGCCCCTGCCAAGTCGGCGGCACTTCCGATGGATTTTGAACAATCACCGGTAGCCATGCGGCATAGCTGCCAAGCTCTGTGCGTCCGTGTAGTTTTTCGCGCGCTTCACGCACCGATAGATACAGCGACTGACCACGCGAAAGAGAAAAGAGAAAAGACTTGAGAAACTGTTGGGCGATCGCATCTGACACGGGCTCTCGCATCACAATGGTTTGCGGCAGGTACAAATCAGCCAATGCCCAAGCCAGCCCCAGCCCATCGCAAGAGTTTAAGATGGCAAGCTGCAACCCATTCACAATCGCTCGCTGCAACGCATACTTCAGCTGTTCAATCGTCAGCGATTCGGTTGCATTCACCTGTAAGTGCCCTGGCCCTTCGCTGGTACTATGGCCCGCAAAAAACAACACATCCCACGACGACTGCCACAGCTGTTGCTGCAATTCTTCTAAGCTCGGCTGAGAGAGCAGCGTGACACAAGCAGACGGCAGCTGCCCCAAAATTTCACGGTCAGTCTCTACATCAATGCCGTCGTCGCTCCCCAGCACGGCTAGGATTCTAACGCCCTTGGCATCCTTTGTTGTTGTTTGTTTAATCGCACGCGTGTACGTTGGCAGACTCACGGATAATTCAGCATTCGGATAATCTTCAAACAAATCCCACAGCTGCCAGGGAAATCGCAAAACGCCTTTGCTGTGGGCAGTGAGCATTACCCGAATCGTCGTTTGGGGCGCAAGCTGTGTGCGAATACGGCGCTCTAGTGACGTAAAGTTAGCGGTCATCAACCATTGGTTCAGCGACGCTTTGAGCTCAATACACAGCGTTTCAAACTCGTGGCGAGATACCCGAGTCGGCGCACTAGTATCAAATTCAAAATCGGCGGCGGCGCGCTGACTGGCTCGTCCGCTTCGCCGCCAGAGATCGGCTTCACCGTAGAGCGCTTCATACAGCTGTTGCCATTGCTGATATTGCGCCTCCAGCTGAGGCGCAGACGGCAGACTCCCAATAAATTGAACCGGAGACTGGTTGTCAGCCCAAAGCTGAGCGGTCACCGTCGCAAACCCAGTGTGCCAATCGCCCTGGCCCAAATTGAGCAGTATTTTCTGTTCTACGGAGGGTTCTGTGGGAGGTTCGCGCATTGTCCAACTCAGCTGATAAAGTCTTCTTGCACAGCCATATCGGCCTTTTGAATGCGTACGCTAAAGTGTTGCTCGGCTGGGCAACGGAACGGGGGAAGCTGAATATAGTTATCGTGCTCACCGGCCTGCACCGTTTGTAGCATTTCTTCTGTATCGCTCAGCAATAGAGCCAGCGTAATGCCATTGGGCAGGCAACTTTCTACCGTGGTCGTTTCATCGGCAGGGAACTCACCCGCCGAGCGCGACGCCTCGAACGCGGTATTTGATGCGGGGCCTGTCACAGCGTCCTGATTTGCAGGATACAGCCGGATACGAATATTACGGCGCTCATCGGGGTCAATCGTTCGTGCGATCGCCATTAGCAGTTCTACCGTTTCAGTCGGTTCGGTCGGTTCGATCGATGCAGTGGCTTCGGTGTGACGCCTCAATGCAATGACCTTTCCGCCCGTAACCGCCGATTGGGGCGTGGGCTGGTCTTCCGTCAGAGAATTACTGGCTGAGCGCAAGCTGGCGGCTGGGTTCTGAGGGAGTAAAGACTCTAGTCTTTCCCAGCCTTGGCTAAGCAATTGTTGAGTCCACTGGCTCAGGGGCACAGGTACGTTGGTGGAGACGTATCCCTGCTGTTTTTGACACCGTTTTTGGTAGAGCTGCGATCGCGCATCAGCATCACTCAATAGCGCGCCCCATAGACCAAAGGGAATCTCCAATCGCGGCTCAACAGATTGGGCCAAACGATTGAGCAAATTATTGCGTTGAATCGGTGAGAGCGCAGGTACCGCATCGACCGCCACCGCATCGACCGCCACCGCATCCATAGACTCATACTGCAAAGCCACCCAAAACGCTGAGAAATCTTGGATCAAATGGTCTTCCCCCAGGCAATAGGTCCGCTCATACGCATCGTAGTGCCCGTTGTTTTTGACCTGAGTGTAGGTGCTATACCCCCACAGCGCTAGCTGCTGATCATCGACATCGACATAGGCGGCAATGTAATAGTCACCGGCCCAGTCTGGCAAATCTATCCACTCTTGGGGCACCCGCATTTCAGCAGCGTCCATAGCTTCAGAAAGGATGACAACAATACGCCTGTCGCCCAAAGTCAGAGCGAGTCCGCCGACCACATGCCAAATATCTAAAGGTGCTGCCTCAGGCCAAACTTGAACATTACCAAACTGAACCCTCTCTTCTTGGCACCATTGCAATAGCGCCGATGTCACTAACTGATACAAATACAGGCGCCAGCGAGCGGCCGCGTCAGCTGTAGACTCACTACGCGCCCAAAGGTCTGGATTAGCAGGCAGGTCAAGGACCGTCTGAATAGGGTTCTCAAATACAAGGCTCATGGTGTGCTCTCCGACAAATCAAGCTGCAATCGTTCATGCGTAGGGACCGCTTTGGGGGCGTAGTGGCTTTGCAGCCATTCATGATTGACTTCGCTTACATTGTCTAATACAGCTGAGTCTATAGAAATATGCATAGACTCCTGACTCCACTGAGCCACGCTGCGCAATAGCTGCTGACGCACCCGGCTGAGCTGACGAGAAACCTGATACTGCTTGATGTGGAGCTGGCTAGCGATTTCTTTTTGAGTGAGGTTTTGCTGATAGTAAAGGCGCAGCAGTGTTTGAAGAGAGGGGTCTAGCTGGGCGATCGCATCGATTAATACAGCACCGACCGCCTGCATTTTTTGCTGCTGTTCCTGGTAAGCTTCGGCGGCTAGCATCTCCGCCATGGGCGTATTTTCAGTGGTGAGGTCGTCTAGGCACTCCTTGCCATCGCCATATTGAGGCTGGTTGAGCGAAGTCACCTGAGGGTTTAGATGCGATCGCACGGCTTTTACCGACCGCCGCAAACTTTCTAGCACGCCCTTGGCCGTCACGCTAGCAGGGCTCGGGCTGAGCTGAATGCGCTGCTGATTAAAACGATTGGCCATCGTCGTGAGCTGCTCGGCCGTTGGCTGGCCCAGAGTACGCACCGGAGTAGGCACTAATGTAGGCACCAAAGTAGGCACCAAAGTAGGCGAGGTGCGATTCTCAAGTTGAGGCCTCCCTGGGACACAGACCGCCTTGAAACATTTCCAAATCAGAATATCTGCGTCTGTTTGTATAAATCCAGCCGTCCGTAAAGATCGATCCAGCTGGAGTTGACTCGTCTTGCGTAGCAAGCCCCAATCACTGCAAATGTTCGCTGCCTTTTGCTGACGCAGCTGATTGCGAATGAGGTTACCAAAAGCCGTTCGAGCATAGGCCTTAAGGCTGCTTCCATAGGTAGGATCGTAGCAATTTAGGATGTGTTCTAGGCGCAAAATTGCCACCTGAAACCCATCCGCCAAAGTGTACTGCACACTGACAAATCGCTTTGTCACTTGCTCTGCGGCCCAGTAACAAGGCTCCTGCACATACGCACATAAGTGCATCAGCGCATGCGGATGGGCTTTTGTGTGCCACTGCTGATACCACTGAAGTACCCAAAAAACCTCAGAGAACTGTGCAGAGGCATGGCCTGATTGCGACTGAGCTAATCGAGCCTGCTGCTGCTTCATCTGGCGCACTAGCCGGGTATCAACAATCCATGCCTCAAAGCGATCGTCCGAAAACTGGATAAACGTTGAGAAAAGATCTAATACAGCAGTTCTAGGACGCATACAGGCATCTTACCTAAGTAGACAAGCGGTAAATAAGTCTGTACAGGTTACCGCACATATTAGCGACGCAAGTAAATATACGGGCTTGCTTTAACGCCTGTTCACATTTCACAACACCGTCCCTCGCAAAAACTCGCAGATTCGTTTTATTCAACGAATCTGCGAGTCATCAAAGCCTCAGCGATGGCCTCTCAACTTAGTCAAACACTCATTAGTCAAACACCCATTAGTCAAACACCCAGCGACTTACGGTTCCATTCACAAGATTGACGTAGTACAGCAAGTCATCTGGCCCCTGCACCATTTGGACAATGTAAGGATCTTCTGTCGTAAAGGTATCCACAGAGCTAACGTCGCCATTGCCATCTAGACTAATGTTACGAACAATGCCTTGGCCTAAATCGCCAAAGAACAAATCTCCTTTGTAGCGATCGGGGTAGGCGTCTCCGGTATATACATCGCCCATCACAATAGCGTTAATGCCAGTGGTGTTGTGGTTGAGCCCAAGGAAAGAAGGTGTGACCGCTGTGCCACTGTTGTAAAACGCTTGGGCTTCTGGAAGTGAGCTGTAGCCAACGGTTTGTCTGCTCTCACCGTCGCCACCTTCGTAGTAGGGCCAGCCAAAGTCCGAGCCCGCTTCACCTGCGTTGACCTCTTCCCACTGGGTCCAGCCCACATCCCCTGTATACACTTTGCCATTGTCAGGATCTACCGTGATTCGGAAAGGGTTGCGCAACCCCAGCTGATACACCTTAGAACGATTGGCATCGGCGTCGCCATTGTAGAAAGGGTTATCTGAGAGGCCTTTTCCGTTGATGGGATTGATGCGCAGAATTTTACCGGATAGATTGTCAATATCCTGTACCCGCGAAGCTCTCGGATCGACTCTGTTGTAGGAAGCGCCGTCGCCATTGCTCACATACAAAGCGCCGTCTGGGCCAAATTCTACGCTGCCCACTGTGTGAGATTCACTATCGGCATTGAGAAAGTCTTGCAGGTTGCTACCATCGGGCAAAATGCCCGCAGGGGCTTCGTCAAAGTCGAAGGTGCTATTGACCTGGCCGTTGAAGTTGTCCCAGGTGCTGTTTTTGCCGAGTAGAACAACTTCACTGCCAGCCACTGCGGTGCGATAGTTGGTGCTGGCGTCGGCAGTCACTCGAATCAGTCTTGCGGCTCTGTTGTTGGTGCCATCTGGTCCTGATTCACCTGTGATGTTGAACACTTCTGGCGGGTCGTAGGTATACAGAAGATAGACGTAAGGGTTGGCGTCAAAATTTGGGTGAATGGCGATGTCTAGTAGGCCGCGATCGCGAATCCCATTCACCTGATCTGAAATATCAATAAACGGCGTACTTCGCAGGTTACCATTTTCAAATACCTTCACCACGCCGCCTTTTTCAGCAATGAACATTTTGTTCGAGCCGTCGGTAAGCCAGTCGATCGCCGTTGGCTCAGTCAGCCCAGCAATCACCGTTTCACTGTCGAGGGTGCGGCTGTCTACAGGGTCGGAGTAGAGCTGCGATCGCGGCACAATTTCAAACGCCTGACTCGCACTCGACCAAGCCAGCTCACTCAGCGCACCGCCACCGTTCTCGTAATACTCCAGGCGAATATCGTACTGCTGGCCTGCGGCTAGCGTGATGGTACCCGTGTAAGCGGTTGGCCCTTGGTCTTGGAACTCATTGATAATCAGCCGGTCATTCACCCACAGCTTCACGCCATCATCGCTGGTAGTTTGAAAGGTATAAGTCTCCGAATATAGCGGCTCTACCTTACCCGTCCAACGCACCGAAAACGTATCTTGACCAATGGCTGGATCAGGAGAGCCCAGCTCCCAGGCATAGTCCACCGTGGCATCTGTTCGTTCTAGCGCTAGATCGGTAAAGTCGATGTTGTTGTAATATTCTCCTTTTAGACCGTTCCCTCGACCCAGTACCGGACCGTTGTAATCACCAATTTCAACAATCCCTCTAAAGTTCGTACCCGAACCGCCATCGTCCCACTGGCGTGAGCTACCAAAGTTCAGATAGCCGTAGTCTTGGCCACTACCGCCATCATCAGGCTGCCCTGATGCCCAGTTTGTATAGGCAACTTGCTCACCACTGGCCCATTCAAACTGTCCTTCTGTTTCAGCATCGTTAATGCCAATCCAGAAACTTTCGGTATTACCAAAGGTTTGTCTTAGCCAAGCTTCTTCTTGCGCAGTATTAATAGAAACTAAATTACCGCCCAAAGCTTCGGCTTCGGCTTGCGCCTGCAGCCAAGTTTTGGCGGTAGTGACCACATACTGATTGTCGTTGTAGGTAAAGCCGTCGTCATCGGCGATTGTAATCTGCGCAGTGCGCGGTGCAAGTAGGGTATCGCCGCCTTGCACGGTATCGATGGCAAAGCCGAAGGTCTCTAGCTCTTCGGGACTATTGTCATCGAGTAGGGTGATATCAACAGACTGCTGCGTTTGGCCATCGGCAAAAGAGAGGGTGCCTGCGATCGCCTCATAGGCTTCCCCAGCGCTGGCCGAACCTGTCACCGTACGATAGTCAACCGTTACTGCACCGTCACGCCCACTCGAGCGATTCACCGTCACCCGCACCGTGCCATCACCTTCACCCGCACTAATCGTGCTAGTTGCGAGCCCAATAACACCGGGTTCTGGATCCACAGTTGGTTCTCCCACTGTCTTCAGCGAGAGCTGATCTAGCAAGCCATCACCATCGCTAGTTCCCTTATAAGACCAAAACCTCGCAAAGCGCGCATCCGCTGGCGCAACAGCTTCGCCCTCATACAGCTGCCACTCCGTACTCCGCACCCGCTGGCCCACACCGCTGCCCTGAATCTTTTTGCCGTCCGCATCGTAAAACGTCACCCCAAAGCCCATGTATCCACTACTCGATGACTCCGCATAGCCAGACACCTGATACGTCTCCCCGGCTACAGCATCTACAATTTGCCGCGCGCCGCTCCCCGCCGTCGATAGCTTCAGCGCCTTCGTCCCAGCAAATGCGCCTACACTTGTCGCAGTTTCCGTTCCCTTGTAGCTCTTCCACTGGTTCAAACCAGACTCAAACCCGGCATTCGCCAGCAGCTGCGTACCACTCGCAGGTGGCTCCGGCGGTTCTACCACGCCTGAGTTCAGCGCTAAATTATCCAAGAAAAAGCTGCCACTATCCGTCGCTTTATACGCCCACACTCGCGCAGACGCTGTACCCACTGGCGCTTCTTGCTCTATCGCAAACTCATCCCAGTTTGCACTCCTTATCTTCTGCGCTTTACCCGCCACTCGGCTGCCAGACCCGTCGTAAAAAGTTATTCCAATAGTTGTGTTCCCCTCGGAAGTGGTCTTACCCGAACCGGTCAGCGTGTAGGTTTCACCGCCTGTTACCGACAGCGTTTGCCGCACCCCCCGGCTCGTGCCGCCAATCTCTAGCGCGCTGCTACCACTCACCGCATCTGTTGTAATCGATTCAGACCCTCGGAACGCTCGCCACCCTGAAAGCCCCGACTCAAAATCTCCATTCGTTAAGAGTGCTAGCTCACCTTCATAGGAGGCCTGCACAGCTTCGCTGAGCACAACGCTGCTTTCTATCTCACCCACCGCAATCTCCAAATCCCAGTCACCGCCCACGCCAGTCACATCATCTGAAGCAGCAACGTCTGCGCCCGTCAGCTCACCTAGCCGGCTCAGCAACGACAGTCCTTCGGTACCAGCCGCCAGGTTACAGCCATAAATCATCAGGTCAGCTTCTGCCGACAGCGCCGCTGACCACTGCTGCAAACTTTCGCCATACCCTTCCACGTTGGCATTGCTTAGCAGCGTATTGCCCAGCTGCAACAGTCCATCGCTCCCGTGCGAAAAGATATGAACCGCATCTAGGTTTTCCGCATTGGCTAGTGCAGAGGTAATCTGAGCAATGCCATCTTGCTCGCCTTCTATCAACACTATCTGCGTATCTTCTAGGCCTGCTATCAACGTGTCGACAGAAGCAAGCCCCGCATCTACAAAGGCAATATTACGAGATGCACTCAGCAATCCATCATTTGATATTACAGGAGTAACAGGAGAAAGTACCGCGCTAGAAAGTGGCGATGCGGCAGAAGAAACAGCAGGCTCAAAACTGAGTTGGCTCATGGGATTTAGAAAGAAGAAAAAACGCTCTGAACAACCGACATAAACAACAGATGACCTGTATAGCGTTACTAGACGCCGGCCCTGAAAGGAGGTTTCTCAAACCAGGAAACCTTTAATCTTTCGCAATCCATACCACCGTGACAGAAAGAACATAACGACTTATGCCCTCAGTATTTACATGCAAAACAGAAGTGTTAATAGTTACCTGGCTATAGTCAGTGTTGTTAGTCTCATCAGCTTCCAAAATGTTGCCATCGGCATCTGTTATGACTTATGGCTGATGAGTACCGTCTTGCACACAAGTGACGTCAAAAGACAAACAAGGCAAAAACAGACCCTGCACAACAACACATAAATCCATAGAAAATTCCTCCATAGAAAATCTAAAGATTCGAGAAGAATGTCTTAAACGTACTACGAGGATGTTTGATTCCACCTTTAATCACGGACTTAATATCAGCACGACGGGGGTTGGGATCATCATCTGTATAGACCGGGTCAAACCCAACATCAGCCTGGCTAGACCAAGCTAGCCATTGACGTCGCTCAGCCCAGGAAAAGTTACCCGCAATAGACTGAGTCGTTAAAATCAGCCAAAGTCGCCACCGATTGCTAAAGCGATACACTCTGTTGTGGTTCCACTTTTGGTCCTGCTGCTGAACAGTTTTGCCATACTCATAGTTATTGCTAGCATAGGCTAAAACCAGCTGGTCTAGGGGTAGCTCTCGTCCTAGCTCAAAGGCCATCTGCCCATAGAATCTTGGGTTAAAGTCCATGAGTAGCAGCTGGTCGCCATCTACAATAAACTCCACTTCAAAGACGCCATAGTAACCAACTGCTTTACAAAGCGCTTTGATATAATCCACCGCTTTGGGATTAGGGGGACGGCTTTCAAAGCAAAGGCCTACACCTACTCGAATGGGGAATTGCAGCACCTTGGCCGAAAACCGGCTCACAAAAATCTCTTGCTTTTCATCGACAAAGCCAGCAACGCTGTAGGTGTTTTGTCCGGCTGAGGCATGAAAAGACTGAACCATAGGCCAGCTGACATCGCTATCAAAGCCTATCAAGAAAGGATGATAGCAAAATTTCTGTTGATAGGCTGGATAAATATCTAAGAGTTGTTCGCGGCTCTCACACACCTGCCCCTTTTGTCTGCGAATCATACCGATTTGGGTTCTCGGCTTGATCAGTACTGGATATGTTAAATCATCAGCTTGGGCTTCAAGCTCCTCTACAGAGATAGGGGAAATAGTGGTTGGCACCGGAATCCCCAATGTTTCAGCAACTGCATGGAGTTTCGGTTTATTTAGCAGCGCATAAATCGTCTCAACATCCGGACTGTAGAGCTTGTAATACTGGCTTAGCTGATCGCGATAGTACGCGATTAGCCAAGTCATATCATCGCTAGATGGATAAAGAAACACCCCAGGTTTTTGTTGGCCGTACGCCATCAGCCAGGAAAAAAACTGCTCAAAATCTTCTACTGGTGGAGACTCTAGGGCCTCAGAAAGATAGCGAGATCTATGACTCAAGGTAGATGTGATGGAGGTTGCTAGCAGCGTTGGGTGAGAATGCTTTCCATAGGAACGAACAGCAGCCAGTGTGCCGCCGTAGTTTCCCATGGTCATCATAATTGGAACCTTCGTAAGTGAGTTCTTAGCAACCATAGGACAAAGTATGAATCTTATAATAATGTTCTACAAGAGCTTTCAATCTCTCCATCGCGTTCACAGACATCAGCGCTCGAATAAAACTCTCGATTCTTTATGCTGTAGAAAGCTACAGAGGAGAGAAAGAGGCGAAAAAAGCACGTGTGCTTTGGTGAGTCGATAGTTCTTCCCAAGGAGCCTAGGGAGCCGCAAACAAATAACGTAACGCCTTGCCCACACCCAAAAAAACAAAACCAAAGCGAGAGGGACAAAAGAGAGAGAAACCAAAAACACAAAAGAGAAGAGG
>ERZ1740052.531-NODE-531-length-13121-cov-10.387647_pt1 | contig 13121 bp, 11 predicted proteins | sample MGYA00581750_ERZ1740052 | MGnify/ENA primary metagenome ERZ1740052 (study PRJEB43018, sample SAMN04849743) | marine metagenome | isolation source: floating plastic debris | place: Pacific Ocean | collected 2008-08-30 | study: EMG produced TPA metagenomics... | reverse complement strand
GTAGAAGAATTCTTTATCCTTTAACTTTACTATCAACCTGGTATCACGAAATGGCTCATGGTTTAATGGCTGTAATCTTAGGAGGGAATTTTAAGAAACTACAGATTTTTGCTAATGGTAATGGATTAGCCCATATTGAATATCGCGGCTCATTATTTTTAGGACCAATTGGTGAAGTACTTTTTTTTACCGCTGGTCCTATGGGACCTCCGATTATTGGTGCAGGTTTTATTTTGGCTTCTCGTAGTTGGCAAACATCACAGCAACTTTTAATTATTTTAGGCAGCTTTATGTTAATTTCAGTTCTTATTTGGGTACGAACTGGAGTTGGAATTTTGCTTATTACTCTACTTGGTTTAATAATATTAGGAATTGGATTAGAAGCATCTCCAGAAATAAAAGTTTTTGCGATTCAGTTTCTTGGAGTACAAGCTTGTATAAGTACATTCCGCGATTTTAATTACGTTTTTCGCTATTGCGGTGGTAATTCTGATACTGCTCAAATTGCAAAAATTTTAATTTTACCGCATTGGTTTTGGGGAATTTTAATAACAATGGCATCGCTTTTTCTTTTAATACAGAGTCTTCGGATTACTTATTTTTCAAGTTAATTAGCAATAAGTGGGTATGCCTTCATTATTTGTGTCAAATGTACAATTAATTTTGTCTAAGTAGTTAAAAATTCACCAGCTTCTTAACCAAGTCATTCTATGAAAATATAGAACAAGAATTAATAATCTGGGTAGGATGCCCAAACCACAAAAATTTTTAATAAGTGGCGTTTTTATGTTTGACAATCTCTGTAAATTCCTAGTTGAAAACTTTTCCGATGACTTCGCCACTTGGTTGCTAGGTGAACCAGTAACTTTAACTGAATTAAGTCCTAAAGAACTTTCTCTAGAACCAATTCGTGCTGATGCTCTGATATTACGACAATCAGAAGAACTTATTCTACACGTCGAATTCCAAACTCAGCCAGATGTAAAAATTCCCTTCCGAATGACTGACTATCGTTTACGAGCATATCGACGTTTTCCAAACAAACGAATGCTTCAAGTGGTAATTTATCTTAAAGAAACAAATTCTGAAGAAGTTTACAAAACCACATTTGAACTTGAAGAAACATTACATCGTTTTCAAGTCATCCGTCTTTGGGAGCAACCTACAGAAATATTTTTGCAAACTCCCGGTTTACTTCCATTTGCTGTTTTAAGCAACACTGAAAGTAAAATTGATACTTTGCAAGAAGTCGCAACCCGAATCGAGAATATCGACGATAAACAAATTCAAACCGATGTGGCTGCATCTGCATTTATTTTGGCTGGGCTAGTATTAGAGCAAGGGGATATTCAACGTTTATTAAGGAGGGATATTATGCAAGAGTCAGTGACTTATCAATTGTTAGTGGATGAAGGAATAGAAGAAGGTAGTCAAAGAGCTGCTCGAAAAATTGCTGTCAATCTGCTCAAAGAAGGACTTTCGATTGATTTAATTGCCAAAACTACTGGTTTAACGATTGAAGAAGTACAGCAATTACAAAATACTCAAGCTGAAAACTAAGACGAGTGAATATTGTTAAGTTATTTTCTTTTCGATTTACAGCATATTTTATCTGTGTGAACTACATTCGGACGGGCAGGGATACCCATCCCACAAGAGTTTTATGATATGAAGCTGTACCTCATTTATGTGCAAAGTGCTGTATATCTTACATCTTGCACCATTCGCAATAATCGCCAAACCCGCCTTGAAATAAATTTCAAGGCTCATATACGAAGTACTTTAAAACGCACTAAAAACTTTGCTCAGTCTTCTTTAGAAGACTTTGTGTATTAGCCTGAGAATTTATTCTAAGGCGGTTGTTGACATTGGCGCAAGATGTCAGGTATATCAGATTTCCAGCGTGTTCGATTTGCGCTGGATTTTTAATAGCGCGCCAGCTTTTTACTTTGCCACAATCACGATATGAGCCGCAGCTGCGCGCTCATGCTTCACCCAGCGAACAATGACATATCGTAAATAACTTAGGATTTAGGCAAAAGTAACGCGATCGCCTCAATCATTTTTTATTACCAATTACCAATTACCCATTACCAATTACCCATTACCAATTACCAATTACCCATTACCAATTACCCATCACCAATTCCATCACACAAGCGCCTATCCTCCTCACTCAAATTAGGATTATTTTTGAGATAATCCCGCGCCCAATTACAACCCCGTACCAGTAAATCATCCAAATCAAAATTCCACAATTTCACGGTATTGTCCCAACTAGCAGAAGCGATGGTGTTGCCGTCGGGGCTAAATGCCACGCTTGTGACCGAATCGCCATGCTTTTCTAAACTGTTACGCTCTTTAATGCTATAAACTATCTCCCTCAAGGAGGCTACTACCCGCATCCGCGTTTCTGGTGTTGCCTTGCTCTCCTTTTGAAGTTCTTTTGCAACTTTAATACTTTCTTTTAGGGCTGGTATTTTACTAGGATTATTTGACCACAATGCTCTAACTTTACTGTTGTGGGCAATTAAATCGTCATTTTTTTCTTTTGCATCCAAATTCCACCATGAAACACCACCAAAAAGTAAAGACCCTACCACTACACTGCTTACAATACAAACATTAAACCAATATCTACGCTGCCGTGACGTGATACTAGCTCGAATAAAATCTTGCTCATCTGGGGGAAGGTGATTTTGATGTTGTTTAAGCTTTTCTTCTGCCTCCGCTAATGCAGCACCCCGCAACAATGCCCCATTATCTCGCTGCATCTTTTGCCATTGATACATCCCTACCCGCAACCGCTCTTGCCAAGCCCGAAACTCACGGTTTGTATCCATCCATTGTCTTAGTTCACCCCAATTGCGAATCAACGCTTCATGGACAACCTCCACCGTTTCTCGCTCCTGAGCATTGCGACTAGTAACTACTAATCGCGCATCCGCCAATTGTTTCACCAATCCCCAGCTTGCTTCACTCAATTCCGCTTTCGTTGCCAATCGTCGTGTATCTTCTGTACCTTCACCGGGCTGCACCAATTGGATAAAAATTCGCCGTACTTGTTCCTGTTGTGTGTCGCTCAATTTGCGATAGTTTTCATCAGCATGGCGAGCTAAAGCACCTTCTACCTCACCAATTTTCTCATAACCTGCATGAGTTAACTGTTTATTGTTTCGCTGCTTCCACAATTGAGTTAACGCAAATTCCAACAGAGGTAAATTCCCCGGTTGCGAATCCACATCATTCAAAATCCGTTCTACCAATCCCGCTTCAAAATTTACACCTAACTTGTCAGCAGGCTTGACAATTACCTGAGAAAGTTCCTCACGCTTCATCGACCGAATTTTGACATCAGCATTTCGTAACAATTCCCCAAATTTAGGATAGGAGAGGGCATTTCCTAAAAAATCTGCCCGCATTGTTGCCACAAGCACATGATTATATTGGGATTGAGAAGAGGAAGATTGAAAGCTAGCTAATAAAGTATCTAAAAAACTATGACGAGTTTTTTGCTCGCTACATAAGGTGTAAAGTTCTTCAAATTGGTCAGCAATTAACAATACCCGATGATTTGGATACTTTCTCTGGATATGAGAAAGTATATCAGGAAGAGTGATTACACGGTTCTGAAGGGATTGTGATAACTTGCGAGTTTGAATTATCTGTGTAGTAGAATCACCAGATGTATAAAGTGGAACCAGCGCCTCAGCCAAAGCATGAAAAGGTTCTGAACCAGGACGAAAATGAGTAAATAACCAGTGACCTTCATTTTGTAATTTTGGCACCAATCCCGCCAATACCACGGAAGATTTACCACTTCCCGACGCACCCAACACGGGTATAAAATTGCGGGTTTGAGTCGCAGCGAATAGTTCTTCTATAAATACCTCACGTCCAAAGAAATATTCTGCATCATTGGGACCAAAGTGAAACAAACCACGATAGGGACACAGGAGATTTTCATCGCCCTCTGTGTCTGTAGATTCAATTGTTTCTACCGTTGTATTTTCACGGTAAAAGTAGTTTATGATAATCTTGTTGTCAATTGCCCCATCGCCTAAAGCTATACTCTGTTTTCCTTGGGCAGTAATCTTTTTTTCTTCTGACATGAGTTTTTATTTTTATGACTACCTAAGCTAAGCGATTAAGAGCTAAGGATTATAATTTCCGTCCTTAAAAATAAATAGGTGTCAGTTTCACTAACTTATCCATTTGGGAAATAGAAATGGAAGAGACGTTATATATAACGTCTCTACATCATATATAACTAGGAATGGGCGCAATTGTCATAGTGTCCGGTTGGTGCCGTACACTGATTGTCCTATTATTACGTTAAAAATCAGTGTGTGTACAAGCACCCTACAGCCAAAATGTGCCCGAATTCAACAATGCCTAAAAAACATACTCTAAGACTATTTGTGATTAACTGTACCACCAGTGGTGATAGTATTATTACTAGCATTATCACCCAAAGCAACTGCACCCTCTCCACTAGCAGTAACATTTGAGATAATGCTGGTTGCTTGATTTTCTGACTCAAAAATACGAGCAATTTCAGTTGCTAGAGTCGCATCTGAGTTGAATAACTTTTTCAATTGTAGACGCAGGGCAGCAATAGCATCTTCATCTTCTGGGTCATTTGCTACATCTTTAGCAGCTTCCAAAGTCGCTGGTTTAGCTTCTACCTTTGGTTGCAATTTACTCCAAACAGCAGCAGCCTTTTGCCAAACATCCTCACCTATTTTCCGAACTCCACCTTCCACAGCTTTATTGCCCACATTCATTAGAAATGGTAGACAGGGAGCTAAAATTTTAACTAGTATTTTAACCAGTAAAGATATATCCATAGGTTTATGTGGTTTATTTGGTTTATCTAATATATTTATTCTGGTTTTAATAACTGGAATCTCAGCTTGAGAAAGGCTTTCTAATTTAATTGCTAATAAACCTTCATCAAAAGCTCTTTTAAACACATCTTGATTTTCTGAAGTTTCATAACCCAATCCATCATAAAAACCTTGAGCAAACTGAATTGCCGATTTATCTTGAATTTTCTGGTTCATGCCAATGGCATAATTAATATATTCACTAATTGCTTCAGCAGATTTTACGGAGTGACAAGCATTTAACACCACGCAGTCTACATAATCCTTGTGTAACTCAAACAGTGATGCCAAAGCTTCTGGTGAAACAGGTTTTTGATTTCCCCCATCGTCTTCTAAGAGCAAACTACCATCCTCCAAACCATGTCCGCAGAAATGCACGATTTGGGGTTTCAACTGTTCGCTAAAAATCTGGGAAATCCTAGAAATTTGGGCGAGGTTTACTCATAAAATCTATGACGTTTTGACTAAACCTCGCCCAAATTTCCACCCCAACGAGCTAATTTGGACTCCTAAAAGCTAGTGTGGTAAAGGATTTCCCAGATTTTTATAGATTTAAGGTAGCGGTTTATATAAGGCGATCGCCCTACGAATATCCTGGGTTTGAACAGCCAATCTAACATCAACCTCAAATATATCCCGCCTTGCAGCACATCGGATACATTCTTCAACTTCCCTAATTTCCTTATCCAAGCGCAAACCGTGGGGAATTGCTGCCAAAATCAAGATTTTTTGTGGCTGAGTAGTTTCTTTCTTAACCATCTTCCACCCTCGACGAATACGTTAAACCCTACCAGATTTGCAACCCATAAAGTCTACTCCAAAGCTAAATTTAATCATTCGAGAAAAACTTTTCGGGCTTGACAAAATCTCGCTTTCGGGAACCATATCACCCCAGAACCAGTAGATGTAAAATTTTAAATGTCCCACAACTCCTAATGTGACAAAACATTGATAAATCTTCAAGTTGCTATAGCACAATATTTAGATACTTTAAGCGAACTTTTAGCCTTGTTAGATGTTGAGAATCCTTAATGCCTTTATGTGAAGCTCAAAATATTAACAGTCAAGATTTGTTACCAGATTCTGACGCTGAAGAAGGTTTATATATTTTTGCCTAAATTTTTATAAAAACATTTTTTTAACGTATAAATACTTGTATTAAAAAACAATGGTCAATAATATTACTTTTTCTCATAATTTAATTTCCAGTATATTTTAATGGACTTACCTTATTAAACTGGGAATTGCATTCCCAGGCGGGTGTGAATATAGTCGATAAAAAAGAAATACACTTAGTAGTATTTATTTCTTAAAATCTATTCAATTCAAAATTACAAACCAGCAAATTATCCTCCGAATACTACACTGAACGTAAAGTTCTTGTTAAAAACTGCTTCAGGTAGATGCGTAATGCCCCATGAAAATGATAAATAAATAATCATTGAGTTTATTAAATCAATTTAATTGATTCTCGGTTGCGGTGAATCATGGCACTCGATCGCCTTAAAATATTCACTTTCACTCCTCGCACTTAATTTAAACCCAACCAAATCAAATTTAAAAGTACCAATCGACAACCGCGCATATACTGATGAAAGCATCTGCAAAATTCGACTTTGAGGACGAGAAGTTCAATGCACCACCTTCTCGTATTGTCCCTTGGTGTCAAATGATTAATCCGAAGTACGATATGAATGACACTGAGGGTCTAAGCTCCTACGGTTTGGCGATTAAACTAGAAAATGCCCGTGCTGTTGGCTTTGTACCCGATGATAATTGGCAGCAGGTGGAACATCACTTCAGTTCTGGAGTTGAAACAGTTTTTATTAGCACAACCCCAAATATAGTTATAGTACGTCGAGGACCTTTATCGGTAAAAGACCGAGAAACAGGTTCAAAATTAGGAACCCTCAAAGATAATTACGATGCTTTTTTAGCAGACAAACTTAAATTTAAAACTTTTACTCGCTATCTAATTTTTTTAGCAGGGGAAGACAAGAATTTTTTACATGAATTACCATTACAACTAACTTTGAACGGTGCGGCTGGGGCAAGTTTTAGTAAGTCTTACTGCGAATATCAGCAAGGAAGGGCAGCTGGGGGATTTGTTGCTGAATTGGAAAGAGCATATGCAGGGTATCGCAGACAAGCCGCAACTCCAAAAGGACCTTTATTTCACGCTCACGGCATTTTCTCACCGATAATTGAATGCGAAGAAAGAGGAATTGCCACAAATACCGTTTTAATTGCTGCAACCGTAGACTATAAACATCCCACAGTTTCCACATTAACTAACTATTTGATTGCTTCAGACTCAAAGGAATCTGGATTGATTTCCAAGACATTTGAAGAATACAAAGATTTTGCCAAGGAGCCTGTGAAAACCGAAACACCTCGCCCAATGGCTGTAGCGGCAGCTTCTAATTCTTACGTTTACCCAGACGAAGATGATTTTGGGTATCCGCCGTATTAAATGACAAGGGGATAGGGGGATGGGGAGATAGGGAGTTAAGAGTTAGGAGTTAGTAATTAGGAGTTAGGAGTTAAGAGCTAAAAGTAGAGAGTAGCAAGTGACGGAATAGTTTTTGTCCCCTTGTCACCTTGTCACCTTGTCCCCCTGTCCCCCCCTTCGGGTTCGGTAGTTCGCTCAACGGAGGGATGACGACCCACGCGACTACTCTCACCATCTCCCCATCTCCCCATCACCCTCTCACTCCTCCCCAGCCATCCCCAAGCCTGCTAAATACGCGGTTGTCCAGGCGCTTTGGAAGTTAAAGCCGCCGGTAACTCCGTCTATATCGAGGATTTCTCCGGCAAAGTGTAGTCCTTTTACCAAACGGCTTTCCATTGTTTTGAAATTAACTTCTTTAAGCTTAATTCCGCCGCAGGTGACAAATTCGTCTTTAAAAACTCCTTTACCACTAATGCTGTATTGCCCTTGAGTTAGTTCTTGGACTAGTTTGTTAAAAGATTTTTTAGGCAATTCAGCCCAACGGGTATCTTTATCAATACCAGCGCGAGATATCAGATATTGCCACAAGCGATGCGGTAATTTTATGCCTCGATGTAGTGCGATCGCCCTTTTTCCATATTCAACCCTTACCTGTTGTAATTCTTTTCGCACCTCGTCTTGATTGGAATCTGGCAACCAATTAATAGTCACGGTTCCTTTGTAGCGGGATTCATGGAATATTCTCGCACCCCAAGCCGAAAGTTTTAAAACAGCAGGGCCACTTAAACCCCAGTGAGTAATTAGTAACGGGCCACTTTGTTCGAGTTGGGGTTTTCCCGGTACTGATAGGCGTATCTGTACGGGGTTAACGCTGACACCGGCTAATTCTCGTAATTCTTTATCTAAAATATTGAAGGTAAATAAAGAAGGAACGGTTGGTTCGATTTGATGACCAAATTTTTGAGCAATTTTATAACCTACTGGGTTACTACCAGTTGCCAACAATAATTTATCGCATCGCAGCATTTCCCCGGATTTAAGTAAAATCTCAAATCTAGATTTATTGTCTTTGTCTTCTGAATTCTCAACTGAATCTTGATAATTTACAGAAACTACAGGTGAACTGGTGCGGATTTGTACCTTGTAAGCCAAAGCAGTTTTGAGCAAACAATCTACAATTGTTTCCGAATTATCTGTAACGGGAAACATCCTTCCATCAGCTTCAGTTTTTAGCTGTACTCCAGCGCTAGCAAACCATTTGACAGTATCTTGAGCTTGAAAACGAGAAAAAGCACCTAGTAAAGCTTTTGAACCCCTCGGATAATTTTGGATAAAACCCTTCGTATCAAAAAGTGCATGAGTGACATTACAACGTCCCCCACCAGAAATACGAACTTTAGCTAGTAGCTGACGACTAGCTTCGAGTAAGACAACAGAGGCATTCTGGTTAGTTTTAGCAGCCGTACAAGCCGCAAAAAACCCCGCAGCCCCGCCGCCAACAATTACAATTCTTAATGGTCGCAAATTCCAAACTATTTATAGACTTCTTACTATAGAATAATTTGATTGAGGAAAATTATTCATTAATCGCTATGCATAGCTAATGTAGTTCAATATTCTATGGGGCTGTTATTACATTAGTTCTTACTTGATTATAGAAAAAACTATAACTCTTTCTCCTACATATTCTAAATAATTATCTAAAAACGCAACCAAGTTTTTTGGACGTAGCTAAGAATTCCAAAAGCTATAGCGGCTAAAAATAATATTAAAATAATACCTCCAGGAATAAAGGTAAGAATACCTAAACCTCTGAGAACCCATACAGCTATGGCAATACCGAGAAACATCCCAAAACCTTGGGTTAATTTTTGATTCAGCCTACTTGATTGACTCACCTCATATTCCTCTTAAATCAACAGTCTTGTGACATTCTAACGATTTGAAGGTCTACATATTAAAGTTTAAAGGTCTGCATATCAAATTATTTTTAACTCCTAACTCCATCCGTTGCCTAACTCCATCCGTTGCCTAACTCCATCCGTTGCCTAACTCCTAACTCCTAATCCCTACTCCTCTGTTTTATCCTTTAACATCAATACTTCACAACATTCGTGATAATCGTGACATATTTTTGAGTAAATTTTGGGAATAATAGATTATAGATACAACTATTTCCGGAATACTTTTGTATTTGAGCGGAATTAGAACTATTTAATAAGACAATCATCGGAATTATAAATTCCGTGTTGTTTTTAAAGTGTAGTGTGGAAAAATCAGGAGCGAGCGAAACATTATGTCTGCGTCTATTTTCTCAGGCTTAATCAATACAGGTTCGGATATGGCTTGGAGTCACGACAAGCAAGCGGCGTTTTTAAAAGGTGAAATCTTTGTAGAAACGCGCTCCCATAATGCTTGGGGTGGGTGTGTTAGCGCAAAAATGTATTTACCACTAGTGCGATCGCAAGTTTGGCAACACATAACAGATTATCCGCGTTGGGTGCAGTACTTTCCTGATATCACCAAGAGTGAGATTATACACAAAGGCGAAGTAAAACGTCTGTATCAGGCAGCACAAAAAGCTTTTATGTTTTTTACAGCGCAAGTAGATATTTATTTGAACGTTGTAGAAGATTTAGGGCATAAAGTCCAATTTAACTTACATAAAGGCACCTTCCACGATTTCAGTGCGAATATAGATTTACAAGACTACGGTAGCGGTACTTTGTTAACTTATTCAGTACAGGCTACTCCCATAATCCCCATTCCCTCGATGTTTATTCAACAAGCAATGAATTTTGAATTGCCCGCAAATATGCGTAAAATGCGACAAGTCCTATGTAAGGGAATGTAAGAGCGATGTCACAGGCAAATGAAATTCTTGACTTTTGGTTTGGTAGCCGGGATGAACCGGATTACGGTAAGCCCAAAAAAGCTTGGTTCGCAAAAGAACCAGAGTTTGATGAAGAAATACGAAAACGTTTTCTTACAGATTACCAAAAAGCAGCAGGTGGAGAATTAGATGAATGGAAAGATTCACCGGATAGTTGCTTGGCTTTAATTTTGCTACTAGACCAATTTCCTCGGAATATCTTTCGCGAAGATGCCCAAGCTTTTGCTACCGATTGGGAAGCACTCTCAACAGCACATCAAGCTATAGCTCAAAAATTCGACCGACAATTATTAAACGTACAGCGTTGGTTTGTATATTTACCTTTTGTACACAGCGAAAATATCGAACATCAGCGTCAAGCTGTGAAACTATTCCAGAGACTGAGTGGAGATAGGGAAAGTGCAAGGGCTATTGAAAACGCAATCCGTCACAGATCGGTAATTGAACGTTTTGGGCGCTTTCCCCATCGAAATATAATTTTAGGGCGACCTTCAAATCCTGAAGAAAAGGATTTTTTGAAACAACCAGGGGCGCGATTTTAATAGCTATTTATAAGAATTTTCATTAATAAAAAGCCCGGTTTTTAATCACAACCGGGCTTATTCATTTTCAGGATTTAAACTAATACTTCACCACATGAATTTTGCGGGGTTAATCCTTTATCGTAATTACTATTTTCAACACAAACTTGCTTCCGTCGGTCTAACAACGCAAAGCCTACCGTTAAGGCAGACTAAAACAAGCGCATCTTTATACAGAAACGGTACAAACAATAAAGCTAAAAAAGGTGTTATTACCTTTAGATTAAATTTATAAATTTAAATTTAATTTCTGCCGCCCGCTTATTAACGTAAATTCAAAGTTTTATTAGAATATGTAGCTCCCGTATCAAACAAAACTTCATTTAGCTCTGGCTCTGTAAATTCATAACCTAAAGTAGAAGCAAAATTAACTATTTTTTTCTTATCCCAATTCCACACACCAAAAACGCCTTTGATAGAACAACTTTTGTAATATTGTTCGTAAACTTCCTGATTTGCCATCAAATTTTCGTAGAAAGCATCAACCTGCTCAAGTGACATAAAACCCTATCTCCTCACTCGCGTGACTTATTTATCAAAAACTACATACTTAATAGTTGTAGATTTATCAGATAACTTCTTATTCAATGGTTGGGAGTAGTTATACGGATAAAACTGATAGATGCTCATGAAAAAACATTGTTCCTTTACAGCAACTTCAGACCAACCTCTAAAGCAGTCCGGAACAAAAAACCCTGTTAACATGTATTATTTTATTTAAGTATTACTGATTAGGCATTGAGGAAAATACGTATTCTCAGTTACCAGTTTTTAAAATAAAGCAGTTCGTAGCTAGGGAATTTTTAACTTGTAACCTTTGAGATTACCCTAACTCCGATGATACTTCTCGTCATGGGTCAATCACAAATTTGTACTTGGTCGTAAAAAACCCAACCTTCAGTATCATCAGAAAGTTTAACTTTTAAGAAATCACCTTTATCACCAAGTTTTAACATTTGTTGCCCTAGACTCAACTCTTTAAATGCTTGAGCATCTCTATGAGGGAGGTGACGTAACCGTGGTAATTTATTCAAATCTTTTTTTACAATCCAACATTTTCCGGGTAGCTGTGATAGTAAATTGGTGTGTTGTGAGTTCGTTTTACCCAAATTACCAGCATTAACTAAAGCGAATCCTCCAAGACTAGCTAATACAGTTGCCACACCTATACTTTTTACCCCTATTGGTAGTACGTTCTTAAGCATTGGTATTTTTGGAGTTGGTTCTAAAGGTGTTGTAGCCGATGCTTCTTCTGGTTTGGTATTGATTTTCGGAAGTCTAGCGGTTTTAGCTATAGGTTGTTGCGGTTCAAGTCCGAAATTTTTACTTTTATAGTAAGCAGGAATAACATTATTTGCATACTCTGTGGAGGTAATGTCTTTCACTTTTATATTCTGCTGTCCCAAGCGCAGTACGCTAGAAATAGAAAGTGGCATTTCTCCAGCTAAAAGCAATTGCCCGTCAAGAATAGGTGGATTTTTCTGACGGAGATTTCGCAAATAAAATTTTTCTTTTTCTGGATTGAAAAAGATTTCTACATGTAGCGCGGATACTGTGGATTCTGATAAAACGATATCGCAATCTTGCGGGTCGCGACCAATGCGGATTTTTCCTGGAATTTTACTAAATTGATTATTGGTAATTTTATAAGTATTAATATTGCTACCTTCTACCCACTCTAAAGTAAGTTCGTATAAATCATTATTAGTATTGCTTTCTAATAAATCGGGTTCTTCGAGAGTTGGTAATTCTTTTAAAGTTTTTATTACTTCGTCTACAGTTTGATAGCGCTCTTTGAAATGGTAGCGCGTCATCTGATTTATAACTTCGGCAAATACTGGATCTACTTTTCTAAGGTGTTCCCAAAGTATTTCTCCGGTATTTGGATCGTCTTGAAGTTCGTAAGGATATACGCCGGTTAACGCTTGAATTGCTATCATTCCCAAAGCGTAAATATCACTTCCTGGACGCGGTAAACGCCTAATTTGTTCGGAAGGCATATACCCGCGAGTTCCTACAACTAATGTGACATTTTGCTTTGCCGAATTAGTTGCTGTTTGACTGCGTAATTGCTTAATTGCGCCAAAATCAATTAAGACTAGCTTATTATCTGAAGCACGTCTAATAAGATTGTCGGGTTTAATGTCGCGGTGAATTACTCCTTGACTATGAACAAACTGCAAAATAGATAGTATTTCAGTCAAAAGCTCTATGACTTGAGTTTGACTAAATTTTCTTCCTTGGGGTAATTCTCTGCTCAGAGAATGTCCTTCGATTAATTCTTGTACCAGATAAAATTGGTTATT
>ERZ1740052.530-NODE-530-length-13150-cov-9.373654_pt1 | contig 13150 bp, 8 predicted proteins | sample MGYA00581750_ERZ1740052 | MGnify/ENA primary metagenome ERZ1740052 (study PRJEB43018, sample SAMN04849743) | marine metagenome | isolation source: floating plastic debris | place: Pacific Ocean | collected 2008-08-30 | study: EMG produced TPA metagenomics assembly... | reverse complement strand
AGCGAGTAGCAAGTAGTAAGTAGCGAGTAGCAAGTAGTAAGTAGCGAGTAGCAAGTAGTAAGTAGCAAGTAGTAAGTAGCAAGTAGGGAGTTGAGAGTTAGGAACAGATTTTTGGTTTGTTGTTTAAATTACTGTAGATGCTGACGATTGCTCGCCTTTTTTTGTTTAGGACTTACGCAACTGGCACATTTTTATTGTAGGGGCACGTGACACTTAATGAAATTTTTAACGTTGTATAATCGGTTTTTAGTGTCACGCACCAACCGGTTCTACCAGACAATTGCGTAAGTCCTGTTGTTGACCTGACTACTGAGGGTGGACTTAATTGTAAATAATGAATATGCTTTTTTAATATATAAAGATACTAATGTTTTAAGGTTACAAATTATTAATTAATTTGTCATTTATCAACTATTTTTATTTACATACGAAGATAATATTTATTGATATTACTATGACAAAATTTCTATGACGAAAATTTGTCCAGACTATGTTCATAGATAGTTTCATTCAATTATTTTTTTAATTATTTAAGAGGATGTAAGGATGCGTGGTTAATAAAACTCGAAATTTTCTAATTCCTCCTAAATTCCCTTTAGAAAAGGGGGACTTTATCTACTTTTTTTAAGGGGGTAAGGGGGGAAAATCGGAGAATTGCGCTAAAAACGATACTTTTCAAACATCCTCTAAGAGGATGTAAGGATGCGTCTAAAAGCTTACTAAAAACCTCTCTCCTACTAGGAGAAAGACTTTGAAACCCTTATTTTTCTGTTCCCCTTCCCTTGTAGGGAAGGGGTTAGGGGTTAGGTTTTCGAGATTCTGGTGTTAAACATGCCGACGCATTCTTACATCCTCGAAGAATTCATCACTTTCACAACTGTTATAACTAATTGTAAATATTTACTATTTAAGGTAAGTAAGTCGGCACAAATAAAGTATCGCTATGTAATATGCAGGTAAATTACCCTTAAACCAGGGAGCATCCCAATTTTGCAAAAAGCCCGCAGGCTGTAAGCCTGGGGCTAATACTACGAAGCCCCTCTTCAGGGGCTTAGAATCCTCGTAGCCCCTGAAGAGGGGCTTAGTTTCTGTAGCCGCACCCTTATAGGGTGTCGGTAAAATATTTTTTCAAATTTGGGATGCTCCCTAAACCATTATTGCTAGTTGCTACTCCGCGATCTTAACTACTATTTTCAACGCCGACCTACTTCAATATGGCTATAAAAAGCTAATAAATAAATTTAAAAATAATTGTAAATTAATAATTTCCAATGCCCAATCCCTAATCCCCAATTTACAATTTCGCAATATGTTTCTCAATAAGTACTTTCGTGATTTTTGGCAGCCGAGAAGAGGTTTAGCAATTGCAGAAGCTTGCGTAATCGGAGTAGTTGCTGCTTTATCCGCGATATTTCTTAGATTTAGTTCGGGATTTCTGGGAACGTTTCGAGTTAGTACTTCCTATGTGATACCGGCGTTTTTAGCTTTACCGTTAATTGGAGCTAGCTTTGGCTTTGTAGCTGGTTTTTTGGTAGATAGGTTTGCACCAGAGGCTTCAGGCAGTGGTATTCCTCAAGTGAAAGCTTCTTTAGCTAACATACCCATAAGATTATCTTGGCGGGTGGCTGCTGTAAAGTTGATTGGCGCTGTTCTTACATTGGGTTCGGGAATGACTTTGGGAAGACAAGGGCCTACCGTTCATGTTGGTGCAGCTTTAGCAGCAGGAATGAGTCGGGTAGTTCCGACTTCTCCAGATCATCGAAGGCAAATGATAGCTGCGGGTGCTGGTGCTGGATTAGCGGCAGCTTTCAATGCTCCAATTACGGGTACTTTATTTGTTGTAGAAGAATTACTGCAAGATTTATCGGGAATAACTCTGGGAACAGCTATAATCGCTTCGTTTATTGGTGGGGTGCTTTCTCGGCTTTTAGGTGGTAGAAGTTTGCAACTCAACCTAGAACTAATAGAGTCACAAAGCAGTTTTACAATTACAGAACTTCCTTTTTACCTGCTCTTGGGTATTCTGGCTGGTTTACTAGCTGCATTATTTCGACAAGGTTTAATTCAAAGCCTTAAACTATATCGCAAATTACGCATAAGTTTACCCTTCAGACTAGCTTTAGCTGGTTTAATTTCTGGCATTCTCATTGCTATGTTACCAGAAGGATTCCGTAATAATACTGGTTTACGAGAATTTATTATTAAGGGCGATCTAAGTATTTACAGAGTCGCTTTAGTATTTGTAGCTCAATTTATTCTTACATTAATCGCATTTGGTTCGGGAGCGCCGGGAGGATTGTTTGCTCCGAGTCTTATCTTAGGCTCTTGCTTGGGATACTTAGTTGGCTTTGTCGAATATCAAATTTTGGAGACAAGTTCGCCTAATACTTACGCTTTGGTCGGAATGGGGGCGTTTTTTAGCGGCGTTTCTAAAGTACCGATAACGGCAATTATGATTATTTTTGAGATAACCAAAGATTTCAATCTGGTATTGCCTTTGATGATTGGTTCCGTAACGTCTTATTTGATTGCCGATAAATTGATACCGGGTTCGCTTTATGCCAAACTTTTACGGCTTAACGGTATTGATATCGATACAGAAACTTCTATCGATGGCAGAATTACTCAATTAACCGCACAAGAAGTCATGCAGCGTAGAGTAGAAACCCTACAATCACAAATGACTGTAGATGAAGCTATACAGGCATTTTCTCATTCTACACAACGCGGTTTTCCAGTATTAGAAAACACTAAATTAGTGGGAGTTGTTACCCAAAGCGATTTAATGAAAATACGAGAAGGTAAATTATCCAGAGATGCACCAGTTAAGGAAATTATGACATCGCATCCAGTAACTATTACTACTAAGCATAATTTAAGTAATGTTTTGTATCTATTAGACAGACATCAAATCAGCCGCTTGCCAGTTTTAGAAGGGCGTAGAGTTGTAGGAATGATTAGTCGGGGAGATATTATTCGAGCCGAAGCGAACTATCTAAATTGCAAGAGTTTTCCAAACCAACCGAAGATAAAACCTTCCTACACCGTATATCAAACTCAGTCACCAAGTATTGGGCAGGGAAGATTACTGGTTTTAGTAGCTAATCCTGAAACCGCAGACACGCTATTACAGATGGCTGCGTTAATTGCTAAATACAACAGCTACGAAATTGAATGTTTGCAGGTAATTACTATATCTCGTCATAATAATCCAGCAGAAACTCCGGTAAAAACTTCACCTAGTCGGGAGTTGCTGTTATCTGCGGAAATTATGGGTAAAAAATGGAAAATCCCCGTGCATACGCAAATTAAAGTTGCTCATGATGTTGCAGTTGCAACATTAGATGTTATAAAAGAGCGGCATATAGATACAGTTCTAATGGGGTGGAAAGGTAGTACTAATACTCCCGGTCGCATTTTTGGTAATGTTGTAGATACCATAATTCGTCAAGCTACCTCTGAGTTGCTGCTTGTAAGGCTGGGAAAATCTTCTAACCCCATCAATTTTAAACGTTGTTTAGTACCAATGGCTGGTGGTCCGAATTCCAAAATTGCGCTTAAATTATTACCACCTTTAGTTACTTTTAACAAAAAATTAGAAATTCGTTTGACACAAGTTTTTTCTCCATCTACAACCCAAAACGATACCAAAGGGTTGAAAGCAGCCAAACGTCTGCTTGTTAATAGATACAAATTATCTAATAAAGTAGAAGCTACTCCAATTAAAGCAACTTCCGTATCTCAAGGAGTGATTAATTTAGTAAAAAGCCAAGGCTTCGATTTAGTTGTTTTGGGTGCTTCTGGTGAAGGTATGTTGCAGCAAGCTATTAACGGCAATATTCCAGAAGCAATCGCATCCGGCGTTGATTGTACCGTGATTTTGGTTCGGGGAATGAGCAGTGGAGAGTGAGTAGTGGGTAGTGAGTAGTGAGTAGTGAGCTGTTCACTCTTTATTAAGTGCATAAGTTAATCTAACCTTGACCTATTAAATAAGAAAGGGTTGTAGGTAAGTAGGTCGGCGTTGAAAATCGTAGTTAAGACTTTAGAGTAGCGAGTAGCGAGTAGCGATAAGGGTTTAAGGATAATTTACATTTTGTTACATAGCTACGTTTATTTGTGCCGACTTACTTAATTGATTGCTTAATCTCCGTTCAGTGACTAAAATCATACAATGAATATTTTGTCAACGTGTAAGTTTTATACTTTTACCCAGTAAAACTTAATTTATTATTTTATTATTGTAGCTAAACACTACTACAATCTCTTAAATTAAATACACGGAAATCTCCTGTTGCTTACTCGACATGAACCAACGCGAAAAACTCCAAAAATTACTCGATTTACAAGAGGAGAAGATATTACACTTACGGATAGCTAAGGTTACACAGACAGATCCTTCAGTTACCTTTAAAGTGAAAACGGATATTGAAGAAGCCGAAGCAGAACGAGATAAGATAAAACAAGAGATTGAAAATAAAAATATATCAAATACTAGTTGCGATTTGTATCATGCATTATTAAAACTTGGTTATCGCGAACAAGTTCTCTCATTCAAAAAAATTCTCAAAGCACAATCAATTGCTACTTTCCTGCTACATGGTTCCCCAGATTATGGACAATGTTGGTTACTGAATCGATTAATTACTCAACATATTCGCCACGTTACTACGGGTAAGTTGATACGAGTTCAACTTAACCGCATAGGGCGCAGAAGGGATATAAGTGCTTTATGGCGAGAATTAGGAGGCAGAGCGGGTAAGGTAGGAAAACATCCCACACCCTCGGAGGTTGTTGAGCAAGTTTATGGCTGGTGGCAAACTCAAAATGTGGTTTTGGTTTTTCACGATGTCGATTGTATGCCCCAGGAGTATTTACAAGAACTAATTGAAGAATTTTGGCTACCATTAGCAAATCAAGCGCAAGAGGTTGTATCTGAGTATCAGCTACTGATGTTTTTAGTTGATTATGAAGGTTATATGGGTACGCAGAATACCTTGTTTGTAGAAAAACTAGAGCCAAGCTGGGAGCCGAAAATTCCTATAAAATTACCATCGATTACTCAATTTGGCGATCGCACATTAAATGATTGGATTGAAACAATAGAAATTGAATTTGATCGATTGCCTCTTGTAGAAGCAATTAATAATGCAGAGGATGAACTAGTTCAAGAAATTTTAGACAAAAGTGATAATGGGGTTCCAGAATTTGCAATGTCAGAAATTTGTCACCTGTGTAACTGTAACTGGTATGAAGAGAAAGACAGATGGCTGAAATACTAAGTCACAACCAACTTGAATATACGGGGAAGGTGCAGCCCCAATGGGGAGAACGGGATGCCAATGGGCAGTTATTGTATCCTTACTTACCCTATGAAGAACTAATAGAAGCTGTAAACTTAGCTATTTACCTAGAACGTCCTCTGCTGCTAAAGGGGGAACCCGGATGTGGTAAAACACGGTTAGCTGCTGCTGTGGCTTATGAATTAAGTTTACCGCTTGAAGCTTGGTACATCAAATCTACCACTCAAGCAAAGGATGGTTTGTATAGCTATGACGCTGTGACTCGCTTGCGGGATGCTCAACTTGCCGCCGCAGGAAGGATAATAAAAGATGAAGATATTCCTCGCATTAAGAATCCCGATACTTACGTGCAATGGAAACCTCTGGGACAAGCTTTTCGGAATAGTCAGCGCACGGTAGTGCTGATTGATGAAATTGATAAAGCTGACATCGACTTTCCTAACGATTTGTTATTGGAACTCGATCAACAAAAGTTTATTGTCGATGAAACTGGAGAAGAAATTACTGCAAAAGCACCACCGATAGTTTTTATTACCAGCAATGACGAGAAAGATTTACCAGATGCTTTTTTACGGCGGTGTTTATTTCATTACGTAGAATTTCCCACTCCTGAACGTTTGGTAGAAATTATTAATTCTCACTTTCCCGATTCTCAGCCGCAGTTAGTAACTAAAGCTGCGATTCGGTTTCTTAAATTAAGGGATGAGATGGGAAAAGATAAGGGAGAAGCAGGAAAAAAGGTTAGCACTAGTGAATTAATTGATTGGTTTAAGGTTCTAAAGCGGTATCCAGAAGATGAGGTTTTAGCAAAACTCGATGGTAAATTGCCTTATGCAGGAGTGTTGTTGAAGAATTGGCAAGACCATATACGTTATTTGAGGAAGTCTTAAATAAGTCAAAAGATAATTTAATTTTTTGGCGTTGCTGATTGAAAGTATGAATGTGTCTAAACTAGAAGCGCAAAACCTTATAAAAATGTTGTTCAATCATGCTAAAAATGTAAATTAATACCCAGATTCAGCAACGCCAACAATTTTATAAAAAAGTGCAAGGGTTTCTCGCTTGTACATGACATAAGCTTGCACAAGAAAAGGAGAAAAAGGTTCTTATTGCCTTATCTTACAAGACTTATAATTTTATTCAGCAATCCCTAATTACAAAGAACATGAATCAACTACCCCTACAAGAACTCTTCACCAAGTTAAGGGAAGCAGGTTTACCTCTTGGTATTGATGAGTATCAGTTAGTTTTGCGGTCTTTGCAAGGTGGTTTTGGTATTGCTGACAAGGCTGATTTAAAACGTTTGTGTCAAACTTTATGGGTTAAATCTGCTGAGGAGAAATCCGTATTAGATTATCATTTTGAACAAATTATTTATAGCAATAATGTTGTTCTAATCTCTGAAACAAACAGCAATGATGTTGTTCCAGACCCACAAATAAACAGCAATACTATTGCCCCCATCCCACAAACAGATAGCAATAATTTTGTACTAACTCTAGAGAAAAAGAGCAATACTATTGCCCCTATCGAGGAAAAATTAACTAAGCAATCTTCTAAGCTCAGAAGTTCTGAAATTACTACCTATGTAATTCTCGGTATTTTAGGAATTGGGATGGTCTTAGGTATTGGACTGAGCCAACAACGGCAAACGACACCAAAATCAATGCCAACACCAATATCAACGAACCAAGAAGAAACTCAATCAAATTTTATTGCCTGGATTTTCCTATCAGTCACAACCTTGGGTGCTGGGTATCTTATTTTTCGATATGTTAATAAACCCAAAGTTCAAAAAGGCAATGATTACAAAACTTCTGTTCCGAAAGGTTCAATTCCGAGTTACCCACTAGCTTCAGAAAGGATGAAGACTCAAGAACCTGTTCTAAATAACACCTTTATTGAAGAAGCAACTCCAAATCTGCCTACTTCTCCTGTAACCTCAGAATTAATACAAACAACAGAAGATGAAGTACAAGTAGTTAAATCAGTGTTACAAGCTACCGGCACAGATGAAGAAATACCTTATAGCAACTTCATTCTGAGCAAGGAGTTTCTTCCTGTTACCCAACGACAAATGAAACAAATGTGGCGATACTTACGCCGTCCAGTACGGGAAGGGAAAGCTACGGAGTTGGATGTAGAAGCAACGATTAATCATATTGGCAACCAGGGTATATTGCTCGAACCCGTCTTGATTCCACCTCGGATGAACCGTGCAGAATTACTGTTACTAATTGACCAGGATGGCTCGATGGTACCTTTTCATGCTCTGTCACAGAGGTTAGCAGAAACAGCCTTGCGAGGAGGTCGTTTGGGTCGAACTGGCGTTTACTACTTTCACAATTGCCCTGTTGAATATCTTTACCGCGACTCTTATCATCAACAAGCGGAATTAGTTACCGATATTGTTACCTATATTTGCTGCAAGCGCACAGCTGTCTTAATTTTTAGCGATGCTGGTGCTGCTCGTGGTATCTACAGCGAGGAACGTTACAAACTAACTCAAGAATTTCTTAAGCAGTTGCGACAAAAGGTGCGTCACATTGCTTGGCTCAATCCTATGCCAGCAAAGCGTTGGTTGGGTACAACAGCAAGTGAAATATCCAGCCTTGTCCCCATGTTTGAAGTCAGCAGACCGGGTTTACAGGATGCTATTAGTATAGTGCGCGGACGACCTACAAATTTTGAGGGACGGCGTAAATGATGTTCGAGAGGGGAAGATGGGGGATGGGGGATTAACTTGTTCTTTGGCTCTGCCAAGCAATACAGAGTAGAAGGCTCTGGCTTCATTCGCAAGGGAGGCAGAGCCTCGCTCAAGGGCGTTCCCAGGCAAGAGCCTTGGAACGAGAGCTAACACCAACCCACTTACTTAAAATGAGCAGAATCAAACCTGAAGTTGCCCAACGACGTATCAAATCTTTCAATAAACGCTTTGGAGTAGCACATCTGTACTTTGCTTATCATGCTGCTTTCCCGTTAGCACTAACACCAGATTTATTGTATCGATTGTGGGTTAATTTCCAACAAGATATTCATGGTAAAGTCATAGGCATACCTTGGATAGCAGTAGCGGATTTGCTACTTTCGAGCCTATGTGATGAAGTTGGGCATGAACTTTACGAGATAGATTTGGTAGTACGAAATAAGTTGCTAAAGGAATTGGAGACACATGATTGCTTCGGCAAAGAGCGAATTAATCAACTGTCCAACTTCTTGCTCGAATATGTTCGCCAACAGCTTCTGAGTGACGATCCTGATATTCAAGATTTTGCCAAAACTCAGCAATGGGTAGCTTTAGCATATACGCAACCCTCTCAAGCGGCTCGCGAACTGGCATTGGCATTCTCGAAATTAGATGAGCATAATAAAGCAGAATTGTTACGGATCGCATCATTAACTGAAACACTTGCAGAACCATTAGCTCAATTTCAACCACTACTGATCTATGCTCGTGGGATGGGTAAGTTTGCTCATGGCGATTTGGAAGCTGCAAAAACTGAGTTTGGAGAAGTATTTAAAGGAGGAAAATACATACAGTTTGAGGGAATCCTTTTACCTGTCCCCGATCGGATAAATTTAAAATCCTTTTCATTTGAAACCATCACCGTTGATGCACGGGGTAACGTCACCAATCGCCGTAACTGTCAAGCAAAATACTTTATAGAAGATTTGGGCAATGGTGTCACCTTGCAGATGATACAGATACCAGAAGGAATCTTTAATATGGGTTCACCACCAGGAGAAGCGCACAAAAGTGACCATGAAGGACCACAACGTCAAGTTACGCTTCCTGAGTTCTTTATAGGTAAGTATGAAGTTACCCAGGCACAGTATGAACAAGTTATGTATAACAGTTACTCTTATTTTAATGGCAAGAAACGACCCGTAGAAAAAGTATCTTGGAATGATGCAGTAAAATTTTGTAAAGCGCTAAGTCAAAAAACAGGACGTATCTATCGTTTACCCAGTGAAGCAGAATGGGAATATGCCTGTCGTGCTGGTACCACTACACCTTTCTACTTTGGTGAGACGATTACCACTCATTTAGTGAACTATAAGGGAAATAATAGATATGCTTATGCTCCAGAAGGTGAATATCGCCAGCAAACAAAAGATGTAGGCAGTTTTCCTCCTAACTCTTTTGGTTTATATGATATGCACGGCAATGTATGGGAGTGGTGCCAAGATACCTGGCATAACAACTATGAAGGAGCGCCCACAGATGGTAGTGCATGGATTGATAATAATAATCGTTACCGGCTGCTGCGCGGTGGCTCCTGGGATTCCAATCTTGAGGACTGCCGTTGTGCTAATCGCTATTACTTCTACCTTCCCGACGATCATATCAACTTTATTGGGCTGCGGGTTGTCTACCGTGTTGCGCCTAGAAGCTAAAGCAAACCGCTTAGGAGTTAATTCTCTTCGCTTACAGAAAAAATTACAATTATAGTGGAAAAATTGATATCAGTCTTGGATTTAAATCCAAGGTGGATTGACTCACTAATAAACAGGACTAATGCCGTCACAGCAACAACTCCAGGAACTACAAAAACTCTACGAATTACTAGAAGAAAAAATACTTCGCTTGCGAACGGCTAAAGCGATCGAAACAAGTGCAGCAGTTATTTTCCAACTAGAAAAGCAGATTCAGGAAGCCGAAGCCGAACGGGATAAAGTCACCCAAGAAATTGCACAATTAAATCAACAACAATCACCACCTAATATAAATAATAAAACTGATATAAGAACAATTTTAATTCTCGCTGCAAATCCCAAAAATACCTCCAGACTGCGATTAGAAGAGGAAATCCGAGAGATTGACGAAGGATTGCGACGTGCCAATAAGCGAGAACAATTTAAACTAGAAATGAAATTAGCGGTGCGTCAACGGGATTTTTACCGGGCAATTTTAGATACTCAACCCCAAATCGTTCACTTCTGCGGACACGGTGCAGGGGAAGATGGCATAATCCTCGAAGATGAAACGGGAACAACAGTTTTTCTAGAAGCAGATACTTTGGCAAGTTTGTTTAAACTGTTTGCCAGAAAGGGAGTAGAGTGTGTTGTGCTAAACGCTTGTTATTCAGAAGTTCAAGCAGAAGCTATTCACCAACATATTAATCATGTAATTGGGATGAATCGAGCAATTGGGGATAAAGCCGCGATTAATTTTACTGTGGCTTTCTACGATAGTTTAGCAGCCGGGGAAGATGTAGAATTTGCTTTTGATTTAGGTTGCTCTCAATTGGTTGGTTTGAAGGAAAATCAAACTCCCGTACTGAAAATAAAAGAGACTGAATAATCCAATTTTTAGATAGTGAAAACCACCGCTAAACGCCCTCACTCTCGAAGAGTGGGGCTAACCAAACAAAGCTCCTCTATGCCCTTCGGGCACGCTACGCTAACAGGGGCTAAATTCGGCGCATCTTTATTAGAACTTACGCAACTGGCACATTTTCCTTGTAGGATGCTGTGACACTTTGACTAATTTCTAACGTAGTAATAGGGTTTTTAGTGTCACGCACCAGCCGAGTGTTGTGACAATTGCGTAAGTCCTGTTTATAAAGAAATAATTTTAGATAATAAGCCTATCAAGCCTGCTTTCCCTTGGTTTTAGTACAGGATCAAGTTCTCAGACAAGTAGCGACTGGTAATAATTTATCATCCGATGCGAAGCTTATGCCTAGATGAATGTAAAATAAATTAGAATAAGGTAACAAAGTGTAAAGAATAATTATATTTCTTTTTACCTTTTGAAACAATTTGCTTAATTTCAGTGTTGAAATTTATATAAAAATCCCATGCATAGTAGTTTTTGCCGAAGATTCTTCACCTTTTTGACGGTGTTATTTTTAGTAGGCTCGATTTGGACGACACATTCTAGCCCTGCTTACGCTTACGACAATCCGGAATTGCTACCTGATGAAGTTACACCAGTTGTTGATTTAGGGAAAACTCTAAATGTAGTTCAAAAAGAAAACTTAGTTAAAGAGCTTGACGAATTTGAAGAGGAAACTGGTTGGCAGTTGCGAGTACTCACTCAGTATGACAGAACCCCTGGTAGAGCAGTAATCAAGTTTTGGGGTTTGAACGACCATAGTATCTTACTAGTTGCAGATTCTCGTGGTGGTAATATTCTCAGTTTTGCGGTTGGGGATGATGTTTATGAATTGCTACCCCGAACTTTTTGGATAGAATTACAAACTCGTTTTGGTAACTTATATTTTGTACGAGATAAAGGTGAAGACCAAGCTATTATTCAAGCTTTACATACTGTAGAAGGTTGTTTGCGTAAAGGTGGTTGTAGTGTCGTGCCGGGATTACCACGAGAACAGTGGATTTTGACTTTAATCACTTCAGTTATCGGTGGATTTATTTGCGGTTTTGCTGCTCAACCTAGAGAAGAAGGACAAGTTATTGCTTGGCAATGGGCTTTGATATTTTCTCCTTTATGGGGAATTTTGTTTGTTGCTTTCGGAATTGGGCCTGTAGTAACTCGTACTTCTGACTGGCTACCTTTAGTTCGTAATATTTCCGGTTTTCTAATTGGAGTTCTGGTTGCTTATTTAACCCCGGTTCTTAATAATTCAACTCCTTCGGAAACGTAATTTAGTTAGGATTTAGGAGTTAGGAGTTAGGAATTGGGAGTTAGGAGTTAGGAGTTAGGAGTTGGGAGTTAGAAATTATTAATTTAAACTTTTAGATACAGCAGTTTGCAAGCACATGAGATACAAGAAGGAAATACAACGCACCACCAGAGTTTTGGCGCAAAAATGAATTTTCTACAATCTGTGGATGAATATTAATCGTTGATAATTGATAATTGATAATTGATAATTGGTAATTGATCATGGAATGGCACGTAACTGATGCCCAAAATTTAGCCACTATAGATAAAGAAATTGGTGGTTTTTTAGCTCTCAAGCACTCGGATGAAGATGCGTTTCAACGTCCGTACAATCATTTTTCACCAGCAGAATATGAAATTGTTAGAAGAGTTATTTACGCAACTGGTGATTTTGAATATAAATCTTTAATTCAATTTTCTGAACGTGCTTTGCAAGCTTCAGCAGCAGCACTAGCATCGCGGAGTAGTGTTGTTGTAGATGACGCGAAAGTGCAAGCTGGTATTGCACAAGAAGTACAAAATACTTTTTCTAATCCAGTATATTGTGCCGATCGAGCTCAAACCCGCCCCCAGAAAGATAAAACTGTCGCTGCTTGGGGAATGGAAACTTTAGCCAAACGTTATCCAGAAGGAATTTTTGTAGTAGGGCAAGCAGCAACAGCCCTAACAACGTTATTGGATTTAATTAAAGCAGAGAAAATTAGGCCTGTTTTAATAATTGCCACACCACCGCAGTTTATTAATATGGATTCAATCAAACAAGGCTTAAAAGAATTTTCAATACCTAATATTACAATCAAAAGTCGTAAAGGTGGCGCGACAGTAGCAGCAGCAATTTTAGATGGATTGATAGATTTATCTTGGGAAGCTTATGGTTAGTTGGAAGGGATTAGGGAATGGGGAATGGGAAAATGCAATGCTTGATCGAATATTTTTGGCAACCGCCTTGGAATAAATTCCCAGGCTAATATCCTAAGTTGTCTAAGAGGATGTTTTAAAAGTATCCGGCGGTTAAAACCGCTACTACACAGGCTAAGTCCGGCGACCTGGACTAATTGTTTTTAACCCACGCAGGTGGTGAGACTAGTTTGGGGTGTCGGTTTCCGTCCCCAAAACTAGCGAACCCGAAGGGGTTTTGCTTGTGTAGCCAAGCCACTGCGGCGTGCACGGAGGTTCCCTCCGTTGTAGCAAGTGGCGCGCGACTTACAGTCGCCAGGTA
>ERZ1740052.529-NODE-529-length-13163-cov-7.540281_pt1 | contig 13163 bp, 2 predicted proteins | sample MGYA00581750_ERZ1740052 | MGnify/ENA primary metagenome ERZ1740052 (study PRJEB43018, sample SAMN04849743) | marine metagenome | isolation source: floating plastic debris | place: Pacific Ocean | collected 2008-08-30 | study: EMG produced TPA metagenomics assembly... | reverse complement strand
CGAGCCTTGGTGGACCGTCCACCACCACCCACCTACGCTATGGCGAGAACTAGAATTGGGCCAAGGTCACCCCAACTTCCTTCCCGTCGCCCTGGATCTCCGGTAGTGGTCACCGGAAATTTGGGTGAAGTCTATCATCCTTTGGGAAATCCCCTGCCCGCCATACCCCCCTTGACGGTGGTGGCCCCGGAAGTGTCGGACAATCAATGGGAGGAACGACCGACCCATACCATGCTGCTGATGGAACTGGAGAAGATGAAGACCGAGTTAGAGGGAGGGAACGAGGCATTGGCTCGTATTCCCGCTACTCGTCGCAATGCTCTAATCTCCCAGGTCGAAAATCATTGCCTACACATCCGCAGCAAGAGCTCGGACTTGGACTTGAACAAGGTCGTGGAGGAGATCCGGGTCCTGAAAAGACAACAAGAGGAATTGACGACCATGCCTTCCCGTGGACAGATGCTCGCTCAGGGCGATCGTCCTTTCCCTCCACCACCCTCCTCTACTCCAGTTTGAGGAGGATCAGGTCCATCTATAAAAAGATATTTTGATCAATTAATTCTGCCATCTCCATTTCAGCCACCCTATACCACGTCATGACTGTTCATCGCTCTGGGACATCGCTTCTTCCCGGGGGCCCCTTGTGAAAGACGCACGCTCCTTACTATGTTATCCCTGACCAAGCAACAAGGGAGAGAAGGAAGAGAGGAGCGGGAGTTCCGTGTTTGCAAGCAAGAAGTTAAGACGTGTAGAGTGGCAGAAATGGATATGGAATAAAGAGAACTATTTAGAGTGTCAATAAGCTAGTGAAACGGTATTATGTTGTAGCGCCGATATCTAGGGGGCGTGACGGGTAAGGGGCGGATCTAGGGGCGTCCTAGGGGCGGACATCGCTTCGCTCACATGGTGGCACCTACAGAAACGACTACGTCTCCGAAACTAGTGGACTAGTTTTCTCCCCGAGGGGGGATGTCCCGTTTTAAAAGTTTTAAGAGAGTTATAATAAGGTAACGGGTGTTAGTTGTACGGTATACATGAAAATATTTACACAAAAAGTCAAAAGTTCAGTCATGCCATTCCCAACAAGAGATTCACACCGTGACAAATCACCATCATTAACAAGCGAAAGATCGAAAGATCGAAAGAAGAAAGTGTCAAAGTGAACGTGGAAGAGAAGATAATGGGTCATACAAAACGTTCGGTAAAGCCTGAGGTCATACAAAAACTATTTCCAAGACATGAGAAAAGATACTCGGGTCAAGAATGCGAATCGAATCGATAGGCCTATAGAATGTGACCATATTCAATGGGCAAAATCCGGGTAGGCATAAGTAGGACTAAGAGAGGTCAGGTCAGGTCATCGGTAAAAGAATTTTTGGCTCTTTCGGAGAAAAATTTGGGCAGTCACACTTTGGGCTTCAAAGTGAGAACTTCCCCTAGATTACTAGTGCTAGTGCTTGGTTGTCCTTGTTGGTAGTGGGTGAAACATTAGTCAAGTTAGTCTCAGGTAAGGAAGTGGGATTCATTCCTTAATTCCTTAGATAGGATAGATACTAAGACTCACATTCTGTAGGGTATGCAACGCACCCCGCCAAAAGGACGTGGAAAGCCTTTGCCTCTTTCGCCAACTGGAGTTCCCTTAGCCCCCCGGAGGACACTTAGAGAACGGCAGGACCTTGCGCGGCTAGAGGCAGTCCGGTCTAACTTGGAGGACATCAAAGAGGCTGAGGAGGCGAGCACGGAGGACCCTTTTCAGGACAATAGTTTGAGAGAGGTTTTGCATAGACCAGAGAATCAGTTAAGGGGTACCATGCCAACCGGATCAGCAGGTTTGGGGTCACAAGATCAGGCCGATGAGCTCTTGGCCACTCAGATGCAATTAGAGCAGGCGCAGGATGCTGCCAAACAAGCTCGAATAGACGCGAGGGATGCTCATGATCAAGTGCAGAGTCTTCAGGAGGAGAAAGTAGTCCTCATGGACATTGTGACGGCCGTGCAGCGCCGTTTGGATCAGCTTCAGCAGATGGTGTCCACCTTACAGGTGACCTCCTATGGTCCAGGAGGTCGGCAGGACCCGGCGGCTGGAGCAGCTGGAGGAGCTGGAACAGCTGGAGGAGCTGGAGCTATTGGGGGAGCAGCCAATCTTCCCCAAGGCACGGGAACCATCCCCAAGGCTTCGGCGGGAGCGGGCCAGGTAACCAGCGGGCCCTCGCCCGGAGCCGGAGGCCCGGCAGTTATGGGATCGAGTGCAGGTAACACGGCGGCTACCCCCGGCCCAGGTGGGACTGGATCATCAAGGTTTGCTGGAGTGGCCATGCCCAAGATGTCGGCACCATATGGGACTCAGATGCTCTTAAAGAGCAAAGAGCCCATGACCTTGAAAACCACTGATCCAGCCGACTTCCGTATCTTCCGGAGGAACTTATTGGATTGTCAAGAGATCAATTTGTGGACTGATGAAGTGGCTTGCCTACAGCTCAGAACCAGCGTTCGCGAGGCGGCTGCTAGAAGTTTGGAGCATGTAGTTTTCCCTCAAGGTTGTACACTAGAAGAAGCCTTAGATTTGTATGCAGCGGTTATCTGCAACCCTAGCGGCTCTGATTTAGCCCGTGAAAAGTTCCACGCTGCTCGGAGGAAGTCGGGAGAGACCATCCAAGAGTGGCATACTCGATTGAGGACTTTGTTCCTAGAGGCCTTCCCCGGAGAATCCATTGAGACGAATATTTTCATCCGTGATGCTTTTGTCATGGGTATCCGGAACCGACTGATCAGTTCTCGGATCAGGTCCACAGTGGATTACCACAAGTTGACTTACTCCAAGCTTATGGAAATGGCTCAATCTCAAGAAGCTACTTCTCAACTTCTGGGTCGCTACTACCCTGGAAGCGGAGTACATGGAATGTTCCTAGACGAGGAGAGTGAGAATGTGCCGTCTCAGCCAGGCGTACATGCTTTCGGCGGCCGGTGCTACCGTTGCCATGAGATTGGACATACCCGAGCGGAATGTACCAAGGTCCTGAATGGTGAAGGTCGTGGCCGAGGTCGTGGAGGAAACTCCAGGCCTTCAAATGGGCAGCCTCCGGCTAGTCAATGGAGCAATCAGGCCACCAATGCCTCTGTTTCTCGGGGAAATGGAGGAGGTGCTCGGGGCAATCGTGGCCGAGGCCGTGGAGCCCGTCGTGGACGTGGCCGGGGATCTTACTCGAATGGAGTTCATCAGCTCCTGCCTGGGACGGGCCCCGAAGAAGAAGCGGAGTGGTACGAAGGCGAGGCCTATGAGGGTGGCGTGGAGCCTATGGAAGAAGATGATGAAGCTCAGAATAATCAAAAAAACTGAGTCGGCCGGGTTCCGCCCGGCCTGATGCGGGTCTTATGACCCAAACTGTAGAAGAAGAAGATGATGATGGACTGAAATCAAGAGTGACAAGAATATTGAATGAGAGGTGTGGATCGGGAATGGCGGGGAAGACTGGTGAAAGTGGTGCGGACTGCTTATCAGGAGCAGGGACGGCTGCTCAGGTAGCCGGGAAGAAGACAGCCGGAGACGGGGCTGAAACCAGGGAAAATAGCCCATTTTCCTCTGGGGAGAAACGTACAGAGACGAGGCAGAAGGTAAGGCCTAATGGGGAGATAGGAACTGGGAAAGGTCAGGAGGGGAAGGTTTTGTCTATCTCGGTGAGGCCAGTAGAAGGGCCTCTCCGAAGGGAAGATAGCAGCAAGGCCAGGGCTAGGATTGCGGCCCTGAGGCCAGTAGAAAGACAGGTTAAGCAATTCTTACCCACGTTAATTAATGGAATAGAAGTATTGGCCTTAGTAGATTCCGGGAATTTATGGAGGTCGGTGGTGTCTTATGATTTGTTTTGCCAACTGGGTTTTTCCAAAAAAGACTTACAGCCTTTGCGTAATCCGATCACTCTGTCCACTGCTAAGGAAGGACAAGAATTAGAAATTCTAGGGGAGCCCAAGAATTTCTTACACCTACAGCTAGGTGGGGGACGGACTCGGTTTAAGATCTAGCCGGTTGTTATCCAAGATCTGTCCATGCCCCTAAATTTGAGTGCCTCCTTCCTACGCCGGCATTCAATAGACCAACTGCACAGTTCGAATACTATCAGGGTGCAAGGGAAGACTTACCCACTTGTTAGCCAGGGGGAGTTGGGGTGTCATGAATTGTCTGTTCCCTTGGAGGGCCCGGTGAAAGTGGTGAATGAAGTAGTTGTGCCACCCCACTCGCAAAGACCGGTACTGGTAGAAGTCCCTGATAAGAGAAGGTTTGTGGGGGCCATTGAAGGGTCTCTGGATTTCATGGGTGGCACAGACCTTCACCCCGTTAGAAATGGGATATTTCAGTTCGATCAAGGACGGACCCTGGCAGTGGTGTTAAACACCACAGCCGAAGAGAAGCGGGTTCCAGCTCAAGTTTTGTTTGGGCGCTATCAGGCAGTGAATGTTGAGCCTGAAGAGGCAACATACCATCCCTACCGGATTAATGCGTTAGCTCCGCAGAATTCAGTAGAACGGAACAAGGTAGAACAGGAGCCAGCTCCGGAAAAGGTCCAGTATCGATCATTTATGGAAGGGCCCACTAACAATCAGAATAAGGGTCGGAGGATTTCTTTTCTATACCACTACTATAAGTGCGCGAAGAATCCTTATCTGCAGGACCAGAAAAATCTGGCGGCCTTTTTGGCACTATTACTGAGGTACTGGCAGGTGTTTAGTTGGGATGGGTCGTTTGGAGAGACCCACTTGTTGGAACATGAGATTCACACTAAACCGGGGCCCCCTATTACTCAAAAAGTGAGGCCTATCAACCCTCATTTAGAGAAGTCTTTGAGAGCACAAGTGGATGAATGGTTGAAGGAAGAGGTGGTAGCCCCCTCTTCTTCTCCTTGGAATACAGCGCTTGTTCCCGTAGCTAAGAAGGATGGGAGAACTCGTTGGTGTTTGGACTTTAGGGCCCTCAACGAAAGAACGTTGAGGGATTCCTACCCCATTGGGAATATCTCAGCCAACCTCAGTTCGTTGTCGGGAAGCTCTTGCTTCTCGACGATGGACTGTGTTGGCGCCTTCCATGCCGTGAAATTACATAAAGATTCTTGTGCTAAGACTGCCTTCTCCACCCCATTTGGACATTTTGAGTTTAAAAAACTTCCATTTGGGTTAAGCAATGGGCCTGCCACCTATGCTCGAATGATTCAGAGAGCATTGGAGGGCCTTCCGCCTTCACTGGTTATTCCGTATTTAGACGACTTGCTGATTCATTCCAAAACTCCGGAGGAACATATTAAGGGGCTAGAGGTGGTGTTCCAGGCACTACAAAAGGGAGGTTTGAAACTCCAGCCTCATAAATGTCAGATGTTGGTATCAGAGGCTGCTTATTTGGGTCACTTAGTGTCGGCCCAGGGGATTAAGCCACTGCCTTCACACACCAAGGTTATAGAGGAATGGCCCATGCCGAATACCCGGTCACAGGTTCGAGCCTTCATTGGTAAGGTCTCGTATTATAGGAAGTTTATTAAAGATTTCTCCAGTCTGGCTAAGCCCTTGTTAGATAAGTTGTCCACTTTTGAACTAGAAGGACGACCTGTTGGGGACAAGGAAGAGTTCCCGGTCAGTCCAGAAATGGAAAAGTCCTTCCGGACGTTGAAAGCGGAGTTGTTGAAGGCCCCTATCCTAGCTTATCCTGATTTTAATTCTCCTGAACCCTTCATTGTAGATACTGATTGGAGCTTCTCCAATGCCGCTATTGGAGGGTGCATTTCACAGAAGCAGGGGGGGAAGGAGAGAGTTATTGCCTACATGGCAAAACGCCTCACCGGTAGCCAAAAGAATTACCCCCCGACGAAGGGAGAGTTGTTAGCCATCTTGGTATGCCTGAAGCATTTTGATTATTATCTTCAACATAGGAAGTTTGTGTTGCGAGTAGATCATTCGGCCTTGGTTTCGATTCGGACAATGGATGCGCCTAAAGGATCTGTGGCTCGCTGGCTCGACGCATTGGCAAACTTCGAGTTTGACATTGTGTATAGGCCCGGGCCCAAACATGGAAATGCAGATGGACTCAGTCGGGCTGAGCATTTGCCGGAGGCGGATGGAAGCACGGAGACTGATGAGAAGTGTTTCGCAGTTGTCCCTCAAGGTCGTCCTCCACCACTCTGGCCGGCGACCACTCCTCCAACTTGGTTTCCCTCCGGACTTTACTTGAAAAGGGAACAAGAGTCTGATGAAGACCTTGCGCAAATTCGGAAATGGATTCGAACGGGTCATGTACCAGGTCGACAGGAGGCTAGGGCATCTTCAGAAGAGCTGCAGTTACTGATTGGATTGTGGGGACAATTGGAGTTGTCTGCTCATGGTATTTTGAGTCTGAGAGTGGAAAAGAGTAGAGAGGAAATCTTCAGAGTGCCGGTAATACCCTCCCAGATGGTTCCGGCGTTGATCATGAGAATCCATGACGAATTGGCACACCGAGGGCCTGAGGCTATGGCCAATTTCATGAGGACGCGGCTCTTCTTTCCTCAAATGTTAACTAGGATTAAGGAGGTAGTCAGAAATTGTAATTTGTGCTTGATTAAGACTAGGCCTGGAGGTAAGGGACAGAAAAAGGTTTTGGTGTCCCATCAGAGAGGTCATCCTAATCATACACTGAGTCTGGACTTTGTGGGACCCCTTCCTCCCTCTTTTCCTGGAGGATTTCAGTACCTGTTGACTGTTAAGGACACGTTTACTAGATGGTTGGAGGCCTATCCCTGCAAGAGGATGACGGCAGAAACAGTCATTCAAAAGTTGACCACGGATTATTTTCCTCGCTTTGGGTTTTGCAAAATGCTCCATTCTGATAATGGCACGGGTTTTGTGGCCGGAATGACGAAGCGAGTAGCAGCCTATTTTGGGATTTTAATGACTCAAACCCCTCCTTACAATCCAAAATCTAATCCAGTGGAACGGAGCCATAAGGATCTGGAGGCAGCTTTGACAGCCTTGAGCCATCCAAACCCGGGGTCGTGGATCAAATACTTACCCAATGTGCTATTTACCTCTCGGGTGGTGGTTCATAAAAGTACAGGGTATTCCCCGTTCAGGTTAGTTTTTGGTAGGGATCCGGTGTGTCCTTTGGATGTTATCTTTCCCCTGCCGGGGACAACTTCTGCCTCTCCAGATGATTATGCAGCTCAGGTATTGGAAAGACAACAGAAGGCTTTTCGCTTGGCGAGGCAGCACCAGGACTTTGAGGTTCGCCGCAGAAGACAGGCGTATGTGGGTAATTTGCGATGCTTTCAAGAAGGGGACAAGGTTTGGGTCTACCAGCCGGTGTCAAAACGGAAGTGGACCAAGCTGTCTGTGTGGTGGACAGGTCCCTGGGAGGTTTCACGAGTCTTGAATCCTCTTACGTACGAGATTCAGTTTGAAAGAAATGGTAGGTCCTCCCGAGAGATTGTGGCAATTGATCGACTTCGGCCTTATCACTCCCAGCTCGTAATTCCCCCTCCTGACCAACCCGAGCCATTAGATCATGACCCTGGGGTAGAAAATTGCTGGGTGCCTTCCTTGCCATCTCTGGGAATGGCGACTCGGAAAGAGTCGGGACAGGTTAGACCTGGGACGCCGGTAGGGCAGGCGGAAGACCTCGCACAAGAGGCGGAAGACCTCGAGAGCGAATCAGGCGAGGGGATAACCTCAACGTGTACTAGACCTGATTATGGTACACGGGGGGAGGGGACCTCGACGGGGACTAGAATCAGTCCCTGGGGGGAGGGTAATGCGGCCAAGAATATGGCCGGTGCACCAGAAGATGTTGCTGAAGAAGAAACAGACCGTACAACTAACTTAAACCCGAGCGAGACTGACCTGGAGATGGAAGAATTAGTCGATCTTTCACGCCCAGGCTCGCCAGAATTACCTTTTGTCCCTGACACCTCTTTAAATAACTCTAGGTCTAGCTCCCCAGAGGGCCTGGAGGATGCCGGTTCGACTTCCAGGGAGCCCCGGCCTCGGATGATGCTTCATCGGCTACGTGATCACATGACTTCCACGCACCCTGTTCCGCCAGTCGACCCCGACCAACCCCGACAATTGAGGAGCCATAATGTTATGCCGTGACACATTAAATTGCTTAAAATACACTCTAATACTTTTCAAATCCAATTAACCAATCTGCTTCCTCTCCGTTTCAGGATGAATCCCTTTGTTTTGTCTGAGACCTCCACCATGTTCGCCATCGAAGGTTTTAAGAACCCCGGGGGGCCACCATCGGAGGAGTTCCAACACTTCCTCCAGAGCCAAGGTGACCCACCGTACCCAGAGAAAAAGCCTTTCCCTAGGCCACCTGGACATTATGGGCCCGATGACCCTATCAATTACCCTGAGGAAGAGATGGAGTCCATGAGTCTGGGGGCCAAGAAACGCTACTTGTTGAGGATGATACTGAAATTTGAACGCTACCAGGAATTGTATTTGCAGGAAGCACGTTTACAAGGTGATGGGCCTGGTGGACCGGTGTGGCAACTGCAGGCCTCCCGAGCCTTCGTTAGGGGCTTACAGTTTGGCAAGAAGTTCCTGACTCTGGTGAATACTCCTGTGGAATCCGGAGATGTCTATGTCCGTCTGCATCTGATGAGGCAAAGACAAGCAATGGATGTGGCTCTCAGGAACCTGGGAAAAATTCAGCGATCCTTCGCAGAATTCACTGCAGCCCTGCTTCACACCTGGGATGTGTTGGAGCCTGCAGACGAACCGCCCCATTTCTCCCGGGCAATGGAGAGGATGGGCATCACTAGACTCTTCGGACGGCTGTTGGTTGGTAGTGCGTGGATTCTACCCACTGAAAAGAGATTTATGGGTATGATGAAACCTTTTGTCGGCACCCAAGAAAGGTCTTGGCATTTGTTTGCGCACTGCCAACGCTTTCATCACCATCTGGCAGGGTGGTACCGTGTCCGATATCAACTTCAGGAAAATCTCTTTGATTTTCGCAACAAATACCCGTTCGTTCCCCTCGATCAACTAGGAGACTTTGGGACCTTGTGTGCGGTTCCACCCCATTTCATGAGGCAACCCTTGCCGGGGGCACAAAGGAAATTTGTCCAGCCTCCACCCTTTGAAATGGGGGGGGAACAGTCCATGGCTTTCTTCACCTCAGATAAGGTGCCCCTGGCCCGTCTATCTGATGCCGACAGTAGGCCTGCATTGGGGGCCTGGGAGAGGGAACAACCCTCAAGGGCAACTTGGGAATCTGTTCCGCCCCCTCCAGCCAGGCCCTTGCCAAGGCGTCGAGTGTTGAGCCCCACTCCGACGTTGTTTTCGATTTTCCTCCATCTGTTGCTCTTGTTCTCTAGCGTAGCAGGGGCCCAAAGGCTATCTCAGGATTCCTTCTCGGATCAGCCTTCCTGGATGACACAAAACTCGGTCATGGCTAACAACCATGATGCCAAATTCATTTCTGACGCCAAATTTGCCACGTCAATGGACACTTGGGGCAAAATGCCACTTTTCCTGCGGGTGATGCTGTCCAAGGTCTTCCCTACCACGCCTATTCTGCCCACATTGGATGAAATAGACCCAGCCTATTGGATGATGTCCCGCCTCCCGGACGTGCGTCTGACCCACCTCCGAGATGTGTACCTGGCCTCGGGTTCTTGCCACAGAGTGGAGACCACTCTTCGCCTGTTGGGCCCAGGGCCCATTCGAACTTTTTCGCTGAAAGATCTTAAGGACCGGAAAGCACCAGTACTACAAGTAAACAGTGTTCTACCCTTAGAGGGTCAGGTTACTGTACCTTGGTACCAGAGGGCCTCTCACGCTAAGTTCAACCTGTCTCAGGAAGAACTCTTAACCAGATTCGAAGAAGAGTACCATCATAAATGGGCAATGATACAGGAAGAGGCTCTGAATACAGAAAGTAAGGGCCCGGCGCCTGCGATAGAGTTGTCCAAAGAGGCGTACGACCCCCTTCTGCCAATTTATTTGGAAGGCCGGCTGTTATTCAAGAATACTACTTTTCATGATTTCACCAGGACAGCGGTTCTTTCGGCAACCAAGTTGTCAGGAGAAGAATTGGACCAGTTACAGGCAGAGATCACTCAGGTGTTCTCGTTGGATTGGAAGTCCATCGATCAATCCCACTATGACACGATGATGAATAACTTTTTGCTCCGGCCAGAGATTCGCGACAGGGAATATCGGAAAATTCCATTGGGTATTCTTTTCGACCTTACCCCGGAACCCACCAGGAACACACAGTATTGCGTGATACAACCCACACCAGAGGGGGATGCTATGGTGGTGATAGACGAACGGCTCAGGCTGGAGCATGCGAAAGAGCTTAGTTCCCATCTAGAACTGGGTCCAAGGCTGGCTTATAGTACCATATACTGCCGGTTAACGTTCTGCACTGATTTACATGGAATGACACAGAATTACACCAAAGTAGAGAAAGACGGGTACTTCTGTTTGTTCCCAGAAATTGAGGAATGTCTTTATCAGATGGTGACCCCGGACGAATTATTTCGGGACCCTAAGGGCTCTGACCGCAAGAGGAACTCGGAGGAGCCATCCAGAATCGACTGGGACGACCCTAAGTGGAAGACGCTCATGAGTCCTAAGGATAGGAAGAGGCTGAGGGAACAAGATCAGGCCTATCAGGATTTGCATCCTCATCGTGGTTCTTTGTTTCATGAGAACAACTTAGAAGAGCTGCTAAGGACTATCCAGAGGACGATGGTAATCGGCACGGAGGAAGGGAACACTACGATGGATCTTCCTGACAAGCTCAGAAAGCCGGAAGTTGTGTCAAAGGAGTCGGAGGAGGCCTCGGAAAGGCCCAGAGACAAGAGGGCTTTCGTACACCACACTACTGAGATGCCATCTGACCTTTCTTTGGACGAGAGGAATCGGAATGTGGTTGTATATGATTGTTCTCAACCCAAGAACATTGAACCTGTGTCAGTAGATTTAAGGGAGACTTCTTGCAAGCCTTCTGGACCGGTTATTAGGAGGAGATCAGTGGAATTGGTGCTGTTGCAGAAGACGAGGAAAGAGAGGATTACTGTGTATAGATGCCGCATCCTGCAGTCGACTGTTCCAATCGGCTGTGGGATGCATTCACATCAGTGGCTCTATCTGCCATATGTGCAGATAGAGGTTCCATTGACGGTGGACGAAGACGAATGTCGAAAAATGCATCGCAGCCAGAAGTTTGTGGACTTGCACGGGGAGAGACATAACTTGGAGTTAAACTCCTTGAACACAATTAATCTTCCAGTGACTGGACAAATTAACGTAAATGGTGGGGAAGGTCACTGTTCGCCGGGTGTGGGTACGTTTAATGGAAGACATTATAGTAAGATGGTCTTGCACCACTATTATAAAATCTGGATCGAAGAACTTCCCGCGGAATGGGACGAGGAAACCGGATACATCACCCCTATGGCAGAGCGAGTCACGCTCTCCTGTCATAGCAACAGGGGAGTGTGCATCAAAGGGGATGATGTCTACTTTTGGTCCCCCCCAGAAGACGAGCCCCGTTGTCCTTATTACAAGGCTAGGCACTCTAAAGGGGTGATCGCTTACGGTTCTGACGCCACCACCTACATGTCAGAGGACGGATCTCTCATCCGGTTGGTGTTGAAGGGCCAGTACACGAAGACTGGGCCAGAGTGTAAACACGGCCAAATTTGGGCAACCAATTACGAAGATCTTTTTGTGACTGAGGAGCAGGACAACGACTTCTTCAAAAGGAAGGTGGCCATTGAGAGTCTCTCTCTGGCCATGTATGTCAATTTGCAAGATTCAGTAGTGCTCTCGATGGTCGAGGAAAGGATCGAGCAGGAGCACTCCTCGATTTTGGAAGAGGATTGCAAAAGGAGGGCATCAGTGTCACAAATGGACTACGCGTCGATCATGGCGGAACAAGTTCGTCCGGTGGAGGGCACTATGGCCGCCTTGGGAGGCGGGTTTTTCATCGAGCACGCCGGTGACTTGTTTTATAAGTTTTCCTGCAAGCCGTATTTGGCCCAAGTTCGTTATACGGAAGGTTGTTTTGGCAACCTCCCCATCACCTTATCTCGAGAGGATGAGAAACACTACCGTGCTGCCAGAGGCGAGCTAGCGACCGGGGATGAGGAGGAAAGTATGAGTTTGAAGTTGTTCATGCAGCCTCGTTCTCACCTTCTGACCAAGATTGGCATCGCTCAGGAATGTCGACCAGACATGGCCCCGATTTATCAAGGAGCGTATGGGGACTTTATCCAGTACACTCCTGGGTCTGCGGTAAAAATTCTAGAACCTAATAAATTGCAGCTCAAACCCCGGGAGATCAAGGAGGCCTCCAGGTTATGGGTCCAGACAGATTTTGAGGCTGGAGGTATCTACGATCACCAAACAGTGAGGAAGATGGATGATAGGGCCAGTTTGGGTCCACTGGTTGTGGATGTAGGCCGCCAATGGGCTCAGGAAGCCATGCGCCGGCAGTACCAGAGTCGGGCTAGCCGGGACGAGGATTTTTCTGGAGGATTCCTGAGGTCAAGCTTCATGGCCATCACGTCCTTCTTTTCGTTCTTCGTATGGTGGGGCGATGTCGTGAGCGGATTCCTGGGACTGATCACGCTCATCCAAATTGGATCTTGGTTGTTCTCTCTATTCTTGAGATGTTCTTCTCCCCCTTTCCACCCCGCGGCTGGCCTGATGACGAGAATGGTGACTGCCCTCTTCCCATCAGCCATCCGATTCCTGTCCCAGTTCACCCGGTTTGGGGGTGGACAGGATCCCCCAGGTGGCGCGGCGGAAACTGGTCCTGCCTCCGCTACCAGACCTAAGAGGAATACCGGGCGAGCCAGACCTTCCAAAACCGGGGGTAGTTTTGCTTCCAGGTGGTTGAACGCCCGTTTCCATAAGGTGCCGCAGAATGCCGAGCTCGCTGAGGCCCAAGAGATGAGGACGGTGATCCGACGAGAACCGGAAGTACCACCTGCCCCTGATGCTCCTCAGTTTTCTAGAGAGGCTCAGAATCGCACCCATAATACCTTTTATGAGGAGGCGGCGGCCACGGATGCGGAACTTCGAGCCTTGGTGGACCGTCCACCACCACCCACCTACGCTATGGCGAGAACTAGACTTGGGCCAAGGTCCCCACAACTTCCTTCCAGTCGCCCTGGATCTCCGTT